>Ga0123336_10003339_pt1 | contig 13460 bp, 9 predicted proteins | sample SSSSmetaG_FD_96466 | JGI IMG/M metagenome (GOLD analysis project Ga0123336, IMG submission 96466) | Glacier valley bacterial and archeal communities from Borup Fiord, Nunavut, Canada, to study Microbial Dark Matter (Phase II) - ​SSSS metaG | ecosystem: Environmental > Aquatic > Freshwater > Ice... | reverse complement strand
TTCATCAACATCGACACCGCCGCCATCGACATCTGCCTTATCGCTTTCACCTCGGGCACCACCGGTGTACCCAAGGGCACCATGCACTTTCACCGCGACGTGATCGCGGCCTGCGCCTGCTGGCCTGCGCATGTGCAGCGGCCTGATGCGGACGATGTCTTCATTGGCAGTCCGCCGTTGGCCTTCACTTTTGGCTTAGGCGGCCTGTTGCTGTTCCCTTTGAGCGTGGGGGCATCGACGGTGCTGATCGAAAAAGCCTCGCCCGAGCACTTGGTTTCGGCCATACAAACTTTTGCCGCCACGATTTTGTTCACTGCGCCCACGTCTTACCGCGTGATGGCGGCGCACGCCGAGGCGCTGCGTGGTTCGTCATTGCGCAAATGCGTGTCGGCCGGTGAAGCGTTGCCTGCGGTCACCCGCGCGCTGTGGAAGCAAGCCACCGGCATCACCTTGATCGACGGCATTGGCGCCACCGAGTTGCTGCACATCTTTATCTCGGCCGACGAGCGCGATGCGCGATGGTGCCACCGGCCAACCCGTGCCCGGCTACGAAGCCAAAGTGATCGACGAGGCGGGCGACACCGTGCCCGCAGGCACGGTGGGCAAGTTGGCTGTGCGCGGCCCCACCGGTTGCCGCTACCTGGCCGACGACCGGCAACGCAGCTACGTTCAACGCGGCTGGAACCTCACCGGCGACGCTTACTTGGTTGACTCTGACGGCTACTTCCATTGCCAATCACGCACCGACGACATGATTGTGTCCAGCGGCTACGACATCGCCGCGCCGGAAGTGGAAGCGGCGCTGCTGATGCACCCCGATGTGCTGGAGTGCGCCGTGATCGGCGTGCCGGATTCACAGCGAGGCCAGATTGTCAAAGCCTCGTGGTGCTGCATTCGGGTGTTGCTGCGGACACAGAGAAAATCAAAGCCCTGCAGGACTTTGTGAAGCGAACCGTTGCACCCTACAAATACCCGCGACAAATTGAGTTCAGAACCGAATTGCCCAAGACCGAGACCGAGACCGGCAAATTGCAACGCTTCAAACTGAAGGTGAACTCTTGTCCACCGCCACTTCCCTTTCCGCGTCGTCAGCGCAAGTGCACCGCTTCGAGCGCCCGCTGACCATCCGTTTTTCTGACTGCGACCCGGCGGATCGTGTTTTTTCCGCAGTATTTGGTGATCGTCAACAACCTGGTGAAAGAGTGGGTCAGCGACGGCTTGGGCGTGCCGTATGCCCACCTGATTTCCACTCGCCGCATCGGCATGCCCACCGTCAGCTTGGCCTGCCAGTTCACAGCGGTCAGCCGCATGGGCGACAACGTGATGATGGACCTGAGCATCGACCACATCGGCCGCAGTTCGCTGCGTTTGAATGTGGGATGTCGCGCGGGCACTGAAGCCCGGTTTGTGATTCAGCAGGTGCTGGTCACTACAGATTTGCAAACCCACCGGCCGATAGCGGTACCAGACGACATGCGCAGCGCGATGGCGGCGTTTCAGGCGACTTGACGCAACCCCGTTCGCCCACTTCCATCCGTTCAGCCTCAGGCCGAACGGGTCAATGTTGAGTTCGCGTCAACCCCGAAGAAAACCGAGATCTAAACCATGCAAGTTCTCCTCCACCCCCCCGGCTGGCAACGCCCGCGCGGCTATTCCAACGGCGTGGCCGCCACTGGCCGCATGCTGTTCGTGGCCGACATGATCGGCTGGGACGAGCACGGCGTGTTTGCCGCCAACACCTTGGGCGGCCAAGCCCGCAAGGCCATGCAGAACATCGTTGACGTATTGAAGGTGGCCGGTGCGAAGCCCGAGCACATCGTGCGCATGACCTGGTACGTCACCGACAAACGCGCCTACGTGGCGGCCTACCCCGAAATCGGCGCGGCATTTCGTGAGCTGATCGGCAACTTCAACATGGCCATGACGGCAGTGGAAGTGACGGCCTTGGTAGAAGACCAGGTGCTGGTCGAAATTGAAGTCATCGCCGTGATTCCCCAGTAGCTCGAGTCGCACATCACGAATCCGCAACCCCACGCCCACAGGAGGCGAAGCGTTGCGCTAACCTCCAGATGATTCAAGTCAGGAAGCCACCTCATGAACACCACCAAGAAACCCAAAGCCGCCTTTCACTGGGACGATCCGTTGCTGCTTGACGCACAGCTCAGTGACGACGAACGCGCAGTGCGCGACGCCGCCCGCGCCTACTGTCAAGACCGCCTGCTGCCGCGCGTGCTGATGGCCTTTCGCGACCAAACCACCGACCCTTCCATCTTTCGCGAAATGGGCGAGCTCGGCTTGCTCGGATCAACGCTTCCCGAGCAATACGGCGGCGCAGGTTTGAACTACGTGTGCTACGGCCTGGTGGCCCGCGAAGTCGAACGAGTCGATTCGGGCTACCGCTCGATGATGAGCGTGCAGTCGTCGCTGGTGATGCTGCCCATTTTTGAATTTGGCAACGAGGCCACGCGCCAAAAGTACCTGCCCGGTTTGGCCTCAGGCAAACTCATCGGCTGCTTTGGATTGACGGAGCCTGACCACGGCTCCGACCCCGGCAGCATGGTCACGCGCGCCAGAAAAGTGGACGGCGGCTACAGCCTCAGCGGCTCCAAAATGTGGATCAGCAACAGCCCCATTGCAGATGTGTTTGTGGTGTGGGCCAAAGACGACGAAGGCAAGATTCGCGGCTTCGTTCTGGAAAAAGGTTGGAAGGGCCTGAGCGCGCCTGCGGTGCACGGCAAGGTCGGTTTGCGCGCCAGCATCACGGGGGAAATCGTGATGGACGGCGTGTTTTGCCCCGAAGAAAACGCCTTCCCCGAAGTGCGCGGTTTGAAGGGCCCGTTCACCTGCCTGGACAGCGCCCGCTACGGCATCGCCTGGGGCACCATGGGCGCAGCGGAAGACTGCTTCCAGCGCTCACGTCAATATGTACTGGACCGCAAACAGTTCGGTCGCCCGCTGGCCGCCAACCAACTGATCCAGAAAAAACTGGCCGACATGGAAACCGAAATTTGCCTGGCGCTGCAGGGTTGCCTGCGCTTGGGCCGCATGAAAGACGAAGGCACGGCCAGCGTCGAGATCACCAGCATCATGAAGCGCAACAGTTGCGGCAAAGCCTTGGACATTGCCCGCCTGGCGCGCGACATGATGGGCGGCAACGGCATCTCCGACGAATACGGCGTGGCGCGTCATCTGGTGAACCTGGAAGTGGTGAACACTTACGAAGGCACCCACGATGTGCATGCCTTGATTTTGGGCCGCGCCATCACCGGGATCGCTGCGTTTTCGTGATGGAGTTACTCAAGAATCAACTGTTGGCACAAGCGGCCGCCAACGACGCGGGACGGTTTCTGATTCAGTTAGCGCTGCTTGACGACGACGGTGCGCGCAGCGATTTGTATCTCGACACGCGCGGTGACGTGCCTGCGGTGCTATCCGTCAGCAGTGACAAACCGCAAACGCTGATGAGCTTGTCGGCCGCCGACATGACCGACATGCTGGGCGGACGCCTAGACCCCGTGAAAGCGTTCATGAGCGGGCGCATGAAGATAGACGGCGACATGTCGATTGCGATGAAGCTGGCGGCGTTGTTCAAGCCCGCGCGTTCGCCGGTTGCATCACCGGCAGCAGCGACCGCGACATCACCAGCCACAGCAACGATGGCAAACCCGCGCGCCTCCACCCACGCGCCCATCGACGCGCCCATGCTCACCGCGCGCCACGCACCGCAGCAAGCGGGCGGCAACTACCCGCACTTGCTGGCACCACTCAACCTCGGCTTCACCACCCTGCGCAACCGCGTGTTGATGGGCTCGATGCACGTGGGCCTGGAAGAAGTGCCGCACGGCTTTGAGCGCATGGCAGCTTTCTACGCCGAGCGCGCACTTGGCGGTGTGGGCTTGATCGTGACGGGCGGCATTGCGCCGAACGACGAAGGCCGTCCGATGCAAGGCGGTGCCAAATTGACCCTTGAGGCCGAGGCCGCTGAACACCGCATCGTGACGACGGCTGTGCACAACGCGGGCGGAAAGATCGCGCTGCAAATCCTGCATTTCGGCCGCTACTCGTACCAAAAAAATCAGGTGGCACCCAGCCCCATCAAGTCGCCCATCAACCCCTTCACGCCGCATGAACTGACCGGCCCTGAGGTGCTGCAAACGCTGGCCGATTACGCGCGCTGTGCACAGCTGGCGCAAAGCGCGGGCTACGACGGCGTGGAGATCATGGCGTCAGAGGGCTACCTCATCAACGAGTTCATCTCTACCCGCAGCAACCGCCGCACCGACGAATGGGGCGGTGCGTATGCCAACCGCATGCGCTTTGCGGTGGAAAGCGTGCGCCAAGTGCGCGCGGCGGTGGGGCCTAACTTCATCATCATCTTCCGCTTGTCGATGCTAGATTTGGTGGACGAAGGCTCTACGCTGGACGAGGTGATTCAACTCGCACAAGCTGTGGAAGCGGCCGGTGCCACGCTCATCAACACCGGCATCGGTTGGCACGAAGCCCGCATCCCCACCATTGCCACCAGCGTGCCGCGCGCAGCCTACGCGTGGGTGACCAAGCGGGTGATGGGCGCGGTGAAGATTCCCCTTATCACCACCAACCGCATCAACACGCCCGACGTGGCCGAACAGTTGCTGGCCAACGGCTATGCCGACATGGTGTCGATGGCAAGGCCCTTCTTGGCCGACCCACTGTTCGTGCAAAAAGCCGCGGCGGGCAAGGCGAACGAGATCAACACCTGCATCGGCTGCAACCAGGCCTGTCTCGACCACACGTTTGGCGGCAAGGTGACCTCGTGTTTGGTCAACCCGCGCGCTTGCCACGAAACCGAACTGAACTACGTGCCCGCCACGGTCAAGCAGCGGATTGCGGTGGTTGGCGCGGGCCCGGCAGGTTTGAGTTTTGCCACCGTGGCTGCGCAGCGCGGGCACGAGGTGACGCTGTTCGAAGCCAGCACTGAGATCGGCGGTCAGTTCAATTTGGCGCGGCGCATTCCGGGCAAAGAAGAGTTCGACGAAACCGTGCGCTACTACGGCGAACAGCTGCGCCTCACCGGCGTGAAGCTGCAACTCGGGCGCCGCGTCAATGCGCAAGACTTGGCCACGGGTTACGACCGCGTGGTGATCGCCGCCGGCGTCACGCCGCGTGCACTCCACATTCCCGGGATCGATCACGCCAAAGTTGTGCACTACCCCGACGTGATTCGCGGCCAGGTGAAGGTGGGCAAAACAGTGGCCATCGTGGGCGCCGGTGGCATCGGTTTTGACACCGCAGAATTTTTGAGCCACCGCGTTACATCAGGCGAAGTCAATGAAATCGAGGCCTTCCAAACCGAATGGGGCATCGACACAAACCGCAGCAACGCGGGCGGGGTGGGCCAAGGCCATCTGCCCGCCAGCGAGCGGAAAATTTATCTGCTGCAACGCAAGACCAGCAAAGTCGGCGGCGGCCTGGGCAAGACCACCGGCTGGATCCACCGCACGCGCCTGAAAAACAAGAATGTGCAGATGATGGCGGGCGTGGAATACCGTCGCATAGACGACGACGGCCTGCACATCACCGTGGACGGCACCCAAGACATGGTGCTGCCGGTGGATCACGTCGTCATCTGCGCAGGGCAGGAACCGCTGCGCACTTTGGCCGACGAGTTGATGGTCATGGGCGTGAGCACCGACTGCATTGGCGGCGCGTTCGAGGCCAAAGAGCTGGACGCCAAGCACGCCATCAATCAAGGCGCCAGGTTGGCGGCAAGCGTTTGAACCCTGCATAAGCCTCAAACCACGCCGTCGGCCAAGCCGAATAGGATAATGGGTTGCTCAAGAAGCGCTGCGACGGTCCGAAATCAGGGCTGCCAGGCTTGAGCGTGACACCTGTCAACCGCGCTTACCTCGACCACTGGCCGCGGTAGTTCGCGGTCAGCCACAGGCAAATGTCATGACCGCTGTCTCTCATCCCGTTCCCAAATCTATCGCCGTCGAGCCGATGAAACTGGCTGGCCTTGAGCCGGTGCACATCGGTCAAGGCTCGCTGTTCGTGAACATCGGCGAGCGCACCAACGTCACCGGCTCGAAAGCTTTTGCCAAACTCATCCTCAATGGTGAGTTTGAAAAAGCGCTGAGCGTGGCGCGCCAACAGGTTGAGAACGGCGCGCAGATCGTTGACGTGAACATGGACGAAGCCATGCTGGACAGCCAAGCGGCGATGGTCAGGTTTTTGCATCTGATCGCCAGCGAGCCCGAAATTGCGCGCGTGCCCATCATGATCGACAGCTCCAAGTGGAGCGTGATTGAGGCCGGCTTGAAATGCATTCAAGGCAAGGGCATCGTCAACTCGATTTCGCTCAAGGAAGGGGTGGAGCAGTTCAAGCACCAAGCCAAGTTGGTCAGGCGCTACGGCGCGGCTGCGGTGGTCATGGCGTTCGATGAAAAAGGCCAAGCCGACACCTACCAACGCAAGACCGAGATCTGCGAGCGCGCCTACCGCATCTTGGTGGACGAAGTCGGCTTCCCGCCTGAAGACATCATCTTTGACCCCAACATTTTTGCCATCGCCACCGGCATTGAAGAGCACGACAACTACGCGGTCGATTTCATCAACGCCACGCGCTGGATCAAGCAAAACTTGCCCGGCGCCAAAGTCAGCGGCGGCGTGTCGAATGTGAGCTTCAGCTTTCGCGGCAACGACCCGGTGCGCGAAGCCATCCACACCGTTTTTCTGTACCACGCCATCCAAGCCGGCATGGACATGGGCATCGTCAACGCCGGGATGATGGGCGTTTACGACGACCTGGAACCGGTGCTGCGCGAGCGCGTGGAAGACGTGGTTCTCAATCGACGTCCCGATGCTGGAGAAAGACTCATTGAAGTCGCCGAGACCGCCAAAGGCGCAGCGAAGGATGACTCAGCCAAGTTCGCATGGCGCGCCAAGCCGGTGGATGAACGCCTCAGCCACGCGCTGGTTCACGGCATCAACGACTTCATCACCGAAGACACCGAAGAGGTTTATCAGCGCGTGCTCGCCAAAGGCGGCCGACCGCTGCATGTGATCGAAGGCCCGCTGATGGACGGGATGAACGTGGTGGGCGATTTGTTCGGCCAAGGCAAGATGTTTTTGCCGCAAGTGGTCAAGAGCGCCCGCGTGATGAAGCAGGCCGTGGCGCATTTGCTGCCTTACATCGAGGCCGAAAAACTGGCCATGGTGGAAGCCGGTGGCGTAGCCAAGGCCAAAGGAAAAATCGTCATCGCCACAGTGAAAGGCGACGTGCACGACATCGGTAAAAACATCGTCACCGTGGTGCTTCAGTGCAACAACTTTGAAGTGGTGAACATGGGCGTGATGGTGTCGTGCCACGACATCCTGGCGCGCGCCAAAGTGGAGGGTGCCGACATCATCGGCCTGAGCGGCCTGATCACGCCGAGCCTGGAAGAAATGCAGCACGTGGCCGGTGAAATGCAGCGCGACGACTACTTTCGCATCCGCAAAATCCCGCTGCTGATCGGCGGCGCCACGTGCTCGCGCGTGCACACCGCCGTGAAGATCTCGCCGCACTACGAAGGCCCTGTCGTTTACGTGCCCGATGCAAGCCGCAGCGTGGCGGTGTGCAGTGATTTGCTCAGCGATGAGAAGGCCACCGCCTACATCGCCGAGCTGAAAGCCGACTACGAAAAAGTGCGCGAACAGCACGCTAACAAAAAGGCCACGCCGCTGGTGAGCTTGGCGCAGGCGCGTGCCAACAAAGCGCACATCGATTGGGCCGCTTACGCCAACCCGCAGCCCAAGTTCATTGGCCGTCGCGTCTTCAAGAACTACGACCTGGAAGAGATCGCACAGTGCATCGACTGGGCCCCGTTCTTTCAAACCTGGGATCTGGCCGGGCCTTACCCCGCCATCCTCACCGACGACATCGTGGGCGAGTCGGCGCGCCGTGTGCACAGCGACGGCAAGCGAATGTTGAAGCGCCTGATCGAAGGCCGCTGGTTGATGGCCAACGGCGTGATGGGTCTGTACCCGGCCAACACGGTGAACGACGACGACATCGAGATTTACAGCGACGAGTCGCGCAGCGAAGTGCTGATGACGTGGCGCGGCTTGCGCGTGCAAAGCGTGCGCCCGGTAGTGGATGGAATCAAACGCCCCAACCGCTGCCTGGCCGATTTCATCGCCCCGAAAGGCTCGGGCGTGGCCGACCACATCGGCATGTTTGCTGTCACTTCAGGCGTGGGCACCGAGAAGAAAGAAAAGCAGTTCTTGGAAGATCACGACGACTACAGCGCGATCATGTTGAAGGCCCTGGCCGACCGTTTGGCCGAAGCCTTCGCTGAGCGATTGCACCAGCGCGTGCGCACCGAGCTGTGGGGCTACACCGACGACGCGGGCCTGGCGCCCGCTGACCTCATCGCTGAAAAGTACCTAGGCATCCGCCCCGCGCCCGGCTATCCGGCGTGCCCCGACCACACGGTGAAAGGCGACATGTTCCGTGTGATGAAGTGCGCCGACATCGGCATGGCGCTGACCGAAAGTTGGGCCATGACACCGGCCGCCAGCGTCAGCGGCTTCTATTTGGCGCATCCCGAAGCGGCCTACTTCAACGTGGGCAAGATCGGTGAAGACCAGATCGAAGATTGGGCCTCGCGCAGCGCGCAAGACGCAGCGCAAGTGCGGCGCTCATTGGCGGCGTTGATTTGATTGGAGCGCGATGGCGCGCCGCCATGGCGCTCACTCCATCGCAACCCGCCTTACATCGCCACACATCGCCGTACAACGGCACACATCGACACGTTTGCATTTGCTTACGAACTGAAGCGTTCGTTCGCAACACTTCGCTAACGCGTCGCTGCCCATTCGCTGAAATCAGCGGCGCACGAATCCAAGTGCCAACTATTCACGCGTGATGCGCCAAAAGTGACGGGGTTTTGTCCGTCTGCTCCGGGCATGCGACCTGCAATCCACTGCCGCAGGATTTGCAATTCAGCATCAGGAGCGGCAGTGAAAAACGTTTTGACTCAATCGAAAACGCATACCCATCAGTCGCGTGTCACGGCAGCGCTGTTCGCGTCGTTGTTGGCCGCTTGCGGCGGCGGCACGGGTTCCGACGCGGGCTCGGCATTGGGCCCTTCCAGCGGCGGGCTTAGCACCACGGAGCAAGGTGTGACCAGCGCACCCGCTGCCGCAGCGCGTTTCCTGACTCAAGCCACTTTCGGCCCGAACGCCAGCGAGATCGCGCGGATGTCGACCATGACCTACGCCGGCTGGATCGAAGAGCAATTCGCCAAGCCGCAAACCTTGCATCGATTCACCCTGGACCGGGCGGCTGGCAACGGCGCGGCGAACGGCAACGGCATCAGCCAAACCAATTTTTTCGATTCTTACTGGGCCCAGGCGATTGCGGGTGACGACCAATTGCGCCAGCGCGCCGCATTTGCGCTGTCGCAAATTTTCGTGGTCTCGTTCACCGACTCCACCTTGCGCAGCCAGGTGCGCGGCGTGGCCTCGTACTACGACATGCTGGGCGAAAACGCCTTCGGCAACTTCCGCGATTTGTTGGAGGCCGTCACCTTGCACCCCATGATGGGTGTGTATTTGTCGCACCTGAAAAATCAAAAGGAAGACGCGGCCACCGGCCGTGTGCCCGATCTGAATTACGCGCGTGAAATCACGCAGCTGTTCACCATCGGTCAGTACAAGTTGAACCCGGACGGCACCACCATCATGGGCGCCGACGGCAAGCCCGCGGCCGCTTATGCGTCGGCCGATCTGGAAGGCTTGTCGCAGGTGTTCACCGGCTGGAGTTGGTACGGCGGATCACTGCCTGCCGATCGCACCAACCGCCGCTTCTTCGGCAACGACCGCAACCTGGAATTCGACTGGCGTCCGATGCAGGACTACAACCAGTTCGCGTCGAACACCAACTTCCATTCCATCAGCGCCAAGAGCTTTCTGGGCACGACCATTCCCGCTCAAACCATGACCACCGCCGACACCAAAGGCGATTTGAAAATTGCCCTGGACACGTTGTTCAACCACCCCAACGTCGGCCCCTTCATCGGCAAACAGCTGATACAGCGCTTGGTCACCAGCAACCCCAGTCCGGCTTACGTGGCGCGTGTCACCGCCGCCTTTGACGGCGCCAGCGGTGGAAAGCGCGGCGACATGAAAGCGGTGTGGAAAGCGGTACTGCTCGACCCTGAGGCACGTGCCGTCAGCACGGCGTCCACGGTGGGCAAGGTGCGTGAACCCGTGGTGCGCTTGGCCAACTTCATGCGCGCCTTCAATGCCACCTCCACCACCGGGTTCTACCAAGGCATCGGCAACACCGACGACCCTGCCACGCGTTTGAACCAAACGCCGATGTTTGCCCCCACGGTGTTCAATTTCTATCGCCCGGGCTATGTGCCGTCGAGCAAGACCATCGCCGACGCCAACTTGGTGGCCCCTGAATTTCAGATCGTCCACGACGTGGCGGTGGCGGGTTACATGAACTACATGCGCAGCATCGTCACCGTGGATGCGAATCGAGATATTCAGCAAAACTACGACGCAGAGCTCGCCGTGGCCACAGCGCCCAAGGACTTGGTCGAGCGCATGAACCTGCTGTTGTTCTACGGACAAATGCCCGACGCGCTGAGGGCGCAGTTGGAGGCCGCGGTGGCCAGCCGCGCCATCCCTGCACCGGTGTATCCGGCTGTGGCCCTCAGCGCCGACGGCGCCATGACCAAGCAAGCTGATGAAGGCGGCAGCTTCACGCTCAGCAGCTCCGGCATCGTTCGCTACGGCGACGCGTCGACCAACACCTTTGTTGAAAAGACCCTCAGCGGCCTTGTCCAGTGCACGAACGACGTATTCACCGACCCGAAGGTGGGAGTCGGCAAGGCTTGTTATTTGTTTGTGCCCACACCGGCGACGGCGGCGTCCGCCGCTTCGGCGGCCAGCGCTCCCGCGGCACCGCCGCCCGTGGCCAGCAACCAAAGCGCCATCGACGGCGCCAAGCGCGACCGCGTCTACCTCGCCGTTTATCTGGCGATGTCGTCGCCCGACTATCTGATTCAAAAGTAAGCCAAAAACCTGACCAGGACGCTTGACCATGCTCACACTCAAAACATCTCGCCCCGACGCCACCCGTCGACGCTTTTTGCGCCACGCCTCGGCGGTGTCGGCCTCGGTGGGCAGTGCGGCCGTTCCGTTCGCACTGAACCTGGCCACGCTGGGCACGTCGTCAGCCCAAACCGCCAGCGGCGGCGATTACAAAGCCATCGTCTGCTTGTTTCTCTATGGCGGCAACGACGCCTCGCACATGGTGCTGCGCACCGATGACTTGTCGTTCAACGAATACACACGTTTGCGTTCAGTGGCACCCGAATCCATCGCCCTGAAGAAGCCCGGCACCCCCGTCGCCAGCGTCGGCGTGATGGTCTCGCCCGACCGCCTGGGCGGTGTGCGCGCCATTGCGCCGAAGTTCTTGGCTACCGCCAACAACTCGGCCGACAACGCCGCGTTCACCTTCGCGCTGCACCCCAGCATGTCCGAAGTCGCCAATTTGTTTTCGCAAAGCCGCTTGGCCATTTTGGCCAACGCCGGGCCGCTGGTGGTGCCGCTGACGCGGGCCGATTACGTCGCCAACATCAAGCCGCGCCCCAAAGCCATCGGCTCGCACAACGACCAGCAATCGACATGGCAAGCACTCGGCCCGGAGGGCGCGAAAATTGGTTGGGGTGGCCGCTTGGGCGACCTCATGGCCGCGGGCAACGCCAACACCGTGTTCACCAGCATCTCGGTCTCGGGCAACGCCGTGTTCTCGGCCGGTGACACCGTGTTCCAGTACCAGGTCGGCAGCGGCGGCGCCACCCAAATCAACGGCTTGAGCGGCAACTTGTTCGGCTCCAGCACGGCTTCCGCCACGCTAAAAACTATCGTCACCGCCACCAACCAGCATCTGTTTGCCAATGAGTACGGTGCCATCGTCAAACGCTCGGTCGAGGCGCAGAGCAACTTTCAGATGGCGTTCAACGCGCCTTCTGCTGCAGTGCCTGCGCCGATGCAGTACGTGCAGCCGTCCAACAACCAACTGACCAACAACGGCCTCGCGTCGCAGTTGCAAACGGTGGCACGCATCATCGGTGCGCGCGCCGGTTTGGGTGCCAAGCGCCAGGTGTTCTTCGTGTCCATGGGCGGCTTTGACACACACGACAACCAGAACCCCAACCAGGCCGATCTGCTGGCCCGCATCAGCCACGCGCTCGGCTACTTCGACACCGCGCTGGCAGGCCTGGCGGGCGGCGATATGCGGAACGCCGTGACCCTGTTCACCGCGTCGGACTTCGGCCGCACCCTCACCAGTAACGGCGACGGCACCGACCACGGCTGGGGCGGTCACCACTTCGTCTCGGGCGGCGCAGTCAACGGCGGCGACATCTACGGCCGCTTCCCCCAGTTCATCCAGAACGCCGCCGACTCCAACGGCAACGCCTACATCCCGGTCACGTCGGTGGACTCCATCGGCGCCACGTTGGGCAAGTGGTTCGGTGCCAGCGACAGCCAGCTCGACACCATCTTCCCCAACCTGCGCAACTTCACCGCCCGCGATCTGGGGTTCATGAAGGCGTGACGTGACTTGGCCGGCCTTCGCTGACCACATCACTGGGCTGTCAACACCCGCCGGTACTGAATGGCCTCGGCCAGGTGCGTGACTTGCACTTGCCTGGATTGCGCCAAATCAGCCACGGTGCGCGCCATGCGCAGCACGCGGTGAAAGCTGCGGGCCGACCAGCCCAGGCGCGCGGCGGCGGTCTGCAAAAACTTGGACGCGGCAGGCTCCAGCGCGCAGTGAAGGTCGATCGCGTCGCCTGACAAGGCCGCGTTCAAACAGGCTTGGCGCGCCCATTGGATTTGCTGGGCCTCGACCACGCGTTGTGCCACCACCGCACTGGGCTCACCGGCGGGCGCGGCAGACAAAGTCTCGGGCGGCACGGCGGGCACTTCGACTTGCAGGTCAATGCGGTCGAGCAGTGGCCCGCTGATGCGGCCCTGGTAGCGCGCCACCGCGTCGGGCGAGCAGCGGCAGTGGCGCAGCGGGCTGCCCAAGTGACCACAAGGGCAAGGGTTCATGGCGGCGACCAATTGAAATCGTGCAGGGAATTCGGCTTGCCGCGCCGCGCGTGAGATCAAGATGCGACCGGTTTCCATGGGCTCGCGCAGAGCCTCCAGCGCAGCGCGAGGGTATTCGGGCAGCTCGTCCAAAAACAACACGCCTTCGTGCGCCAAAGAAATTTCACCGGGTGGGCAGAAAACAAGTTCCAGTCACAAACTAACGAAGTTGCGCACAACATCGATCAAGCCTGATCGACCCAGCAGCCAACGGACCTTCGCATTGCTTCGCGCCGCTGACCCGCGCGACGGCACTGCAGCGATTGCTGCTGGTGGCCGCTGTCGGGCCTAAGTTCGGTCAGCGTCGGTAAGCCGAACTT
>Ga0123336_10003337_pt1 | contig 13462 bp, 16 predicted proteins | sample SSSSmetaG_FD_96466 | JGI IMG/M metagenome (GOLD analysis project Ga0123336, IMG submission 96466) | Glacier valley bacterial and archeal communities from Borup Fiord, Nunavut, Canada, to study Microbial Dark Matter (Phase II) - ​SSSS metaG | ecosystem: Environmental > Aquatic > Freshwater > Ice... | reverse complement strand
TCAGAACTGACTAACACGCCCTTACGACCACCGCCCGCCTTCCGCTTGCGCGGGCACTGGTCGGTGAAGCGGCTATCAGCTTCTTCTTGGCAGCCTTGCGCAAAGGGGTCGGCCAGCGCCCAAAACGCCGCTAGGTCAAGGCCCGTTAAGGCCCGCATTTGCCGGTCGTCGGTTATCGTATTCACGTCAAGCATTCCCAAAAATACTATTTGGGAACAAGTCTATTGATTAGGGTAAAAAGCACTAATCCTAGTGCAATAGTAGGGGGGACAGTTGCGGTTCACCAAGCCCGCGAAGGGTCTAAAATCAATCATTAGGGGATTTAACACCAATCATTTGTAGTTCCTGGCTGCCCGCGCCCGGCTTGTGAGCGCAAGCCCCCGGCCAGGCTGCTAGGTTTACCCCTGAATTGATTGAAACAGAAAATTCAGTTGAAAAAAAGCCGCTTGCTGAGCGGCTTCTTTTTTGGCCCCAACGCCAACCGCCCGCCCCACCCCAGCGGGCAGAACGGGCGGCGCAAACCTGACACTTGGCGGCGGTTAAGCCGGGGCGGGTGGTTCGTCCAACAGAGCTTTGAGGGCTTCGAGCTGACGCTTAATCTCGTCTAGCTGCTTTCGCGTTTCTGTCTGGCTCTTTATCAAGCCAGCGGCCCAACGCGGCACCCCCTGGCCGGCCGCTTGTTGTTGCAGCGCCGGTCGCCACGAATCCCACCTATCATCGCGCTTCCATTGCTCTACCGTGCCGACGTGGCCCCCTATCAGGTTCGCAATCTGAGGCAGCGGGAAGTCGAGGCAGTAGTAGATAAAGCCCATCATCCGGGCGTTGTGGCGGTCTTTCATCGGGCGGCGGGTTGGCGGGGCGTGGTGGGTCGGCGGCGGGCCGGGGCGGGCGCGGTGGGCAAGTCCAGCTCGGCCAGCAGGTCGGCCACCGCGTCGGCGGCTTCGCGGTTGTCGGCGGCCTTTTGCACGTTCCGTTCTATCAGCTCAAATTGGGCTACCAGCCGGGGCAGCTCGGCCGGGGTGTAGGCGTTGAGCGGCTTTTTGAGGTAGCTTTTAGTCCGTAGGAAGGTGTCGAGCTTGGCCCGGTTCATCGCCCGGTCGGCTTCGGTGTCGCCACTGAGCCAGCCGATAGCCCGGCCGATAGCAAAAAGCTTGCGGCGCATCCGGTTACACGCCTCCGCGTCGGGCGCGGACCGGGCGGGCTTGGGCGGGCCGGGCGGGCGGCCCCGGCGCTTGGCCGGGGCGGGCGTGGCGGGCGCGGCCAGGGCCGGCGCGGGCACCGGGGCCGCCTGGCTACGGGGCGGCGTGTAGTCGGGTAGCCCGCCCGCTTCGGCCAGGTGTTCAATCAGCGCCTGAGCTTGGTGGGGTTCCAGCTCACGCGCCGATTCGGTGCGCTGGGCACTGAAATAATACACCAGCTCCGCTTTGCAGTCCATCAAATTCAACTGGCTCAGCAAGGCATGAAGCCGCTTGTTTTGCCCTAGTGTCATCTTCATAGCGCGACTTCATTTAAGTTCGTCAGCACGTAGGGAGTGAGTACCAAGCTGGGGTCATCGGCCACGACATCCTTCACTAGGTCGTCGGATGTAGTAGCACCCTTGAGAGTTACGAAACGCAAACTTTTACCAACGCGGCGCTCAAACTGGCCGGCACCCTGCACGAGGTCAGTACCCTTGTAACGCGCCCAAATAACCAGGTCGCCGGGCTTTAATTCATCGAAAGGATAAGCAATAGGTGCTAGAGCAAAGAAGTCAGTCAGCTTACCAGCTACGAAGTCGGGGTTATCCTGGCAGAGATTTTCCAGGATAGGGAGCAGCTTTTCATTAACGAAATTCATGATGTTGGGGGGTGAAGGGTGAAAAGAAAAAAGGGGGGGGGTGAAGCATTAGAAATTGAGTTGAAGGAAGTAGAACCGCTGGCCGCTTTCGGCGCAAGCCAACAGCCGGTGCCAGCCGTCGAGTACGCGCCCTTGCCCGTCGAGCAACACCGGAAAGCGTTTGTCGAAGCCGCTCAGCTCTAGCAGCAGCCGAAAGCGGTGAACCAGGCTCCGGTTGGCCGGCCCCAGGTCGGCCCGGCCAGCAGCCAGCCCGACGCTGGCCGGGGTCGGCGCGTCGGCCCAGCCGCAACGCAGCACCGGGGCAGCGGCAAAAAAGCGGTGGTCGTTGTAGGGGTTCAGGCTACGGACAGGGGCGTGAAACTGCCGCAGAAAGCCGGCCAGGTTGCGCTGCCAGGCCGCCGCTTCGGGTTGGGGTTCGTAGGCCAGCGGGGCGGCGGGCAGCGCGGACGCATTCGGGCGCGGGCCGGGCACCAGGTCTTGTTTGAGGGCGCGGGCCTGCAAGTGCGCCTGGCGCGTGTCGAGTTCGGCCGCGTTCAAGGCCAGGGCTTGCGTAAGGCCCGACACGGGGCGGTAAAGAGAAGAAACGTACACGGTGGGGTAGCTTAATTAAGATGAAATAGGCCAGCGGCCAGGGAATTGGTGTGGGGTAGGTGTTGGCTGAATTGGTGTATCAGGTAGGGATGCACAAAACGTACGTAGCTCAGCGCGTCTTCTAAGCGTTGGCTCCGCTCTTTTTCCTCAGCCAGCATTTCGCGCAGGTTCGGCAGCAGCACTTCGTACTTGCGCGCGGCGGCGGCTTGCTTGCGCTGCTGGCGTTCCAGGCGGGCTATTTTATCGGCCAGGGCGCGGCAGCCGGGGCACGTCGGGCCGGGAGCTGGGGGCGGGGTGGGGTTGCGCTTTGCCATAGCTCAGGCGGCGTTTGCGGTTTCGAGGGCCGGGGCGAGCTGGGCAGCTTGCGCCCGGTGCTGGCGAATGAGGTGCCCCAGCGTCCGGTATTCGGGCAGGCGGGCGCTGCTGCTCAGCAGGGCTTTCGCGTCGGCCTTGCCTACCCCGTTCAGCTCGCACACGGCCAGCAGCTCCGGCTTGGTGGGGGCGGGCAGCGTGGCGAGGGTGCCCACCCGGCTCAGCAGCTCCGGCACCCCTTCGCGCTCGCGGGCGGCCTGGCGTTCGAGGCGGGCGTAGAAATACGGCACCCCGGCCAGCACAATACCGGCGTGGTGTTGGGTCCGCTCGCGCAGCTCGCGCACGTAGTTCAGCTTTTCGGGCTGCATCGTGCTGGCCTCATCAATAATTAGCAGGCTGCCCGTGTTGGCGTTCAGCTTATCGGCGCACCGCTGAATGAGGTAGGCCAGGGTGGGGCGCTTGCCCGCGTCCACGGCCAGCGCCCGCGCCACGGCCACGAAAAATTCGCGCCGGCTCATCGAATACCAAAACTCCGTGTAATAAACGTGAGGCTGGCGTTTGAAGTAGTGGCGTAGGGCGGCCGTTTTGCCAAACCCCGGCTGCCCCAGCACGACGGCCAGGCCACCGTTGGCCCGCGCCGTGTCGCACGTCGCCACTACGGCGTTGTAGCCTTCGGTGGTGAGCAACCGAAACCCGGCCAGCTCCCCGAGCGGGGCGGCGGCCCGGTTCCAGATTTCTTCGCTCATTATCCTGTCGGCGCGTCCGGTCAGAATGTGCGAAATGTTGGCGGCCGATACGTCCGTCATGCGGGCCAGGTCATTTTGACTGAGGCCCTTGTTATCCAGGAGGGCTTGCAGCCCGACCCGAATTTGCTCCTGCTGCTGTAGCTTTGGCATTGAAAGGTTGTTTAAGTGGTATTGAAAGCCTTTTGAATCCTAGCACGGCCGGGGCGGCTCCATCCCCCGGCCGTGTTTTTTTTTGTGCTCAGTCGAGGGGGCGCAAGTCGGCGGGCTTGCGCTGGGGCGCGTGGGCGGCGGCTTCGCGCTGTTGGTCAATCCACCAGGTCGAGCCGGCCGATTCGGGCACGGCGGCCAGCACCGGGGCCGGGCGCATCGGGCGGCGCGGCTGGCCGGCCGCCGCGTAGTCGGCGGCTGCCATTTCAGCCCGGCGCGTGGCCGCGTTCCAGTCCGGCTTGCTTTGCCCGTTCGGCCCCAGCTCTAGCAGCCCCACCGGGGCCAGCTCGCCGGCCAGGCTCGCGTCGGCGGCGGCCAGCACCAGGGCGCGGGCGCTCGCTTCGCCGGGCTGCACATCGGCCACGGCTTCGGCCCAGGCCCGCTTGGCGCGTAGTTCCAGCCAGCCGCCCGACCCATCGGCCCGCCGCACTAGCACCCGCTCCCGGCTACTATCCTGCATTTCCCACACGTCGAGCAAGTGCCCCACCAAGTGCCCGTGCAAAGTCAGGTCAGGGCTGCCATCGGCCGTTTGCGGCTCAAAGTGGTGGCGCTGCCCGTTGGGGGCTTGCAGTTCCAGGCAGTGCGTGGCGTAGCGCACGGGGCGCTTACGCGGCACGAACAGCAGCTCAGCCAACCGTTCCAGGGGCAGGGCGCGGCCCTTCGGCCCTTGCTGTTCGTACCGCTGCCAGCGCGTCAGCCCGTCCGATTCGGGGGTGTTGTTCCAGGCGTGTTCGGCTGCCCGGCACCGGGCCATGATGCTTTCGCGGGTTTCGTGCTTCCATTCCTCTGCTACCCGGTCGGGGTGGGGTTTGAGGTCGAGGTTGCGGTTGCTGGCGTAGTTCGACCCCCGAAAGCCCGGCAAGTCGCGCTGGCATTGCCGCTGAAACTGCCCCAGCAGTTGCTCACTGCGGCGGGCCGTGGCCCGGCGCGGGCGGCTGGGGAAGTGCGGCGCGCCGGTCGCGGTCAGCAACGCTTGTACGGGCTGGCTCAGGTTGGCCCCGCCCTTATCGTAGCGGAATTGGCGAGGTACCCGCCGCTGGCTCAGCAGGTAATCTTGCAGGGCTTCGCGCACTAGCTCGCCGGTTTCCGTCTGGCCGTAGGCACTGCCCACGATTGCCCCGCTGTACATATCAAACACGCGCACCGCGTACACGTCCCCGGCCCGCTTGCCCAGCTCATTGCGAAAGAAAAACGGTTCTTCGGTGCCGTCAAACTCTAGCAGTAGGTCCGGCGCGCTGGCCGGCGCTTTTTTTAGCGTGTAGCCAACCCGTTCGTGGGCTTTTGCCAGGCCGTTGCGGCGCGTCTCCCAGGCGGGGCGGTTGTCATCCAACAGCTTGCGCACCGTGGGCAGGCTCAGGGTCGGCCAGTCGAGGCCGTTAGTGGCCGAAAATGCCTTGTAGTCTGCCCAGGTCGTTTCGAGGCTGGGTTTCATCCAATCAGCGTACCGATTGATGAGCCAATCCCGTTGCAGCGGCCCCAGCTTGCGGGCGTTGCCGTTGCCGCTGGGGGCACCGCGCCCGGCCAGCAGGTACGCCGCTTTGTCGGGCGCGTCGGCGTAGCCCTTTAGCTTGCGGCAAAACACGGCGTAGCTTTTCACCGGGGCCTTTTCCAAACCCACATCTTGCACGGCTTCCAACAGCTCTTGCCGCGTGTAGCCGCGCGCCGCTTCGCTCAGACACCAATCCAGGGCCACTTGCAACCGGGCGAAGGGTTCGGCACTGGCCGCGCTCAGGCGGTGCGCAAAGTCTGTTACCCGTTCACGCCAGCCAGCTTCTACAATATCTTCCAGGGCTATTCGCAAGTTTTCACTACGCAAAGCCGCCGCGTGGCAAGGTTCCAGGTTCCGCACTTCGGCCAGTAGGGTTTGCTCGGCAGGCAGGCCGTACTTGCGTTGGGTAGCCAGCGGAATAGTGGCGTAGCGTATCAGTACCCGCCGTTTGTCTCTCGGGGAGGGCCTGTTTTCCCATGTCCGCACCAAGCCCGCCCGGTACCGCGCCGTACCCTTGTTAAGGGTGGTGGCCGGTACGCGGTGGAGGTAGGTAAGCCAGCCCCATTCTACAAATAGTTGTCCGCCGTGCAGCTCCATCTTGCCAGGCGGTTAGCGGGTGGTGGCTTCAGCCTGCAATTCAGCCAGAGCCTTATCTACTCGGCTGGCTTTGGGGCGTTTGGCGCTCCATTCCAGGAACCAAGCGAAGATTTTATCAGCAGTCCGGGGGCTTTTGCGAGCGCCCGAAAGCACCTGGCAAATGAACGCCCGGCTTACCCCTGTTTTCGCTGCTATTTCAGTCTGAGCGCCCAGCGGCAAGGCCGCCTTTATCTGGGCTAATCGGTCGGTATCCGTTACGTTTGTCATAGGTTTGCAATGTTTAACACTGCAAACCTAGCACCAAAAGTTCAAACTCTGGTACCAATGGAACCGAAAAACATTCACCATAGGCTCAAAGAAGTAAGAGAAAAGGTAGGAATGAGCCAAACCTTACTTGCTATCCAGCTAGGCGTAACCCCGTCCTACGTGTCAGCAATGGAACGCGGAAGCAAAAACATCACCCGCAAAGTAATTGAAAAACTGATTGAACTTTTTGAAGTTTCGGCGGACTGGCTAATATCCGGTACTGGTTCCATGAGTTTCAGCGAAAATGTCCTACCAATTTCTGAGGGTTTGTCCTACCAATCTGCGAAAAGTAGCGTTTCAGACACTAAAAAAGTATCAAACAAATCGTTTAATTTTAGAAGTACATTGGCTTCTGATAAGGCCGAAGCTGATAAAATCCGCAATACTGTACAAGCCTCTGCCGTAGGTGGTGAAGGTGCCCGCCATTGGGCGCGCCGCCGCATACACGAAGCGAGAATTTACAAATTGCACCCCAGCGCCGAATCAGCTACACTCACCGATTACGTTCTAGTGAGCGGACTAGGACAAGATATTGACAAACTGTTAGTTGAGCTAGTCAATATCGTTCAGGGGAAGGTCGATAAAGTGTTAGATGAGGCCATCGACAGGAAGCTTACGTTGCCCCAGGCCGCCGAAAAAATCAAAAAGGTTACTGCTCCACTTAACAGCTTGCAGCCATACATTGAAGCACTAGAAACTGCTATCTTCCAACTAGCAAGAGCCGCCGCCGACCAATACCCCCATCTCCAATCTATTTCCAAATCAAGCCCCCTTTACTTCAACATGGCTGAGTGGGGAGAAGACAACGAAAAAGGCCCGGAAACAGCCAAATAGGGGCATTTCCAGGCCAAAAAGGCGTACATTAAAGGCACGTTCAACGCCCAAAATGGTAGCTTACGGTACTATCCAACACACTTCGCCGGTTGAAATGGTAGTTCAACTAACCTCCAATGGTAGCAAAAATCTGAGTTCCACTCTTTGTTTTGCTGAGGGCGAAGGGCGAATTTTTGGGTAATTGTTGAATTTACAGGTAGTTACCCTAGTTTGTTGTGCTTCGCACACCCCTTCTTTTTTATACTCTTTGTTCTGCCCCCCCTACGGCTTGCTGCTGCCGGCGCGCCAGCCAGGCGTAGGCGCGCTCGTCGGCGGCCCCGGCCAGCAGCGCGGGCAGGGCCTGCTGCCAGCGGCGGGCGTGTTCCAGGGTGTCGGTCAGCTTTTTCAGTTCCCGGCGCGCCCGCCGGGCGTGGTGCTGGCAGTAGTCGAGGCGGGCCAGCAGCGACGGCGCGGCGGGCGGGGCGAGGTCGGCAGCGGGGTTATCAGCCTCGGTGAATGTGCCGGGGGCAGGTAGGGCTTGCAGGAGCGGTAACAGCCGCAGCAATACTTGGCTGCAGCTTATTTTTCGCCCCGCCTCCAGGTGCCCCACCATCCCTGCTCCCACCCCCACGTAGGCAGCCAGCGTGGCTTGGTCGAGGCCAAAGTAGCGGCGCACTTGGGCCAGCGGGGTAGTGGAAGGTTTGGCGCGGCGGGACATTGTGAGCGAGGTAGGTTATTTTTTACAAAATCAAAAATAACCTACCTCATGTAAGTGCGCCACAAAAATTTTTGAAGACAGCTTTGGCAGCGGCTGACGAGGCGGGCTGCCGGCTTTTTCAGCCGGCTGTCCGCTCGGGCGTTGTTGAGGGCGCAAGTCGCGGGCTGCCGGCTTTTCGCCGGCTGTCCGCTCAGGCGTTGTTGAGGTTCAGCCACCCGTGCTTAACAACGCCGGAGCGGACAGCCGGCGAAAAGCCGGCAGCCCGCGACTTGCGCGCTTAACAACGCCGGAGCGGACAGCCGGCGAAAAGCCGGCAGCCCGCGACTTGCGCGCTTAACAACGCCGGAGCGGACAGCCGGCGAAAAGCCGGCAGCCCGCTTCGAACACGCTGAACAACGCCGGAGCGGACAGCCGGCGAAAAGCCGGCAGCCTGCCGCTTGCGCCCCCGGATTAGCAAGCTGCTTGAGGCTAGTATAGCATGTCAGCGGCTAGGTCTGGGGGCATTTGCCGGGCCGATTCGGCTTCGAAGGCGGGGCCAGCGTTAGGCAAGTCAAGCAACTGCCGGCCATAGTCGAGGGCGCAGAGCGTACCGCCGCGCAAGCCGGCGTAGTCGCGGTAAGAGGAGTAAGGCCAGTCAGCTAACCTAGTCACCAGCCGGGCGCGGCAGGGGTTCTGGTGCAAGTAGTGCAGGCAAATGGCGGGGTACGCCCCGTGCGGGTCGGCTTCGAGCAGCTTGGCTTTGGTGCGCTTCTGAAACAGCGAGCCGGTGCGCCCGCGCTCCTTGTTCAGCCCTTGCGCGTAAGCGCCCAGCGCAAGGCCGATACCTTGTCGGGCCAGGCCCCCTTCCGCGTCGGCCTCAGCTGGCTCGAACAGCAAATGAAAGTGATTTGGCATCAGACAATACGCTAACAAGCGGCCCTTCGGCACCACGTGCGCCCGCAGCTTGCGCAAAAAATAGAGATAATGCGCGGGCGTGTAAAAGACCTGCTCGCCGTTGTTACCACGGTTGTAGAGGTGATGCAGTCGGCCAGGGTGCAGGTGCATAGCAGCTAAGATAGTAGCGTTCGGGGCGGGCTGCCGGCTTTTCGCCGGCTGTCCGCTCCGGCGTTGTTCAGCGTGTTCGAAGCGGGCTGCCGGCTTTTCGCCGGCTGTCCGCTCCGGCGTTGCTCAGCGTGTTCGAAGCGGGCTGCCGGCTTTTCGCCGGCTGTCCGCTTCGGCGTTGCTCAGCGTGTTCGCCCACAACTTAACAACGCCGGAGCGGACAGCCGGCGAAAAGCCGGCAGCCCGCCCCGAATGCGTTGAACATCTTCATGTCTACCGGCAGGTGGCCGAGCTGCAACACGGCCTTCATTACCGCGTCGCGGTGCTCCTTGAGGTCATCGAAGGTAGAGCTAATGAAAACCTGGTATTTCTTGGCCATGCGTTGAACCGTGATTCGGGAGTGTAGTAAAACAAGGGACTTGGCCCAAAACCCGAAGGTACGGTAAGGCTCCTCAAGCACAGCAGTGGCGCAATAGGTAGGTTATTTTTTGGAAATTAAAAAATAACCTACCTATTGCGCTCTAAAAATGCCCCGGCCGCTTGGGCAGCTAGGGCATCCTTCTGCTGTCAGCCGTAGCCGCCCCGCTACTCCGGCAGCGGCCAGCGCAACCCCACCAAACCCAGCCCCCGACCAACTAAAACGGGCAGCCGGGCTAATTTTACGGATTGGAAGCGACCCAACTTAACCAGCCAGCCCCTCCCCGCATGGACTTAAAAGAACTCGAAAACGGCGTGGACCCCGCCACCCACTGGTACTACCAGTCCAAGAAGCTGCCGCTGCTGCGCTTCGCCGAGCGGCTCGTGGCCACGGGCCGGCCGCTGACGGTGGTGGACATTGGCTCCGGGTCCGGGTTTTTCGCTTATGAGCTGGAAGCGAAGTTCGGGGCGGCCATCGCCAAGGTTTACCTCGTGGACACGGGGTATTCGGAGGCGGAGATGGCGCTCACGGCGGGCCAGAAAATCGAGAAGGTCCACGCCATTCCGGCGCGCATCGAAAACGGGCTGGTCGTGCTCATGGACGTGCTCGAACACCTCGAAGACGACCTGGCGATGTTGCGCGCCGTGAAGGCGGCCTGCGTGGGCGAGCACAACCATTTCTTCATCACGGTGCCGGCCTTCCAAAGCCTGTGGAGCGGGCACGACGTGTTTCTGGGCCACTACCGGCGCTACCAGATTCCGCGGCTGCGGTCGGTGCTGGAGCAGGCCGGCTTCGCGCGCATCCGCAACTATTATTTGTACGGCGGGCTGTTTCCGCTCGTCTGGGGCGTGCGGCAATTGAACAATCTGCGCGGGCAGGACGCGGCTTCCAACATGCGGCCCTTCGCGCGGCTCACCAACGCGGCGCTGCTCGGGCTGACATCGGTGGAGATGAAGCTCGCGCGGGTTAACAAGTTTTTCGGCGTGAGCTGCGTCGGCGAGGGGCAGGTGTAGGGGCGTGCGGCAGGCTGAAGCCTACCGCGCCGGCTGCCCCCGCCGCCGAACCACCAGGTAATACCAACCCAGAATCAGCAAACCCACCCCGAACGGAATAAGGGCCAGGTGCTTGCCGTCGCCAAAAACGGGCACGGGCGCGGTGTCGAAGTGCAGGAACTCGGACAGCATCCAGTACGAGTTGGCCGCAATCCAGCAGACGATGGCCGCGTTGTGAGCCAGCTCCGAGGCCAGGGCGCGGGTGCGCCACATGATGACGAGCGCGATGCCGAGCGTGGGCAGAATCATGAGGATGCCCAGCGGCCGCCACACCAGGCACCAGCTGATGTCCTTGACGAGCCAGAACAGGATGTGGGTGTTTTCCATCTGCCGGTAGGCGGCCGGAATGACGTAGGTGTCGGCGCGCGCGGCGGACAGCGGGGCCGTTGGGGCGGCGGCGAGAGGCACTTCGAGGATGGCAGGCTCGGGCATGGGGACGAAAAGGGCGGATTACATTTGGGCGATAAAGCGGACCAAGCTACGAACAAGCTACAAAATTAATCCTGACCTATGTCGCCCGTACTGCGCAAAACGTTGAAAATCGTGGGCTACCCGGTGCTGGGTCTGGCCGGGTTCGTGGGGCTGTATCTGGGCGTGGCCTGGGTCTCGTCGCGCATTCCGGTGGCCGCCGAGCCGGTTACGGCCGACTCGACCATCCCGCTCTTCATCCATTCCAACGGCGTACACACCGATTTGGTGGTGCCCATCCGCAGCCCGTATTACGACTGGAGCCGGCAGCTACCGCTGAGCCACACGCTGGCCGCCGATTCGAGCTACCACTACGTCGGGCTGGGCTGGGGCGACCGCGGCTTCTACCTCGAAACGCCCACCTGGGGCGAGCTGAAGCCGAGCGTGGCCGTGCGGGCCGGCTTCTGGCTCGGCTCGTCGCTCATCCACGCCACGTATTTCAGCGACGAGGAACTGAAGCCCGGCCCCGACTGCATCGCCCTGCGCCTGACCCCGGCCCAGTACGCGCGCCTGGTCGCCTACGTGCAGCAGAGCTTTCAGCAGGATGCCAGCGGCCAGCTCGCCTGGCTGCCCGCCCACAGCTACGGCCCCCACGACGCGTTTTACGCCGCCAACAGCCGCTACAGCCTCTTCCATACCTGCAACACGTGGGCGAATAACGGCCTCAAAGCCTGCGGTCAGAAAGCCAGCCTCTGGACCCCGTTCGATTCGGGCATTTTGCGGCAGTATCAAAAGTGAGGTGGGGTAGTGGGTAGTGGGTAGTGGGTAGTGGGTAGTGGGTGTTAGGGGTCGTTGTCAGGCAGCGCGCAGCGAAGCATCTCGCGTGGTGCAGTAAGCTTAATCCTGACGTTACGCACGGCAAACCCCGAAGGGGTTTCGTGGCCTAGCCCAGGGTTGGCGAAGCCTACCCTGGGGCCCAGCAGCACCAGCCAGGCCAGAACCCCAACGGGGTTCCGCCCACGCCCGCCTGATGACCAGCTACGGAACCCCGTTGGGGTTCTGTTTCGATAGGCTACGTTCAACCCAGGGTTGGCGAAGCCTACCCTGGGCTAGGCCACGAAACTCCTTCGGGGTTTGCCGTGCGTAACGTCAGGATTAAGCTTACTGCACCACGCGAGATGCTTCGCTGCGCGCTGCCTGACAACGACCCCTAACACCCACTACCCACTACCCCACTATCCCCGCGCCACCTCCCAGCCCAGCTTCAAAATAAACGCGCCTAACACCACTAAAAACAGCCCCCGCACGAAGCCCGTGCCGCGCCGCAACGCCACCCGCGTCCCGAGCCAGGAGCCGGCCATGTTGCAAACCGCCATCGGCAAGCTCACGGCGTAGAGCACGTTACCGTGCAGCACGAAATAAGTCAGCGCCACTACGTTCGTCACCACGTTCACCAGCTTGGCTGAAGCCGACGCGGCCAGGAAATCATACCCAAAGCCGCCCACGAACGCGAACAGCAGCAAGCTGCCCATGCCGGGGCCGAAAAACCCGTCGTAGAAGCCCAGCACCAAGCCCAGCGCCCCGGCCGCCGCCAGCTCGCGCCCCGGCCGAAACGAGCGCGGCCGGGCCTGCTGCCCGAAATCCTTGCGCCAGAGCGTGTACGCACCCATCACCACGAGCAAGCCCAGCACCAGCGGCCGCACGGCTTCTTTGGGCAGCGCGCTCACCGAGCGCGCGCCCAGCCACGCGCCCCCGCCGGCCGCCCCCGCCACGGCACTCACCGTGCGCCAGCGCACCGCTTGCCGGGTGGCCGGGTCGCGCAAATAGCGCCGCAACGCCACGAGGGTGCCCGCCACGCCGGCCGTTTTGCTCGTGCCCAGCACCGTGGCCAGCGGTTGCCCCGGCAAGCCCAGCAGCAGGGCCGGCAATTGAATCAGCCCACCCCCGCCCACGATGGCATCCACGAAACCCGTGAGCAAGGCCGCCAGGCCGAGCAGGAGGAGCAAATAAGGGTCGGGCATTGTAGAACGGAGTGGCACGCCGTTCCTGACCGGACGCGCGCTTGCCGCTTGCGCGGCAGAACGGAGTGCCACTCCGTTCTACTTTCTCCTAAAACGGCGGCTCTTCCCCCGCTCCCGCGTTGCCCTTCGGGAACGGCACCGGGCTGGGCGCGTCATTCATGCGGCTGCCCAGGCGGATGGTGTTCGGCGTGAAGCCCGCCGCGCCGGCTCCGGCCGCGCCGCCACTACCGCCGGCTTCGGCCTCGAAGTTGCTGCCCGGCAGCGCGCCCGGCGAGTAGCCGCCCCCGCCAAAACCACCCGCCCCGCCGCCATCAAACCCATCGAGGTCGGCGAACTTGGTGAAGCGGCCGATGAACTTGAGCTGCACGGTTTCGAGCGAGCCGTTGCGGTGCTTGGCGATGATGACCTCGCCCATGCCCTGGGTGGGGTTGCCCATCTCGTCCTCCGTGATTTTATAGTATTCGGGGCGGTACAGGAATATCACCATGTCGGCATCCTGCTCGATGGAGCCCGACTCGCGCAAGTCGCTGAGCTGCGGCTTCTTGTCGCCGCCGCGCGTCTCGACCGAGCGCGAGAGCTGCGAGAGGGCGATGACGGGAATGTTCAGCTCTTTGGCGATGCCCTTGAGCGCGCGCGAGATGCTGGCGATTTCCTGCTCGCGGTTGCCGCCGGGCCGCCCGCCCTCGCCGCCGCTCATGAGCTGCAAATAGTCCACGATGACGAGCTGAATGTCGTGCTGCGACTTCAGCCGGCGGCACTTGGCCCGTAGCTCGCGGATGCTGAGCGCGGGCGTGTCGTCGATGAAAATCGGGGCCGTGGACAGGGCCGCGATTTTGTGGTTGAGCTGCGCCCACTCGTGGTCGGCGAGGTTGCCCTTCTTGATTTTCTCGGAATCCAGCTCCGCCTC
>Ga0123336_10003336_pt1 | contig 13465 bp, 14 predicted proteins | sample SSSSmetaG_FD_96466 | JGI IMG/M metagenome (GOLD analysis project Ga0123336, IMG submission 96466) | Glacier valley bacterial and archeal communities from Borup Fiord, Nunavut, Canada, to study Microbial Dark Matter (Phase II) - ​SSSS metaG | ecosystem: Environmental > Aquatic > Freshwater > Ice... | reverse complement strand
TGGTGTGCGGGGGTGGCTGGATTTGGGACAGCTAGATTTCGGGGTAGAAGTCGAAGAAGGCGTCGAGGGAGAGTTTGAGCTGGGCCTCGATGGTTTCGCGGCTGCCTTCGAGGACGTGCATGGTGACGTGGGCCTGATTGCCGTTTTTGAGTTGGATGGGAGCTTCGCCGACTGTGGCGACTTCATCGGCAGGGAGGAGACGCATGCCGTAGACGAGGGTGAGATTTGCCATAGCTGTGATTGTTTCATGGGAGCAAGCGTGAGGGGTCGGGGAAGAATCCTTTTAGGTTGTGGCGCATTTACACTAAGGTGGCCCCTATGACTGACACGATGATTGAGACAACGACCCCTACGACGACGCGCGATACGGTGATTCTTGGCTCCGGCTGCTCCGGACTTACAGCGGCGATCTATGCTGCGCGCTCCAACCTGAAACCGCTGGTGCTGGAAGGGCATGAGCCGGGGGGACAACTCTCGATTACGACGCTGGTGGAGAATTTTCCCGGCTGGCCGGAAGGTATCCAAGGGCCGGAACTGATTGAGAACATGAAGAAGCAGGCGGTGCGGTTTGGGGCGGAGCTGAAGATGGCTCACCTGAACTCGTTGGACCTGACGAAGCGGCCGTTTGCGCTGACGGTGGGGAAGGAAGTGATCCACACGCGGACGCTGATTGTTGCTTCGGGTGCGAGTGCCCGGTGGCTGAATCTGCCGAGTGAGCAGGCGCTGATTGGGCATGGTGTGAGCTCGTGCGCGACGTGTGATGGGTTTTTCTTTTCGGGTAAAGAGATCTCGGTAATTGGTGGAGGCGACAGCGCGATGGAAGAGGCGCTGTTCCTGACGCGTTTTGCTTCGAAGGTGACGTTGATTAACCGGACGGAGAACTTCCGGGCTTCAAAGATCATGCTGGAGCGGGCGGTGGCGCATCCGAAGATCGAGTTCCGGTCGAGCACGATTGTGGAAGAAGTACTGGGCGTGGAAGAGAAGGAAGTGAAGGGACTGCGGTTGAAGAATACGAAGTCGGGTATGGAAGATGTGCTGCCGGTGTCGGCGATGTTCCTGGGGATTGGGCATATTCCGAATGCGCGGGCGTTTCAAGGGTTGATGGACCTGGACGAGGATGGTTACATCCTGACGAAGAACAATGTGTTTCCGACGCTGCATGGCGAAGTGATCCCGGGCGTGTTTGCCTGTGGGGATATCCAGGACCGGCGGTACCGGCAGGCGATTACTGCTGCGGGGACCGGGTGCATGGCTGCGCTTGAGGTGGAGAAGTATTTGGAAGAGCACGGGCGGTAAGACGGCTGGATGCTTAAAAGACGGCGATGAGCGAGGACGCCCATGAGTCTACGAAGGCAATTTCGCGTGGCAGATGAGATGCTTGAGTGATGGCAGAGAGAACGGTTGCGGAGAATTTGGTTGTGCTGCGGGAGCAGATTGCTGCGGCTTGCCGGGTGGCGGGGCGTGGCGTTGACGATGTGCAGTTGATGGCGGTGAGCAAGGTGCATCCGGTGGAGGCTCTGCTGGAGGCTTATGCGGCGGGGCAGCGGCTGTTTGGGGAGAACAGGGTGCAGGAGTTTCAGGAGAAGTCTGGGCTCGCGCGTGGATTGGAGGGGCTGGAGATGCATCTGATTGGGCCGCTGCAATCAAACAAGACGGGGAAGGCGGCGGAGCTTTTCGATGCGGTGGATACGGTGGACTCGTTGAAGATTGCGCAGCGGCTGAGCGTGGCTGCAGTGGCTTTGGGGAAGAGGCTGCCGGTGCTGGTGGAGGTGAAGCTGAGCCATGAGGAGTCGAAGCATGGGGTGGCGGCTGGTGAGTTGGCGGGGTTGCTGGATGCGATGGCGGGGCTGGAGGGGATTGAGGTGCGCGGTTTGATGACGGTGCCGCCGTGGTCGGAGGCTGCGGATCTGGCGCGGCCTTACTTCAAGGAGTTGCGGCGGTTGCGGGATGAGGCGGAGGCGCGGTATCCGGGGGTGGTGCAGTTGTCGATGGGTATGTCGGGGGATTTTGCCGTGGCGATTGAAGAGGGTAGTACGTGTGTGCGGGTGGGGACGGCTTTGTTTGGGAAGCGTGTGTATCCGGTGAGTGCGTGATGGACGTGTTTGGCGGGTTTGCGCAGGATGTTGGGGATGGATGCACGGTGGTGGTTCGACTGCATCCGGGGGCTCACAGGGATGCGGTGACCGGGCTTCATGTGGGTGCGGTGAAGATTGCGCTGACGGCTCCTCCGGTGGATGGGAAGGCTAATGAGGCGCTGATTGAGTTTTTTGCGGAGGCTTTGCGGGTGCCGCAGGGGCGGGTGAATTTGGTGAGTGGGGCTACGAATCGGACGAAGGTTTTGCGGGTGACGGGGAAGAGTGCGGTGGAGGTTCAGGCGGCTTTGTTTCCGGTGGTTGAGGGGTAAGAGCGTTGGTACAGCGGGACTTACCCCGTGGGGCTAAAGCCCACTTCTTTGGCGAGGAGTGAGACCCAAGGCTGAAGCCGTGATTTATGTAGGAGCAAAGACGCGGCAAAGGATTCGGGGGTGGGGTGTAGGAGGGCATACCTCGGGGGCTGAAGCCCGATTTGGTGGATGGTCTTAGTGCCAAGGCAAAAGCCTTGGCCTACCCCAGGAGCAATATGGCAAAGGCAAAGACAACGGCAAAGGCAGCCGCAGGTCCTTCGACTCTACGGCTCGCAAGTGCGCGAGGCGTTTCGCTCAGGATGACAGTTTCGTGGTGATTCGTGTGCGGTTTCGTGCAGGGGTACAGTTTCGGGTTGTTTAGTTTGTGGTGAGGGTGGCGTTGGGCCTTACGGTGATGGGTTCGCCTTCGGTGGGGGTGATGGTTACATTTGTAGCGGTGACGGTGGCGTATGCGATTTGCATGCCCTTTTTGGCCTGGATGTTGATGTTTTTGAGGATGACATTTTGGACGGGGGCTTCGGGGAGGCCGATGATGACGCCGGCCCAGCCGCTGTTGATGGATTTAACGTTTTCGATGGTGACGACGTGGAAGTGGGGGGTGAGGCGCTGGACGGGTTCGGCGGCGACTTCACCTTCGGGCAGGGCCTTTGGGTAGTACTCGCTGATGAGGATGGAGGTTTTGACGTCTTCCATGGTGATGTCCTTGAAGACGATGTTGGAGACGTCGGCTCCGCGGTCGCGGTTGGCCTTGATGCGTACGCCCTGGTCGGTGCCTTTGAAGTGGATGCGTTCCGCGCGGATGTTCTGTGCGCCTCCGGCGATTTCGGAGCCGATGGAGAGGCCGTGGCCGTGGAGAAATTCGCAATCGGTGATGGTGATGTTTTTGCTGGGGGCGTCGGGGCCGGGGGAGTTGATCATGCCGGACTTGATGGCGATGTTGTCGTCGCCGACGTCGGCGTAGACATGGTCGATGATGATGTTGGAGGAGCTGAAGGGGTCGATGGCGTCGGTGTTGGGGGAGTGCGGGTCGGCGAGGATGCGGACGTCGCGGATGATGACGTCGTCGGAGTAGTAGGGGATGATCTGCCAGTAGGGGGAGTTCTGGACGGTAAGGTTTTCGATTTTGAGGTGTTTGGAGTGGTCGAAGACGATGAGGCGGGGGCGGGTATTTTCGCTGCCGAGAAGACCGGCGTCTTTTGTGCCGCGGACGGCGTCCCACCAGGATTTGCCGTTGCCGTCGATGGTGCCGCCGCCGGTGAGGGTGATGTTTTCGGCGTTGGTGCTGGTGAGGAGGGCGCGGTAGCCGGGGGCGCGGAACTCGATCTTCCTGGGGTAGTCGCCGTGGTCGGGCGAGCCAAGGAGGGTGGTGCCTTTGGCGATGTCGAGGGTGATGTTGCTCTTGAGGTCGAGGGGGGCGGAGATGAAGGTGCCGCCGGCGAGCATAACAGTTCCGCCGCCGGCTTTGGAGCAGGCATCGATGGCGGACTGGATGGCGGCTGTGTCCTTGGTGATGCCGTCGGCCTTGGCGCCGTAGGTGTGGGGGTCGTAGACCCTGAGGGCGGCGAAGGCAGGAAGGGTGGCGAGGAAGAGGGCGAGCGGGGCGAGGCGATTCATGGCAGTCTCCGAGCGGGTTGCGTGCTGGAGGGAATAGTACGCGAAAGTGGTCGTACCACGCTTGGGTTTGTGGTGGTTCGATGAAAAGCAGGAACGGGGATAAGGGCGGGATAAAGGCGGGATGAGAACAAGCAACGGCGAGAAGCAGGTCCTTCACATCGCTCAGGATGACAATTTCATTCTGTTGGTGCTGTTGTGAATGGTTATGGAACGTGCGGGGGAGGGGTGGAGCGATTCGGATACACTTGCTGAAGCAGTATGGGAGATGGGTTTTGGCGGAGATTCTGGAGTCGGAGCAGGTAGAGGGGCAGGGTGAGCAGGCGGAGACGGCTCTGGAATCGCTGGCGTCTATTTGCAGCGTGCTGGCGATCGGGCTGTTTGTGATGACGTTTATCTTCCAGAATTTTGAAATTCCTTCGGCCTCGATGGTGAAGACGCTGCTGATTGGCGACCATGTGCTGGTCGACCGGATTGCGCTGGCTCCGGAGGCGAAGTGGGCCGCGATCGTACACTACCGGGACGTGCGGCGCGGGGACATTATCGTATTTCTGAAGCCTGAAGAGCCGGACCTTTTCCTGGTGAAGCGGGCGATTGGAATTCCGGGCGACAAGATCCATATGCGGAACGGCATTGTGTACCTGAACGGGGTGGCTCAGGATGAGCCGATGGCGGGTAAGCCTGTGGATGATGGAAATATGCAACATGCCTACAACGCTTATCGGGATGATTTCCCTTCGGTGCCGCCTGGGCCCTCAGAGTCCGGGGAGGTGACGGCGAGCTGGCAGTATGAGTTGCCGAATCATGTTGTGGATGGGGACCTGGTGGTGCCTCCGGGGAAGGTGTTCGCGATGGGCGACAACCGGACGGAGAGCCTGGATGGGCGGTTCTGGGGGTTTGTGCCGCGGGAGAATATCGTGGGGCGGCCGATGTTTGTGTACTGGAGCTTCCAGACGCCGGCGGACCAGATCAATAAGCAGAGTATTGGCGAGCGGATCAGCTTTATGGGCCATATTTTGATTCACGTGTTTGACCAGACACGGTGGTCGCGTACGCTGCATGTGATTCGGTAAAAACAGTGGTTAGTGGGTAGTGGTTAGTAAGTCGTGGGATGGTTGATGCTGGAGAGCCGGGCGGTACGCGAACGGGGCGGTGGGGCGGAGAGGCGACGGTCTGCGTTTTTTCGCCGGTTTGTGTATGTGTACCTAGTACTGCTGGCTTTGCTGCTGCTGGCGTTGCTTCCTCCGTTGGTGAATGTGAACCGGTTCCAGAGGCGGATTGCGACGAGTATCGGGGAGAGCCTGGGGCGGCCGGTGCACCTGGATAGCGTGAGCCTGACGGTGCTACCGCTGCCGGGATTTACGCTGGTGAACCTGGTGGTGGCGGAGGACCCTGGGTTTGGGTCGGAGCCGGTGATTCGGGCGAACGAGGTGCAGGCGACGTTGAGGCTGCGGTCGTTGTGGAGCCGTCGGGTGGAGTTTTCGACGATTACATTCAAAGAGCCGAGTGTGAACCTGGTCCATAGGGCGGATGGGAAGTGGAACCTTGAGGGGATTCTGCTGCAGGCTTCGCGGATTCAGGCGGCTCCGACGGCGCAGGCGAAGGCTGGGCCAGCACCGCGGTTTCCTTACATTGAAGCGACGGGTGCGCGGGTGAATTTGAAGCAGGGGATGGAGAAGCTGCCGATTGCGCTGACGGAGGCGGACTTTGCGTTGTGGCTGCCGAGTCCGCAGGAGTGGCGGCTGCGGCTGCAGGGGCATCCGGCGCGGACGGATACGAATGCTTCGGATACGGGAATCTTTCAGATGGAGGGGACGCTGGGTCATGCGGGCTCTTTGCTGGAGGTGCCGATTAATTTGAGTGGGGAGTGGCGCAATGCTCCGCTGGGTGAGGCGAGCCGGGTGGTGATGGGGCGGGATATGGGACTGCGTGGGCAGGTTACGGTGTCGGCGACGGTGAAGGGGACGGTGGGGGAGTCGGCGGTTACGGCGAAGTTGAAGCTGGGGGATGCGCGGCGGGCGGAGTTTGTGCCGGAACGTGCGCTGAATGTGGAGATGGAGTGCCTGGGCGATGCGACGGAGGCGTTCCATAAGTTTGAAGAGGTTCGGTGTAGCTGGCCTCCGGCGGGTGCGACGGGGTTGCTGGGTGGGGCAGGGCCGCAGATGCTGGCGGTGCTGGGAACGGTGCCGGATGTTCGGCGGATGGGGTTGGCGACGGTTGAGGTGGGATCGCCGGGGGTTCCGGCGGGAACGCTGGTGGACTGGCTGCGGATTGCGAGTGCCCGGGTTCCGGCGGATTTGACGGCGGCGGGGACGATGTCGGCGAGCTTTACGTATGAGCATGGATGGACGGGGCGGTTGGCGGGGACGGGTGTGAGTTTGAGCAGTACGCGGGCGGGGTTGAGTGTGCTGACGCTGGGTGAGGTGGGATTGCAGTCGGTTGCGGCGGTGAAGGCTTCAAGCAAGCGCGGGCATGTGGTGGAGGCGGTTCCGGCGGGTGGGTTTGTGCTGGCTCCGGTGTTGCTGGCGCTGGGCGATGTGCCTCCGGCTCTGCTGGAAGGGCGATTTGATGGTGCAGGGTATACGCTGCATTTGACGGGGATGGCGGAGTTTTCGAAGCTGCTGGCGCTGGGGGCGGCGGTACCTCAGTTTGGCGATGGCCTGGCGGAGGCTTTGCCGAAGGATAGGGCGAAGGGGCCGACACGGGTGGATTTGACGGCTACGCGGAGCTGGGGTGGGGGACAGGTTTGGCGTGAGGGCGCGGTGAAGGTGGTGGTGGGGAAGGGGCGGCGGAAGTAGATGTTGGTTTAAGAACAGGCAACGGCATTGGGTTGGCGGGGTACGTCGCACCCTTCGCGGTGGGGCTGCGAAGGCAGGGGCACCCGGGCGGTTTGTGCCTATACGGCGAGAAGCGGGTCCTTCGCTGCGCTGAGGATGACAATTTCAAAAGAGGTGGGCGTTAGTGGGCGGTGATTTTTTTGGTGTGGGTGGTGGTGGTTGATTCGGGGACTGAGCCGTCGTTGACGGAGATCTCTTCGGGGGTGTCCTCGAAGAGGATGCGGACGGAGTTGGTGGCTCGGCCGGGGATGCGTAGGAATTGGGTGGCGCTGAGGGAACCTGTGCGGACGGTGACGGGGACTTCGGCGGCGGCGTCGCCTTCGTTGCGGACTTCGATGGCGATGAGCCAGCCGCTGGCTTTGGCGGAGGGGCTGCCGGGTCGGGCATTGCTGTTGGGGGTGAGCTGGCGGGGATTGACGGAGACGATGGAGAGGTCGGGGAGGCCGCGGTCGCGGTAGACCCAATCGTCGAAGAACCAGGTGAGGCTTTTGGAGGCGCATTGCTCGAGGATGCGCTGGAACTCTTTGGGGTCGTCGTCGTGGGGGCTTTTGCGGTAGAGCTGGAGAGCGCGTTTGAGTGCGTCGTCGCCGGCGAGGGAGCGGAGCATCCAGAGGACGGCGGCGGATTTGGTGCGGAAGTAGATCTCGTCGGTGGCGTTGATGAGGCTTTGATTCGATGCGCTATCGGAGGAGGCAGTGGTAATGGGGGCTGGCTCGGCGAGGGCTAGCGTGGCGGTCTGGCGGTGGAGCAGGTTGAGGGCGGCTTCGCGTCCCTGGGTCTGTTCGATTTCGAGGAGTGCGAGGAACTGGGGAATGCCTTCGTTGAGCCAGACGTGGGAGGAGGCGAACCAGGCGTGAGTGAGGGAGTGGGCGAGCGAGGGCTGGAGGGTTTCGGATGGGGCGGCGTGCATGGGGGTGATGAGGAGGGCGTCGTCTTCGAAGGACTGGCCGGGGTGGTCGATGATCTGGAGAGCGGTGAGGGGGGCGAGGCCGAGCCAATCCTGAATGAGGGGCTGCACGGCGGCGGCGGCTGCGGAGTAGGAAGGGAGAGCGTCGTAATGATCGGTTACGGCGTTGATGAGGTTGGAGGCGGAGGCGGTGGCGGCGCGGTCGGAGACGAAGAGGTTGAGGGTGCGGAAGCCAAGGGTGGTGGCGACGAAGTCCGCGGTCGCGATGCCGGGGCCGGTGGCTACGGGGGCGTTGGGATTTTCGGGGAGGAGGGTGAGGGGCTGGCGGCGTCCGTTGAAGAAGGCAGCGTCGGGTGGATCGCCGGCGTATTCGATGGTGAGGCGGAGGTGGACGGTGGCGGTGGATTGCTGGAGTTTAGTTTGGCCGACGGCGGCGAACAGTTTGTTGGCGTCGCCGAGGAAGACGGGCGGGGCGGCGGTGGGATACCAGAGGACATTGCCGAAGCCGCGGAGGAAGGTTCCGGAGGGCGTGATCTGGTCCCAGTCGGCGGCGGTGGCCTGGGGGGTGGGGGCTCCGATGCGCTCGAGGCGCTGGGCGGACTGGGTAATGGGGCCGGAGTAGACGGCGGTGAGGGTTAGGGATGCGTTCGGCGCAAGAGGCGTGGAAAGCGGGATGAGGGCTTCGTTGGCCTGGCCGGTGTGGTCGGCATCGGTATCGAGGAGGTGCTGCGTGAAGGGGAGCGGGGTGAGGGTGCTGCTGGTGAGGGAGTTGAGGCTTTCCCAGTGGAGGGTGGAGGAGAGCTGGAGGGTGAGGTGGTCAAGGGGGGTGGGGCCGGAGTTGCGGACGGTGAAGCGGATGTGGGCGGCGAGCTGGGATTCGGCGGGTCGGAGGTGGAGATCGAGATCGTAGGCCGTGAAGGTGATGGCGACGCGGGCGGGGTCGGAGGTGGTTGCGTCGGCGGGAGCTTGGCCGGGGATTTCTTTAGGGGCTTCGGGGTTGGAGGAGGAGATTTGATCTGCTGCTGGAGTTGCGGGGAGTTCGAGGGAGTCGGTGGGGAAGTCGGTGGGGAAGTCGGTGGGGGTGTCGGTGTGGCGGGAGAAGAGGACGTTGCCGTGGGGGGTGGTGGTGGCGGTCTGGGCTGCCGGGGTAGGGGGTTGGATGGCTGGTTGCTGGGCGTGGAGTGAGGTGGTGAAGAAGGCGAGAGCTAGGACGCTGGCAGTCGCGAAGCGAAAAGCAGGTCCTTCGCTGCGCTCAGGCTGACAATTTTTGATCAACAGTGCCGTCCTCGTCTGGGTGTGCCGCTGGTCTACTGCGGATCTGGTTCACTGCTGATAAGCAGCGGACAAATGGCGCGCTGGTGGTTGGGCTAAGGATAGATGCTCGCGCGGATGTTGTTTTGATGGTCCCAAAGGATTAGACGGAGCCCAGACCTTTGCGGGGTTTGGCGGATTTGGGGGCTGGGGTTGGTGTGGTGGATTGGTTGCGCTGGCGGAGGGCTTCGTACATGACGACTGCCCCGGCGACGGAGACGTTGAGGGAGGAGACCTGGCCGGCCATGGGGATGCGCAGGAGGTGGTCGCAGGTTTTTTTGACGAGGTCGTGGAGGCCTGCGCCTTCGCGGCCAAGGACGAGGACGCAGTCGGTGGCGCGGAAGTCGAAGTCGGTGTAATCGGGGGTGCCGCGTTCGTCGAGGCCCAGGACCCAGACGTTTTTCTGCTTCATTTGCTCGAGGGTGCGGACGAGGTTGGTGACGCGTGCGATGCGGACGTGCTCGGAGGCTCCGGCGGAGGTTTTAGCGACGGTTCCGGTGACGGGGGCGGCGCGGCGCTCGGGGATGATGACGCCGTCGACGCCGGCACCGTCGGCGGTGCGGAGGAGGGCACCGAGGTTGTGGGGATCTTCGACCCCGTCGAGGGCAAGGAAGAAGCGCTTTCTTAAGTCGTCTGGGTTACGGAAGAGGAGGTCTTCGATGGTGAGGAATTTGCGTTCGCGGACGACAGCGAGGACGCCCTGGTGGGCGTCTGTGCGGGCGAGGCGGGTGAGCTGGTCGCGGGGTTCGAGGGAGACGCGGATTTTGCGCTCGCGGGCGAGTTCAATAAGGGCGTCGAGGCGGCCGTCGTGGCGGTCACGCGCTACGGAGATGTGTTCGAGCTCGCGGGAGCCGGAGCGAATGGCCTCTTCGACGGGATGCAGGCCGTACAAAACTTCCATCGTTGAAGTTTACCGTTTGGCGTCACGGATTGGGCGGGGTTGGGCTTAGAATACGGAGATATCGACAAACGGGCCTGAACTGCTTCTGGATGTACACGCGGTTGTACGAAGGGAAAATTGCTGGTGATGGGGCATCGAGGGGGCTATCCGATGAAGGGCGGTCAGATTCCGGTTAATGCGCGAGACTTTTCTGGCGGAAGTAGCGTCAGTAAGAGTGTGCAGAGTGCGTCCCTATCGATGAATGCAGGCTCGGTGGTCTCGGCTTCGATGGCCGCGGATATCGCGGCAAAGGCACAGCGTGCGAATGCAGCGATTGCGCGTGGGCTGAAGAAGCAGGATCCTGAGCTGCTGGATGAGCTGATTGAGCTGTATCAACATCGCCTGCTGCGTTACCTGCTGTTTCTGACGGGTAAGCGTGAAGTTGCGGAAGATCTTTTCCAGGAAACCTGGATGCGTGTACTGCTTCGTGGGGCACAATACAACGGCAAGGCACGCTTTGATACATGGCTGTTTACGATTGCGCGGAACCTGGTGATCGACCTCTCGCGGAAGCGGACGATGGCGAGCCTGGATGCGATGAGCGAGAGCGGCGAGGATGACCGCCCGTACGAGATTGTGACGCCGGGGCCGGGACCGCTGGAGCAGTTTCAATCGCGTGAGAATTCTGCCGAAGTGGGCGAAGTGCTGCTGAAGCTGGAGCCTACGTATCGTGAGGTTCTGGTGCTGCGGTTTTATGAAGAGCTATCGCTGGAAGAGATTGCGGGAATGACGAAGGCTCCGCTGTCTACGGTGAAGTCGCGGCTGTATCGCGGTCTAGCCGCGCTGAAGCCGGAGATGGAGTATTTGCGCTCCACGCGGATAGAGGCGGAGGCGCTATGAACGGGCGCTTCGAGCAGGGATTTGAGACGACCGATGCGAAGCAGGCACTGGGCGGGATCAGCGCTTCGGCACGGGCTTCGCTGGTAAACCGGACGCACCGGGTGGTGCGGGAGCGGGCGAAGGCGATGGCAGCGCAGAAGAACAAGCTGCGTAGCCTGTGGGTTCCACTGGCTGTCTGTTCAGCGATGCTGATCATTCTTGCTACGGGTGTTTGGAGTCTGCTGGAGCAGTACGATGTGACGCCGGATGGCGTGATTGATTCGAGTGACCAGTTCCTGGTGCTGCTGCTGTGGTTTCTGCCGGTGTCGATGGCTTTGCTGGCGATGGTGTGGTTCCGACGGGCGCGGCGTGGCGCGGGCGGCGGAAATGAGGCGACGCAATGACGATGCCCTGGAATTTGAAGACCAGCAACAATGGCGAGCGGACGGCTCCCGGGGATGAAGACCTGGGGATGCTGCCGGTGTGGTCGATTGTGCTGGCGGCGGTCGTGTTTGTGGCGGTGCAGATTCTGTTCCACGGGGTGCTGCCGCATCACCGGCATGAGATGCTGCCGATGCGTTTGCTGATGGGCTACTCGTGGGGTACGGCGTTTGCGAGCTACGTGCTGTTGGTGGGGTATGTGAGCCGCGATGTGAAGCGTCGGCGTATGTCTGCCGGGTTGTGGATGCTGATTGTGATCGTGATGCCGGGTGGGATTGGCGCGGTGGTGTACTTCCTGCTGCGGCAACCGATTTTGACGCCTTGCCCGCATTGCAGCACGGAGATTACTTCGACGTACCACTTCTGCCCGCAGTGCCAGTTCCAGATGGCCCCGGTGTGTGGACGTTGCTTCCGCGGTGTACAGATTACAGATGTGTACTGCACGCAGTGTGGGCATGACCTGGCGGAAGATCATGCTCCGGCACGGTTGCGGTCGTTTGTGGACTGACGGCTGACTGGAACGGCGGGCCGATACGGATTCCAAGCTAAAATCATTGATGTTTGGGAAGTCTTGAAGGGCTTGCGGTGTCTCTATGCCTCTGATGGCCATCATTGTCGATGACGAACCGCTGGCGCGGCAGGAGTTGCAGTACCTGCTGGAGAAGGCCGGGGGGGTGGAGGTGCTCGCCCAGGGGACGAATGGGATTGAGGCGGTGGAGCTGATTCGGACGCTGAAGCCGGATGTGGTGTTTCTGGATGTGCAGATGCCGGGGCTGGACGGGTTTGCGGTGATCAAGAAGCTGCTGGATCGCAAAGTTCCGATGCCTCAGGTGGTGTTTGCGACAGCCTACAACCAGTATGCTGTGCGCGCGTTCGAGGTGAACGCGGTGGACTATCTGCTGAAGCCGTTTGACCGGAAACGGGTGCAGCAGACGATTGAGAAGGCGCAGGCTCGGCGGGTGGACCCCCCGGGGGAGTCGGCGGGGATGGGGTCTGGGCTGGGGAATGAGGCGGCGGCTAAGCTGGACGCGCTGCTGCGGCTGGTGGAGGAGCAGGCGTCGCCGGCGAAGGCTGCGGGGGCGAAGGTACAGTCGGGCAAGGTGGTGGTGCGGGCGCAGAACCGGCTACTGCTGGTGGACCAGCGGGAGATCTGCTTTGCTTCGATTGAGGATGGGGCGATCAGCGTGTTCACGGCGGGGGTGGAGGGGCACTCGAACTGCCGGACGCTGGAAGAGCTGATGAATCAGCTGGATCCTGAGACGTTCTGGCGGGCGCACCGGGGGTATGTGGTGAATATCCAGCACATACGCGAGGTGGTGCCGTGGTTCAAGTCCAGCTACCAGTTGAGGATGGACGACGCGAAGAGGACAGAGATTCCGGTAAGCCGGGCGCAGACGAAGCGGCTGCGGGAGCTGTTTAACCTTTAGGTGCGCGGGGGGGGCTAATCAACAGGGGGAGTGGGTATCGTTGAAGAAGATGCCCCGTACGTTGGCGGCCAATCCCATCGAAGGAGAGATGACATGGCAGAAATAGTGAAGAAGGCGGCGGCAAAGACTGCGGCGAAGGCGAAGGTTCCGGCCAAGGCTAAGGCGGAGGGTGTTGTGGCGAAGGCACCGGCGAAGGCGAAGGGTTTGGCGGTTCCGACGGTTGCGGAGCAGGTGAAGGCCGTGGAAGTGACGCATGATGAGATTGCTCATTTGGCTCGGAGGTATTGGGAAGAGCGTGGCTGGCAGGATGGTTTTGCGGAGCAGGACTGGCTGCGGGCGGAGCGGGAGTTGAGGGCTTCGTAAGGTATCCCCCCCCTCCCCCTTTTTTTGTGTAAAGTCTTCGAAGGAAGGGGCTTAAGGGGGTACTTCCTGAGTACGTTTGTGGCGTGAGATGGGCCCGGCTGATGCCGGGCTCGATTTATTGAGTGGATTCTTGTCAAGTGGGCGGGGTCGGCATCTCAATCCTTAGCAGGTAAAGGAGAATTTCGATGCGAACGAATGGAATGGTACGGATGTTGGCGGCTGGACTGGTTGCGGCTTCGGTGGGCGTAGGTGTGGCGCAGGGGCCTCCGGGTGGTATGCCCCCGGGTCAGGCGAAGAAGCAGGGCTATGACGACCGTGGCCGGGATCAGGATCGCGGGCGAGGGAATGATCAGGGGCACGACAACGACCGGGGGCATGATAACGACCGGGGGCACGACAACGACC
>Ga0123336_10003335_pt1 | contig 13466 bp, 11 predicted proteins | sample SSSSmetaG_FD_96466 | JGI IMG/M metagenome (GOLD analysis project Ga0123336, IMG submission 96466) | Glacier valley bacterial and archeal communities from Borup Fiord, Nunavut, Canada, to study Microbial Dark Matter (Phase II) - ​SSSS metaG | ecosystem: Environmental > Aquatic > Freshwater > Ice... | reverse complement strand
CGCCGAGCTGCACGACCGCCTCGACGGCCCCGACCTCGACGACGACATCGCCACCCGCCCCACACCCGACATCATCGCCGAAATCTGCCGCGACCTCGGCCTCGCCGCCCTGCCCGGCACCGACCCCTGGAAGCGCCGCACCCCGGCCGACATCCGCATGCTCTGCACCCGCGCCGCCGCCACCAACCGGCCCGGCGCCGCACCGCAGCCCATCCCCGGCGCCCCCGATCCGGCCCCGGCCGGTCCACCACCCAGCCCCGCTCCGTCCAGGCCCGCCGAGGCCGACTGGACAGCATCAACCACCCCGGACCCCGGTAATCTACCGGGCGGCGCGATCCCTGCCGCCAACATCCTGCACTACCCACCCGCGCCCCGAGACCGCTGGCGTCCGCCACCCTGGCCATGAGCAAGTGCCCGGCGTTCCAGCGCGCCCATAGGGATCAGGCAAGCCCCACTCCGGCTTCGCCCTCAAACACGCGCGCCGCAAGCCAACCCACCCTGCGCGCCAATCAACGGCCAAACCGCGCCGGCACAGCCCCGCAAAGCCCCCGGGCTGGCGCGGGCGGCGCCATGCGCCCTCAAACGCCTGGTGCCGGCGCCTCGCCCGCCCGCCCTCAGCCGGGGTCAGCCCACGCGCGCCACCACTCCAGTAGCCAATCCGGCCCCGTGCCGCCCGGCCCAAACCCGGGCGGCCGCCGCCTCCAATCCCTCCGCCGCAGCGCCCAGCGCCAGCAGCCCCAACCCAATCGTCGCCACCGCCGTGGCCTCGCCCACACCCGGCGCCCCGCGCCAAACCTCCGCCAACCCGGCATCCCCCAACCCGGCCCCACCCGCCGGCAACCCCAACTCGCCCACCCCGGCCCCGCGCTGGAACCAGTGCGCCGCCACGGCCTTCACCGCCGACCGCTCCGCCTCCCCGCCCCCGCCCTTCACCACGACCAGCCGCTCCCGCCCCAGCCGCTCCGCCGTCGCCAAATGCAGCGCGATGTAAGCGGGATGGAACACCCCATCCACGCCCGCCCGGGCATCGAACGGGTTCACCAGCCGCGCCGCCGTGTTCAACGGCGACCGCAGCCCCAGCAGGCTCCGCAGCCGCAGCAGCCGCCCCAGCGCCGGGCACATGGCATCCAAGGGCAGGTAGGCAAACCCCGACGCATCCAGCAGCCGCCCCGCATCCGCCGGGTCCGCCGCCGCCCGCATTCCCAGAGCCGCCAAGCCCTCCGCCACCGCCGTCCCGCGCGAGAACTCGTTGCTCCCATGCATCAGCACCCGGTGGCCAGCCCGCCCCAGCGCCAGCGCCGCCAGCAGGAACCATGGCTCCCCTCGCGTCCGCCCGGCCCCATAGGACGGCCAATCCAGGTCCACCGCCGCGCACCCCGCCGGCAACCCGGCCCCCATCGCCGCCCGGCACGCATCCACCAGCCCGGCCATCTCCTCCGGGTCCTCCCCGCGGTAGCGCAGCAGCATCAGGAACGCGCCGACCTGGTGCGGATCGGCCTCCCCCGCCAGCACCATCCCCAGCGCCGCCCGGGCCTCCTCCCGCGTCAGGTTCCGGGACTTCCCCGGCCCACGCCCCAGCGTCCGCACATACTGCGCAAACCCGTGCTCATCCACCACGGCAGCACGATCCTCGACAGGCGCAGCGTGGTCCAAGGGGTTCTACCTTCCATCAGTGCAAGGAGCGGCGCGGCGCAGCACTCCAGCGCCGCCGTAACCTCGCATCCGCCGCCCGGATTGCAACACCGCACCAGCGCGCAACACCAAAGGTCAGACCACCCGCCGCACGCACATGGGGCGCACCAAAGCGCCGCTTACCATCAAACAGCACCCCGGCCCGGCGGATACAGCCCTGCCGACTCACCCCACACGACGCAAGCCGGTCGCCGTCACACAGCGCCCCAGCCTGGCAAGGGCAACCCTGCCCATCCGCCCCACATGAAGCAAGCCAGCCGCCGTCTCGCCGACCTACGCCATGCGAAGCAAGCTGGTCGCCATCACACAACACCCCGACCCGGCGCATACGGCTCCGCCAATCCGCCCCGCACTCCGCCCCGCACAAAGCAAGCCAGCCGCCATCAAGCCGCCCGGACCGCGTCCACCACCGCCCCAACATCCGCCATCGCCACCACCGCCCCAATCAGCACCAGCGTCGGCCCCGTCACCCCGGCCTCCGCCACGTCAGCCGCAATCCCCCCCAGCGTCCCAAGCACCCGCCGCTCACCCGCCAAGGTCGCATTCTCCACCGCAATCGCCGAAGTATCAGCCGCCATCCCCGCCCCCAGCAGCCGCGCCGCCAGCAACGGCAGGGTCCGCACGCCCATATACACCGCCAAGGTTCCCCCCGCCCGAGCCAACGCCACCCAGTCATGCTCCGGCAGCCGGTCATCCGCCCCATGCGCCGTAATCAGGTGCAAGCTGCGCGATGCCCCGCGATGCGTCAGCGGGATCCCCAGCCGGGCCGCCGTCGCCAGCGCCGCCGTGATCCCCGGCACCACCTCCGTCGGCACCCCGGCCGCCCGCAAGCTCTCCAGCTCCTCTCCCCCGCGCCCGAACACGAAGGGGTCGCCCCCCTTCAGCCGCACCACGTGCAACCCGGCCCGAGCCTCCCGCACGATCAGCGCATTGATCGCCGCCTGGCTCATGACATGGCGCCCGCACCGCTTGCCCACGTCAACCCGCCTAGCCCCCGGCCGCACCAGGTCCAGCACGCCCGGCCCCACCAGCTTGTCATGCAGCACCACGCCGGCGTCCCGGATCAGCTGCACGGCCCGCACCGTCAGCATCTCCACGGCCCCCGGCCCGCACCCCACCAAGCTGGCCCGCCCGCCCCGCCGCGGCGCCGCGTCCGGCAGCGTGCTCACCAGCACCCCCGCCGCGTCAGCCGCCGCCCGCGTCGCATCATCCCGGCCCTGCCGCGGCACCGCGTCCGGCAGCATCCCCACCAAAACTCCCGCCGCACCAGCCGCCGCCCGCGTCACGTCATCGCCGGCCCGGGCCAAGCACAGCCCGACCCCCGCCAAATCCTCCGCGCTCGCCGGCCCGGCGATGCACCGCACCGCTGCCCCCTGCCCCTCCAGATACGCCAGCGCAGCCGAATCCCAGCCCACCAGCAGCACGCGCTGCCCGGCCAGGCCGAGGGTAAACGGCATCATATCAGGCAAGGCGTTGGGATGCGTCACGCAGAAGTCCCTAAGTTCGGCAATCCGCAGCCCCGTCACACAGGGCCCCGGCCGCAAAGCGTCCATCAAACAAACCGTCGATCAGACAAGGTGCCAACATGACCGTTAGCACCCGCAGCAACAGCGCTGGAAGGCCCGTCATAAGCGGCCCAGGCCGGAAACCGGCACGCCTGCCGTGCATCCTGCACACGCCGACGCCACAACCACCCGCCACCGCCCAATGCACAGGTACCCAGCCGCCTCGGACCCGCCACTCCGCCCTATCCCAGCAAGTGCCCGAACCGCCGCGCCTTGGTCGCCAGATAATGGTCGTTCACCCCATTGGCCGCCACCACGAGCGGCTCCCGCCCGGCAATCTCCACCCCGCACGCTGCCAGTGCCGCCAGCTTGTCCGGGTTGTTCGTCAGCAGCCGCACCCGCGGAATGCCCAACTGAGACAGCATCGTCGCCGCCACCAGGAAGCTGCGCTCGTCCGCGTTCCACCCCAGCGCCCGGTTGGCGTCCACCGTATCCAGCCCGCGGTCCTGCAGCGCATAGGCCCGCAGCTTGCTGGCCAGCCCGATCCCCCGCCCCTCCTGCGCCAAGTACAGCAGCACCCCGCACCCCTCGGCCGCAATCCGCCGCACCGCCGCCCGCAGTTGCGGCCCGCAGTCGCAGCGCAGGCTGCCCAGCAGGTCGCCCGTGAAGCACTCGGAATGCACCCGCGCCAGCGGCACCACTCCGGTAGCCGCGTGTTCCGGCTGCCCTACCAGGATCGCCAGGTGCTCGATCCCCGCATCCGGCCCGCGGAAGGCGACGATGCGGGCGTCCGGCGCATCCTCCAACGGCATCTGCGTCTCCGCCACCCGCATCAGCGCCCCCGCCACGCTATCCGGATGCGCCAGCACGTCAGCGGCTGGGACGGACAGCAGCGCCAGCCCGTCCAGCCGCGCCCCCGCATCCGGCCGGGCCGGCGCGGCCAGAACCGCCGGCAGCAGCCGCGCCAGCTTCGCCAGCGCCAGCGCCGCGCCCGCCAGCTCCGGCAGCAGCGCCGCCTCCGGCGGGTCGGACATGATCTGCTCCGCCGTCGGGTCTGCCATGCCCCGCAGCACCGCCGGGTCCAGCAGCCGCCCCGCAGCCAGCGCCAGCGCGGGCAAGCCGGGCGGCACCGGCCGCCGCAGCAGCGCCGCCGCGCGCACGGGTGCCAGCAGCAGCACCGGCGGTCCGGCAGCCAGCGCCGACAGCTCCCGCAGCCCCTCTGCCCCAGCCGTGTCCGCCGCCATCATGGCCAGCCCCGGCCCGGACGCCCCCCGCAGCAGCACCGGCGTGCCGCGCCGCAACTCCGCCACGGCCCGGTGGACCGCACGCATCCGAAGCACATCCGGCCCAGGCAAGGCGTCCGCGGGCGGCGCGTTTGGCATCGGGAAGAGGTCGTTCACAACTATCCTGGCAGTGTTGCGGCATCAAAGGGCGGCATCACCCTGCCTGCTATATGAGGCTGCCCGCATCGCTGTTAAATCTATCACGCGCCCGTGTGCAACTTGCGCCGGCCACGGGGAGTTTGCCATCTTGCCAGACGATGCTCCTCACCGCATGACCGGCCAAGCCTTTGAGGCCTTTTATGCGACCCCACGGCACACTGGGTGCCCCCGACGAACCGCCCGCCCCCGTGCCCAGGGGCCACGGCCAGAGCGAGGTTGCTGAATGACGGCTGAACGCCCCATCCTGATCGTTGACGACGACGCCGCCCTGCGTGAGACCCTCGCCGAGCAGCTGCAGGTGGACAAGGAGTTCGTCGCCACCGAAGCCGGCACCGTCTCCGAAGCCGAGGCCAAGGTCGCCGCTCGCAGCGCCCGCTTCGACGCCATCATCCTGGATGTGACCCTGCCCGATGGCGACGGTCGCGACCTTTGCGCGTCCTTCCGCAAGCAGGGCCTCCGCATGCCGATCATCATGCTCACCGGATCGGACGAGGAAGCCGACGTGGTCCGCGGCCTCGACGCCGGCGCCAACGACTACATCGCCAAGCCCTTCCGCCTCGCCGAGCTGCTCGCCCGCCTCCGCGCCCAGCTCCGCATCTTCGAGAACAGCGAGGACGCGGTCTTCACCATCGGCCCCTACACCTTCCGCCCCAGCGCCAAGCTGTTGCAGGAACCTGTCAAGAACCGCCGCATCCGCCTCACGGAAAAAGAGTCCGCGATCCTCAAGTTCCTCTACCGCGCCGGCACCCGCCCGGTCGCCCGCCAGGTCTTGCTGAACGAAGTCTGGGGCTACAACGCCGCCGTCACCACCCACACCCTGGAAACCCACATCTACCGCCTGCGGCAGAAGATCGAACCCGACCCTGGCCATGCCCGCTTGCTGGTCACCGAAGGCGGCGGCTATCGCCTGGACCCTTTGGGCATCGCTCCCGTCAACTGACGCTGCTCGGCTTGAGGGCGCCTATCACAACCTTTGTCAAACCAGCAATTTCAGCAGCTTAATATGGTTTTGATAAGCGCTCCAAGTTCTGCCCCGTCAATGCATCACTTTTTGCAGGGCGCGAGCAGTGGAACACAGATCAAGGCTTCGGGCGGTTGGTATAACGTCCATCAGCCCCGCAACCGGACTGCCAGACAGGCCTCAAAGCAATCGGCAAGTTGCTCCCAGCCCCGCGAAGGGCCAAGGTCAGCAGGCTGCGGCCGCCAAACCCAGGGTTGCAGGTCGCGGTGCATCACAAGCCCGCCTGAGGGGAGCTTGTCCGCCGCCTGCACCTACGCCCAGATGGCAGGTGTGGCATTCAGGGCACGTATATAGCTCGTGGGCCTCGCATGGTTCGCAGTGGTTGACTGATTTACAACTCCTTGACGCCACCCCCGATCTGGCGATGATTGTGCGGCACCCCGGGGACTGACATGGCAACGAAGCGTTGGGTTGGGGGGGTTGCCACATGGGATGCAGCCGCCGGCTGGTCGCCAGCCGGGCCGCCCGGTGCCACGGATGATGCCCTGATCGGCAACGCCGCGACGACATCTTCAGTACTGCTGTCCGGTGCCGCCACGGTCGGGTCCCTGGCCCTGGCCGGTGCCGGCACCATCCTGCAGGTGGACGGCCCGTCGCTGACGGCATTGAACGGCATCATGCTTGGCGCAGGTGCCACGCTACGCTTCGCATCGTCCAGCCGGCTTGCAAATACGCAAGTCACGCTGGCCGGCGGCACCCTGCAAGGCGCTATCCTAGACGGCGTGACCCTGCGCGGCACGCTGGACGCTACCTCCTACGGCACGCTGCGCTTGGCCAACACGGTGACCCTGGCGCCGGACGCCGGGCAACCCGGCCTGCGGCTGCTGGGCGCAGGCGCTGCCCTGGTGGCCGTGAACGCAGCGGTGCTGGACGGCGGAGTAATCCTTGCCGGCTCTGCCGACCCCGGCCAGGCTGCCCGCCTGGACGCCTCGGTCCGCTCGCTGACACTAGGCGCACAAAGCACGCTGGACGTCGTGGGCGCGGTCATCATCGTCCAAGCCAGCCGCAGCAACGCCACCTTTGCCGATGACGGCATCATCAACATCGGGCCGGGCGGCGCATTGTCCGCGCCGGCCGGGCTGTCCGGCGCCGGCAGTGTCCATGTGCTCGGCGGCACCCTGTCCGCCAACGTGCTGTCCGGTGCCACCGTATTCGACAGCGGCGCCGGCACGATACGCTTGTCGGGCCTGATTGGGCCGAGTGCCATGCCGACGCCGCTGACCGGCTTCCGTGCCGGTGCCACGCTCGACTTGACAGGGCTCGCCTACGGCGGCGATGTGACATCGGATATCGCGGCGGACTCCGCCGGCGCCATCCTGCGCATCAGCAAGGCGGGCGTCGTGCAAGCCGCGTTCCGCTTGACGGACCAGCCGTCCGGCGCCGCCGTCCAAGTGTCGCCAGACTCCGGCTTCGGCACGCTTGTCACCACCACGGCGCAGCCGGCCGCACCGCTCGCTTTTACAGACCAAACCCTGGGCGCGTTCGGCGTGCACAGCATGGACCCTATCGGGCCCGGTGCGCCGAACTACCTGCAATGGCAATACATAGATGCCGGCAGCGACACCGTCGCCATGGCCACCACCGTGCCCAACGTCTTCATCCATGCCGGCGCGGGGTCCAAGGCGATTACCGTCAGCAGCGGCCGCAACGTGGTGGACGGCGGCACCGGCAGCGCCTTCCTGACTAGCGGCACCGGTGCCGACACCTTCTTCGTGGACGCCCGCGCCGGAGCGCCAGTATGGGACACGCTGGTCAACTTCGACGCCTCGGACGCCGTGACCGTATGGGGCTTTAAACCTGGCACCAGCGCGATGCATTGGGACGCGTCGGACGGCGCCGCCGGCTACCAGGGCGCTACGCTACGGCTAGACCTGGCCGGCACCGGCCGGACGGACGCCAGCGTCACCTTCGCCGGCCTCACGGCCGCCCAGGCCGGGGCGCTCCAGACCTCCATCGGCACATCCGGAAGTGTGTCCTATCTGTATATCTCAAACCGGGGCGTTTAGGAACAAAGTCATGCAGCGACGCAGTTTGTTCGCCCTGGCGGGCGCTGCCGCCCTGCCCGCCCCGGCCCGCGCCGCCGCCGCCCAGGTCCGGCTCTCCCACGGCTACGGCATCCTCTACTTGCCCCTGATGGTCATGCGCGACCGCCGCCTGCTGGAAGCGGCGATGGCCGCGTCCGGCCTGCCCACGGCCGAGGTGACGTGGCAAGTCGTGGACGGCGGCAACGTCATCAACGACGCCATGCTGGCCGGCGCCCTGGACATCGCCGGCACCGGCGCACCGGGCTTCGTCACCTTATGGGCCAAGGCACGCGGCATCCCGCGGGCCGAGGTCGTCGGACTGTGCGGCCTCAGCACCTGCGCCCTATCGCTCAACACCAACCGGCCCGGCATCAAGGCCCTCGCGGACTTCACCCCCGCCGACAAAATCGCCCTGCCCGGCATCAAGACCTCGCTCGCCGCCGTCGTGCTGCAAATGCTGGTCGCGCAGAAGTTCGGCCAAGCCGAATATGCCCGGCTGGACCCCATGACCGTGGGCCTGTCGCACCCAGATGCCTACGTCGCGCTCATGGGCGGCAAGACCGAGATCGCGGCCCATTTCGCCTCCCCGCCCTACTCCACCCTGGAGATGCGCGACCCCCGCATCCATCGGGTGACCGCCGCCAGCGAGGTCCTGGGCGACGCGACGCTGGACGTGGTCTATGCAACCCGCCGCTTCGTGGACGCCAACCCCGGCATCACGGCGGCCTTCCTGCAAGCGATGGACACCGCCTGCGCGCAAATTGCCGACGACCCGGCTGCGGCAGCCGATAGCTTCATCCGCATGTCCGCCGCGCGCATGGCCCCGGACGAGGCCCTGGCCATGGTCCGCGACCCCGACACCCACTTCTCCGCCACGCCCAACGGCGTCATGCGCTATGCCGAGTTCATGCACGCCGTCGGCAGCATCAAGGCAAAGCCCGCGCGCTGGAGTGAGATGTTCGTCCCAGCCCTGGCCGGCAGGCCCGGGTCGTAGCAGTCCATCACTGCGCCGGCTTCGCGCCTGCCGCCTACGGGGCGGCTGAATGCCGAAACGGCGGGCTAAAGCCACACTGGGTCAAACAGGTCTGTTTAACCCGGCGTTCTGTGCTTACCCAACAAGGCCTGGGCATGACCTGTGCTTCCATCCGCACCGGTCATGCCCCGTGGCTCAGGCTGCCTGGCGGCGCTGGCGGCGGCGGCGCGCCACCCAGCCTGTGCCACCCAGGAACACGCCCAGCAGGGCAAGGCTCGTCGGCTCGGGCACCTGCGCGACCTGGGAGATGCTCACGTCATCCAACAAGCTGAACGGCGGAACGCCGGCAGGGGTGCCCACGGCCAGGAAGGACAGCACTTCCGTCGCGTTGGTGACGACGAATGACAGCGTCGCCTGCTTCCAGCCCGTGAAGCCATGGCTGACATTCGGCAGCACGTCCGTCTTGACGGTCTGGTTGCCCAACGTCACGCTCCAAGCGTCGGTCGTCGTGCCGTCGTAGCCGAACTGCTGGGCACCGGCGTAGTAGAACGAGACCTTCGCGGTCGAACCCACTGTAAGGCCCGTGATGGTCTGCTGGATCGGAGCCTCGCCAAAGGCGCCATCTGCAGCAATGAAGTTGCCGCCAGCCGGGCTTGCAGGGGTCAGGCCATTCAGCACGAAGTTGCCGCTTGCGTCCTTGGTGCCAGGGCCCCAGAGCTTCAACGGCACCGTGGAGTACTCGTTGGCAGCGCCGGTCGTGTCAGCCGTCCCAGCCAGGAAAACGAAGTTGTAGCCCGTCGTGGTCCAGCCCGGAACCACTTGGCCGGCATATCGGGTGCCGAACTCGGTCGAACCTTGGCCCGGTGCCGTGTCGAACCCGCCATTGACGATGACGGGAGCGGCAAGCGCCGGGCTGGCCGCGACCAGCACAGTCGTCGTTGCAGCACAGACCGTGATGGCCACACCAGCACCACGCCGCGTCATGCTCTTGAAAATACTCATTCCTGCATTCCTTCCACTCATTGCAGCCGTCCGAGACAACCCCGAGGGTGAGCAATCGCCTCACTTATAAAGCGTTGATAAAGACCTGTCTCGGCAAGAACAAGCCTTAAAATGCAAGAATAGTATTAATTTAGAGATAAACTGCTTCCTTATTGGGTTGCTGCAAGCCCAAGTTCCCTAACCACTCCCTCAAGCTGCTCCACTGTCCCACACGCCAGCAAAACTCCGGTGAAGCCAGCCTGCTCGCCCATCACGAACAGGATGCCTGGCGCAGCCTCCTCCGGCGTGGAGTCGCCCGCCAGTTCGGCCGCATCCGGACGGAGGCGCAAGGCGCCCAGCACCGGCGCCAACTCCGCCGGCGTCCCAAACAGCAGGAGGTGCGCCGGCCATGCCGCCCCGCCTTGCCGCCCATCCCGAACGGCTGGCAACGCGAGCGCCGTCAGCTCCTCCCGGCTCGTAAGGTCGTGGAACAGCGCGAGCGCTGCGGCGCGGGCCGCGCCGGGCAGGCTCATAGTATCGGCCTTGGCCTCGATCTCGACAGGCGATGCGGCATAGAGGATCGGCATGGTGCGGGACGGCCTTTCAGGTGATGCCTACAAAGCGGCTGACGACCCCGGCGGTTCCGGCTAGGCCGCACCAATCAGCCCCGGGCCGCCCCTGCCGCATGGAGCGCCGCCCGAAGCCCGGCCGCCGGACTGGTCAGCGGCCGGCACCGCGCTAGCGCCGACGCCCCGGCCATAGAGGCCTGCGCCAGCACGACCCGCACCCCGCCCGCCGCAGCGCCGGACGTGCCCTCCGCACTGGCCCCAACCACGCCGCGCCCACCCGCACTGGCTTCGTCTCCGGCAGGCCCGCCCGCGGCAGCCGCGTCGGCGGCCTGAGCCACCAGCGCCCAATAGCCGTCCTGGTCCCCAGCAAGGAACGCCGTCCAAGCCCCGTGCACCAGCCGGACGGCAACCCTGGCGCCAGTCCCCCGCGCCGCGGCCTCGAACAGCGCCCGCGTCGGCTCCAGCGTCGTAGCCGTCGCGCACAGGACCACGACGACCCCGCCGCCTCGCACCGCCTCCTCCGCCAAGGCGGCGTCCACGCGCAGCACCGGCACCGCGGCCAGCGCCAGTGCAGCGGCAGGCCCTAGCGTGGAGCAGGTCAGCAGCACCGCATCTGCCCCCCGCGCCAGGCCCTGCAGCTCGTCCGCCGCTGCCCGCAGGATGTCCGGCGTCGGCCCACCCGCCGCCTCCGCCGCCCGCAGCAGCCCCGGGCGGACCAGGTGCCGCAGCTTAGCCCCGGGCACCCCGGCGTCCGCGAGCGCCGCGTCGAACACCGCGGCATTGCTGTCCGCCGTATGCAGGCACGCGATCACCGGCATCACCCGATCCACCCTCTATCCCCGCGACAGCCTCGTTCCCGCACCAATCTTGTTTCCGTACCGCCCGCGCGGCTGCGCCACCCCGCCGCTAGACCCATGCGAAGGGCCGCGCCAGCCCCGCTACTGCACCAGGATATTCTTGCGCGACCGCAGCGTCAGCGACAGCCCAACCAGGATCATCGCCGCGCACACCCAGTTCAGGAACATCAAGTCATAGTGCGGATGCACGCTGGTGCCGAACTGCCCCTGCCGGATGATCTCCGACGTATGGACGCTCGGCGACCACATCAGCAGATGCTGGAACTTGCTCGGCACCCACTCCACCATCGCGAATGCGCCGGAAAACGGCAGCATGAGGTAGGTGAACGCCGCCACGAACTTTTCCAGCACGTCCGACATCTCGCTGACCGGCGCCAGGATCAGCGCGCAGGCCAGGCAGAACACCGCGTGGTAGGCCAGGCCAAGGTAGATCAACCCGATGTCCGCCGGCGGGTCCATGTAGCCCAGCAGCATTGCGATGGCGCTGACCACCAGTCCGGCGACCAGCGCGCCCACGATCTCCAGCACGCAGCGGGACAGGATGATGTCCAACGGCGTGACCTGGCGGTGGAACAGCAGGCTGCCATTGGCCTCGAACGCCTTCACGCTGCGGCTGACGCAGTGCCGCCACATGGTCAGCGGCACGTAGCCGGTGATGACGAAGGCGGTGACGGGCACCCCGTGCTCGTGCGCCGGGCGTATGGCGGTCCACATGATCGCGACGCCGGTGCAGAACAGCATGGGCTCGCCGATCACCCACAGGTGGCCGATGTTCTCGCGCCCGTAGCGCGTGTGGATTTCGCGCATCAGCAGCGCGCCGATCACCTTGATCTGCAGTCCGAACAGGCGGAACAGGGTCATGAGCGTCCTTGAAGGCAGGGACCGCGGCCCGCGCCGCGCCGGGCCGCAGTCAGTATGGCCGTTCGTCCTTGCCGGGATATGCGGGCGCCACGAGCTGGATGCGAGTGGGCCGGTACGGCTTGATGGCGTCGTTTGCCACAAGCCACTCGATATGCGCCAGCGCCGCGGGCACATCGGTGACGTGCGGCCCGGCAGGGTCCGGGAAGGCGTAGCCCCACCATTTCGACTGAGGCAGTGCCGCCAGGGCATCTCCGGGAAAGCGGTGCTTCACAACCCGTGCGGGACGACCCGCCACCACCGCATGGGGCGGGATGCTGCGCGCGACGGCTGCCTGCGCGCCCACGGTGCAGCCGGTCTCTAAGCAGCCTTTCGTCCGTGCACAGACCTCCAAAGGTCTGCTTAGGGCGGCGGCGCCCCGGATATATGCGCCGGGACCGGTCCGAACGTCACGCCCGATGACGATGGGCCGTTGATGCTGTTCCTCACGGCGCCCGACGGGCGCGACGGACCGTAAGGCCGGGCGGCAGTTGCCATAGGGTTGCTGCACGATCACGCGCTGACTATCCTTGCTCGGCGTGTCGGAGTGCAACATCAAGATGGACGATTTGGGGACCGCAGGCCGCCCGCGCCTGTGGCGCAAACGCGCAAGCGGTTCATCAACCAGGCAACGTGGGCGCTGCGCGGCGATCAAGCTGCCAGGGCTGCCGGTGCCCCGGCAGCGTTCCAGCCCGTGCTTGCGCCACCGACCACCCGGGAACTGGACTTCCTGTACTTCGCCCTGTTCGGCTGGCCGATGGACCACATGACCCCGGTTGACCATCTGAGTGGTTCGGTCAACCTGATTGACGCAGCCCGGAGGATGCTGGCCAGCGGTCGGCTCCGGCGAGGCATTCGGCAACCTCAACAGCAACCACGACCCGCTGAACCCCGGCGCGACGTTCGTCTTGGCAACCGAAGGCGGCGGCGTCCGCATCTGCACGCTGGACAGCCTGCGCATCCCGGACGGCCGCCCAGTCAAGGCGCCCAAGATGGACATCGAAGGGTTCGAGCCGATCATGACGGACGGCGCGAAGAGCTTTTTCGCAAAGCACATGCCCATCGTGCTGACCGAAATTTTCCTGAGGTCCATCCAGGAGGTGGCCGGGCGCGACGCCGCGGAGTACTTCGGCCAGTTCATAAACCCCGGTTACGGCGTTTACCGGCTGGAGGGGATTCAGGTCGGCGCCCGGATGGAGCGGGCCGACGTTGACGCCGTTGCCGGCATCACGCTCCCGTTCAACATCGTCTGCCTGCCTGAGCGGGCACGAGACCGTATCGCCGCGCTGGAAAGCGCACCTGCAACCTCCTCAACCAAGGCGCAACGATGTCCGAACCTGATCAAGTCAACACGGGCCATGACACCGACGGAAACCCGTCACATGAGCATCAAGGAGAACCAATGTCCGAAGTCGGCACGTACACCGCCATGCAGAAGCAGTTCTACGACGATGGAGGGCACTCGGAGGAGGAGATCGTCGGCAACTACGACTACCACGAGAGCT
>Ga0123336_10003334_pt1 | contig 13468 bp, 17 predicted proteins | sample SSSSmetaG_FD_96466 | JGI IMG/M metagenome (GOLD analysis project Ga0123336, IMG submission 96466) | Glacier valley bacterial and archeal communities from Borup Fiord, Nunavut, Canada, to study Microbial Dark Matter (Phase II) - ​SSSS metaG | ecosystem: Environmental > Aquatic > Freshwater > Ice... | reverse complement strand
TACCGTAGAGCATAGCATTGGCGGATTGAAACGTTATCGAATTTTGGAAGACCGATTACGTTTGCACAATTTGAACCTGTACAATGACGTGCTGGGAGTGTGTGCGGGCTTATGGAATTTCAGTTTAAATCTTTGATTAATAGCTCACAACAAGTCTAGTGTAAATTGTAGGTTGATAGTTAATCCTGGTGAGTTGTCAGCAACCAAAAACTTAAAAGAGTTTGTGCCTTTACAATTATCAAGTAATGAAACCAAAATTGTACGGGCGTTCGAAATCACATTCCGTAGGTATCCAGATGAGTCCTTCTCAGACAGAAAAATTGGGCCTTTTCGAATGGTAATTCAGCCTAAACAATCAGTTCAAGTAAATATTTTTGATTCTAAAATAATCAAAGAATTTGAGCTTTATTCTGATGACAGTCAGTTTCAAGTAACCAAAATTCATTATTCAGATGGCACTGTGAGAAACTACGGATTTATCACAAAGCTGAAACTGTAGTGAATCATGTAATAGCTCCAACTGGCGCGAGTGTAGCACCACGTAACTCGTGAATAGGAAATGGAGATTGTACATTCACTACCGCCCCCAACCAAGCCCCCTGGCCGCTTCTCCAGCCTACCCAGTTCCTAGGTAAGCCCCAAAAGGACTTTTTTGCTCTACCTGGGAGTCAGGTGAGCCGCCCACCCGCTTCTGCGGCCTCCCCAGCTCCTAGGTAAGCCGCAAAACCGTTTTTCTGGCCTACCTGGGAACTGGGTAAGGCTCCCACCGACGTTGGAGGCCTACCCAGGTGGCACCTCCACCCGGCGCGGGTAAATGCCAGAACTATTGCTACGCCCGCCGCGTCAGCCACGGCGGCGGGGCGCGGGTAGCGGGCGCGGAGGGAAGTGACAAAAAAAGGCCCCATCAGCGTAGTGCTGGCGGGGCCTTTTACTTCAAATGGAAGCTAGGAATGTTTGAAAACTAACTACCGGTACCCGTGGAAACGGCAGTTGCTGTAGTAACTGAAAGTGCCGGTCGTTGGTGACCAAAAAATCAGCACTGGCCGCGATGGCGACATCCACAAATTTATTGTCGTCGGGGTCGTCGGTGATGAGCTACCATTTGTAGTAGGCTTCCTGCCGGTGCGTATTGGGCGCGAAGGCCAGGATATTCAGCACAGCGGCAGCCGTGAGAGGGGAGTAGCGCCGCGTGAGTATTTCATCGTATTCCGTCAGAATCTCGTTACTGATAACCCACTCGAAAGCCTCGGCAGCGAACAAGTCGTACAGTGCCCGAAAGGGACTGCGGGGGCCGACGGAAGCCACCAGGCAATGGGTGTCGATAACGGCCCTCCGCATCAGGACGGCTCGTTCAGCATTCGCTCGTAGTCCTCGGCGGTATAGCCCCGTTCCTCATCAATGCGGCCTGCTTCGCGGCGCATAATTTCCAGGTAGGACTTGACCATGAGCCGTTTCAACTCCAAGGTCTCTTCCTCGCTCATGCCGCGCTCAAACATGTGCAGCAGGCTGACCTGAATGGGATTGAGCCGGGTAGGCTGAACGGGTGAGACGGGTGACATGGTGGAATATTGGTTAAGGGTACAGCAAGCTAACGCCTGCCTGTGAGAAAAAGGTGCTGCCTGGCTTGTGCCGGCATGTGTTGCCGGCGCTGCTCTCATGCCAGCGCACGCCTGCAAGAAGCTCCCGCTACTCCGGCCGCGGCAGCCACGGCGGCGGGGCGGGTTGTGGAGGAAGTAAGCGCGAGGCCGCTGTATCTTGTGCGTCTCTAGTCCCGTAGCCTGTTTTATGGAACCCGTTCGCACCAAAGCCGAAGTCATTGCCCGCCTGCAAGGGCAGCGCGAGCAACTGCGGGCGCTGGGCGTGGCGCAGCTGGGCTTGTTCGGCTCGTTTGTGCGCGACGAAGCCGGGCCTGGGAGCGACGTGGATTTATTGATAGATTTTCAGGAAGGTCGCAAGACGTTTGAGGGATTCTTCGCGGTGGTTGACTTTCTGGAGGATTTGCTCGGCCGTGAAGTGGAACTGATGACGCGGCCGGGGCTGTCGAAATACATAGGCCCGCATATTTTAAATACGACGGAATATGTCATCCCCGTTGCCGCTTGAGCGGCTAATGCACATTCGCGACGAAGTGTTGTTTCTGCAACGGTGCCGGGCGAAATTGCCCGACCTGGTGGCATTAGTGGCCGATGAAGTCATGAGTCGAGCCGTCGTTAAGAGCATCGAAATTATTGGTGAAGCCACCAAAAACCTGCCGGCCGAGTGGCGAGAGGCTTACCCGGAAATCCAGTGGCGCAACATTGCCCGGATGCGCGATAAGCTGACGCACCATTATTTCGATACAGATTTTGAGTTTGTGTGGATAGTGCTCCAAAAGCTGATTGACCCATTGGGCGAAACCGTGTTGCGGATGCTGGAAGAAATACCAAGAGCGAGGAATCAGTAGCAAAGGCTGCCCCAACTGGCGCGAGTTTAGCGCAGCGTAACTCGTGACCAACCTTGACGTGGAGACTGAGCCTCCACTGCCGCGCAGCGGCAAGGCGGTATTGCACCAAAGAGTTTGCAGTATTTTTTTTCTAATGCGAGGCGCAGCATCGCCCGAATGCTAGGCACAAGCTACGCTGCGCTAAACTCGCGCCAGCCCAAGGCAGTCCAACGGTGCTGCTTTAGAAACTGCCGCTACCCGCGCCGCGGCAGCCACGGCGGCGGGGCGCGGGGGGAATCACACAAAAAGCCCCGTCAGCGTAGTGTCAACGAGGCTTTTCTATGCGGAAACTCAATTATCGAAAGTTGCCTAAAAACTCCCGCAAGCTGACGACGGGCACCCGGGGAAACTCAAGTTGCTTAAGGACTTCAAAGTGCCGGTCGTTGGTGACGAGGTAATTGGCGGTGGCGGCAATGGCTACGTCAGTAAATTTGTTATCGTCCGGGTCGGCTTCAATCAGTTGCCATTTGTAGTAGGCTTCCTGTTGCACCATATTGGGGGCTGCTAGCAAAATCTCCAGTACCTGCTTGGCGGTGCTGGCCTTGTATTCTCTGGTCAGAACCTCCTCGTATTCGGTCAGTATCTCATTGCTGAGTATCCAGTCGAATGCTTCGCTGGTGAATAACTGGTACAAGCGGTGATACGGGCTATTGCGGTTGAGCGAGGCAAGCAGGCAATTCGTATCAATAACTGCTCGACGCATCAGGAAGGTGCATTGAGCAGTCGCTCATAATCTTCGGCGGTGTAGCCGCGCTCCGCATCCATGCGTTCTACTTCGGCCAGCATTTTCTGCGACATGTGCGCCACCAACACCCGCCGCAACTCCAAAACCTCTTCATCGCTCATGCCGCGCTCAAATAAGCGAAGTAGGCTAATTTGTAAGCTGTTGAGTTTAGTAGGCTGAATTGAAGTAGTGGGAGACATGGCAGTAATGTGTATAGGTCAGCAGCAAGTTAACGCCAAAGGTCTTCAAAATGATGCGAGCCGCTGCGCCAGGCCGCTGACTCTCTAGAGTACGCTCTCAGAAACGCCCGCTACCCTTGCCGCGCCCGCCACGGCGGCGGGGTATGGGGCAGCGTGGGCGATGTTGCGCCAGCAAGCAATTCGCCGGACGATTTTGTGGTGTGGGCGCCGGACATACTGCTGGGGCGCGGGCAAGCCGGGCCCGCTAGAATGGGTCGTCGTTCACCTCCACCCAGAAATTGTCCGGGTCCTGCAGGTACACCTGCTGCACGCCGTCGGGGCGGGGCGTTATTTGGCGGTCCTGGCCGGCCCAGCTGCCGTAGTGGGTGGCGGTTTTGTCGAGGCGGGCCGTGAAGGCTTTCAGGTCCTTCACGCTGAAGGCCAGGTGGGTGTTTTTGTCGTGCGCCCCCACCGCCGCGGCGCCCTGAATGAGGTGCAGTTGGCTGTGCGGGCCCGTCCGAAACCACACGTGCCGGCCGTCTTTGAAGGGCTCAGGAATTGGCGGTAGCCCGATGATATTCTGGTAAAAGTCAACGCTCTTTCGCAGGTCGTGGACGTACAGCGCGAAGTGACTTACGGCGGGTGCGGCCTGGGCCGCGGCGCCTTGGGCACTGCCCAACGCGAGGAGCAAGGCCAACAACGCGCGGGAAAGGGCCTTTTTTACGGTCGTTGGGGCAGCGGGCATTGCGAAATAGTGGAGAGAGGTGAAATGGCCGTAAGGCGGCGCTGCAAGGTCGGGCTGCGCGGCTTCATGCTGGTTGATTTCGCCAGTACGCCAGTGCGTTGCGAACGCGGGCGGCCCGCCCGCAGCTCCTGTGCAACGGACGCCGCAACACGGGTTATTTCAGTGGCAGGGCGCCGAAGAGCAGGGCGGCTATGCGGTGGTGGCCGGCCGGGCTGACGTGGACGCCGTTGGGGAAAAACCAGGCCGTGCCGTCGGGGGCGCGGTGGCCCAGGGTGCGCAGGTACGCCACGCCCTGCCGGGCCAGGTGCGGCGCGAAGAACGCGTCGATTTGCTCCGAGAGCCGGTCTTCGTACCGCGAACAGGGCCGCGACACCGGCCCCACCACCAGCAGGTGGGTCATGGCCCCGGCGCAAAACGCCGCGAGGTCGTCCGTCAGCCGGGCGTAGAGCCCCAGGCCGTGGGCGCGGTTGCCGGCCCAGGCGCCGGCCCGGTAGTTCAGCGCGCGCAGCCAGCGGCGCAGCCGGGTATCGGGCCCCGGCGCGGGCGCGGGCGCCGGGGCCGGGCACCGGGGCCGCACCGTCAGCAGGTCGTATTTCTCCGGGTTCAGGTGGCCCCAGGTGGGCAGGTTGAGGGAGTGGCGCCGCCGGCCGGTCCCGTCGAGGTGCTTGTAATACAGCTTGGTGAGGCGCATCAGCGGCTCGGTGCGCAGGTGGAACACCAGCACGTCGATGGGGCGCGCGGCGGCCACCGCCGCCACCTTGGCCAGGCAGGTCGCCAGCCGCTCGTAGCGCACCACGGTCACGTCCGTCGGCACCCCGGCCGCCGCCAGCTGTCGGCGCAGGGTCTGGTGGTAGAGGTCGGGGGGCGGGATGTTGTGCTGCACCGGGAAGCAGCCGCCCACAATCACCAGGTGCATGGCTCGGCAGGGGCAGGGGCGGGGGCCAGCAGCACCCGCCGGGCCGCCGCGTACTCGTGGGGGCTGATGACCTCGCGGCGGCCGTCGAGGGCGAAGGCCCCGGCGTCCAGCCGGTGCCGCTCGAACCGGCGCACGAGGCCGGCGGCCAGCGCGCGGCGACTGGTTGCCGCCGGGCCCATTGCGGGCCCGGCCGCCGGGCTCGGCGGCGCGGCGCACAGCCGGGTGTGGGCCAGGCACAGCGTGATTTGCCCCACCAGGCTGGCAAAAGGCCGGGCCCGCGCCAGCATCCGCGCAAAGGCGGCATCGTCGTCGAGCTGCAGCACCGGCGAGTTCAGCAGCTGCTTGCCCGCCCGCCGGGCCGCGGCGTCGAGCGTCCGAATCCAGGCCCAGTAGCGGGGGCTGGTCTGGTGATGAAACGGGAAGTGGCCGCCGCTCAGGTTGTAGTCGCAGTGGCCAAAGGCCAGGGCGGTGAAGGCCGGGTGCCGCACCGCCAGAATGGCGGCCAGCTGCGCAAAGCCGGCCACCGACTCAATCACCGGCACCACCGAGCCCACCGTGGCGGGCAGCTCGCGCAGCGCCTGCGCCAGGGCCGCCGGCGTTTCCACCTTGGGCACAAACACGCAGGCCAGCGGCGGCAGCTGCCGCACCAGGGCCAGGTCGGGCGCGTAGTGCGCCGAGTCGGGCGGGTTCAGGCGCAGGCCCAGGCCGTGGGGGCGGCCGGGCGGCGGCAGCTGCGCGCTCAGCCCGGCAATGGCGCGGCGGCGCGCGGCCTTGAGCGCCCGCGTGGTGGCCGCATCGGGCCCCTGCACACTGTCTTCCAGGTCGAAGCAGACGTGGCCGCCGGCCTGCTTCACCCGCGCGTGAAAGGCAACAAATCCTTCGGCCCGGACGGGCGCGAAGTGGTAGGGCGTCAGCGTTTTCATGCGGCGCGCAACGGGCCGGGTAGCGCAGCCCGTTGCGGCGAACAAGATACGCGCCGCAACCTTCCCGCTGCCCCTTACTTCCGCCGTCGGAAGTACACGTCGTTGCTGATGGACTCCAGCCGCACGAGCGGGCCGCTGCCGCCCAGGGTGCCGCGCAGCTGGTAGCCCACCACGGGCTGCGCCGGGCGCGCGGTACTAGGCAATGTCCTGGTTGGTGTACACCTCGCCGGTGACGGTTTTCAGCGCCACCTCGGCCCCCGCCGCCGCCGGCCAGGCCACGTCCACGAAGCCGCTCAGCGACTTGGCCTCGATGGCGCCGGTGAGGCCGGCGATGTCGATGTTGCCGCTGTAGGTGCTCACGCGCAGGGCCACGCCGGCGGGCAGCACAATGTCGTAGGCAATGTCGGCGCAGAGGCGGCTGGCCTGCCGGTCGCGGGCGCCGTTTCGGCCGTAGCTGATGTAGTTGTCGCCGTAGTACGTGGCGCCGTCGGGGCAGTCGCCGGGCGGGGCGTCGCGCACCAGTGCGTAGTCGAGGTCGGCCGCCACTCTCAGCTCGCTGTCGGTCGATTCCACCGCGAGGAGCAGGGCGTCGTTGAGGCGGTTCTGGTTGATGGTCACGGTGGCCTTGAGGGCCAGCTGCCCGGCGGCCCCGGCCCGGATGCGGATGCTGCCGGCTTGCTTCAAATTGAGAAATACGCGCTGGCCGGGCGCCACGGCGGCGGTTCTCTCGATGATTTTTTGGGCCGCTGCCGGCCGGGCCCCGCCGGCGGCCAGCACCAGCAGCAGAAGGAACAGGGAACGGTGCATGGTGATTTGAATGAGGGATGAAGAATGAAGAATGGTGCGGGGCTCCGGCCCCGTGCTGGCTACTGGCGGGCCTCCGGCCCACAGAACGCCCCCATCTGACCGACCCGCGAACGAACCGAACGGCGCGACCCGGCCGGAGGCCGGGCAGTAAGCGGCACGGGGCCGGAGCCCCGCGCCACTCCGCGTTCTTCCTTGGTTACTTCGCCTTGCGCACGTAGATGTCGCCGCTCACCGTTTTGAACGACACGGCGGTGCCGCCGCCGTTGATGCTGCCGTCCACGACCTGGCCGCCCACGTGCCGCAGGTTGTCAGCGCCTTTGCCCAGGTTCAGGTCGAAATCGGTGTAGATTTCGCCCGATACCGAGCGCAGCTGGAGGGTGGCTTTAGTGGCGGGCGGCAGGGTCACGTCCACGTCGCCGCTCACGGTGGAAATGGCGCTGGGGCCCGACCGCAGCGGGGCGTAGCGCACCGTGATGTCGCCGCTGATGGTGTGCGCCACCACGGGCCCGGCCACGTTGGTGAGCTTCATGTTGCCGGCCTTCATGTTCACTTCCAGGTCGCCGGCCACGTCGCGCACCTGCAGTTCGCCGCTGCCCCAGCCGGTTTGGTTGAACCGCACGGCCGACGCCCGCGGCACCCGGATGACGTAGCTCGCGTCCTTGCGCGAGGCCCGCGTGATGCGCACCGTGTTGTCCTGCTGCGTCACCGAGAGGCCGATTTTGGTGTTGTCCACGGCCGTGTTGTAGAGGGGGCGCAGGCCCTCGGCGCGCTTGGGCGGCTCCTCGAAGCCGTTGCCGCGAATCAGCAGCTCGTCGCCGTCGGTGCCTTCCACCGTCACGTCGCTGCCCTGCATGTCGATGACGATTCTGCGGTCTTTGCCACTGAATTTGGTGCGGTACTCCTGGGCGTGGCCGGCCTGGGCCAGCAGCAGGGCCGCGAGGGTTAAAGCAAGGGAAATTTTCATGGAATGAGGTTGTTGGGAAAAATCAAGCAGGAGTCAGCCGAACCCGGCCGCAAGGGTCGCGTCGCTACATCATTCGCCAGGCAGGCAGCGTCGGCCTAAATGAGCTTGCCGATGCCGGCTTCGGCCTGGGCGCGCACCACGGGCAGGGCGTCGGGGCGTTGGGCGAGGCGTTCGAGCTGCGGCACGGCGCGGGGCACCCGCAGCGCCACGAGCAGGTCGATGAGGGTAATTTGTACATTGGGGTCGGTTTGCAGGGGCAATGAGTGCACCAGGGCTTCGGGCACCCGCGGGTCGGCCCGCAGGCGGTAGAGGGCTTCGCAGGCCGCCAGGCGCACGTTGGGGTTGGGGTCGAAGTTGAGCGTGTTCACGAGCACCTGCACGGTGGGGTCGCCGGGGGTGGCGGCGCGGGGGGCCGTGGCCACCAGCCGGATGCGGTTGCTGGCCGATACGGGGCGGCCGTCGTCGGCCACCAGGGCCTCGGCCAGCGGCGCGGGCCGGCCTGCGGCGGCCGGGGTGGTGGCCAGCGGGCCGCCAGCGGCCCGGCCGCCCCAGGGCAGCTGCCGGCCCAGCAGCACCCCGGCTGCCACCAGCACAAGGCTGGCCGCCACGCGCAGCCAGGTGCGGGCCGCCGCCGCGGGCCACAAGGCCACCACTTTGGCCGCAGGCGCGGCCGGCGGCGCGGCTCCGGTTGGCGGCTGCAACAAGGCCTTCTGGGCTTCCAGCATCGCCAGAAAGTTGGTTCGTACCACCGTGCGGGGTGCTTCGGGCAGGGCCGCGTCCAGGTCGTTGGCCAGGGCGCGGAGCTGCGCCACCTGCTGCCGGCAGCCGGGGCAGGCGGCCAGGTGCGCGGCCACCCGGTCGGCTTCAGCGGCGGGCAGGCTGCGCTCGGCGTAGGCCGGCAGCAGCGCTTCCAACTCGGCGCAGGCGGAGGAATGAGTCATGGCAGTTGTTAGTTGGCAGTTGTTAGTTGGCAGTTGAGTTTGGCGTACCTCCGGGCGTCGTTTCTCGCTGAGGTTCGCAGAGGTGAACGCAGAGGCTCGCAGAAGAACGGGCGGCGTGTAACACTTTGATTTGTCAGTTCAACTACACCTAAGAAAAGTAGATTTTGCGCAGGGCCTGCAGGGCGCGGTGAGCTTTCACGCGGGCGTTGTCGGCGGTGCAGCCCAGCAGCTGGCCGATTTCCTCGTAGCCGAAGCCCTGGAAGCGGTGCAGCACCAGGATTTCGCGCTGCGGGGCGGGCAGCAGGGCCAGGGCTTCGTGCAGGTCGTCGGCGTGGCCGGCCCCGCGCATCTGGGCGAAGGCCGCGCCGCGCAGGTGGCCGGCGCGCTCGGCCTCGTCCACGTCGGCGGCGCGCAGCTTTTCGCGGTGGTGCCAGTGGTCGGCGTGCACGTTGCGGGCCATCTGATAGACCCAGGCCCGGAAGGGCTGGGTGGCCTGGTAGCTGGCGCGGTACTTCAGGATGCGCTCGAACACGGTTTGGGTGAGGTCTTCGCTGGTTTCGCGGTCGTTGGTGAGGCGGTAGAGGAAATTGAACAGGGGCCCGTGGTAGCGCTCGAACAGCGGCACCAGCCGGTCGAGGTCGTCGGCTCCGACAGCGGCCATCAGGACTTCGTCGCTCGTGGATTCCACGGAAGTAGGGTAGGGGGTTGGGATGCAGGGAGTACCGGGGCGGGCACCAATCGTTACAGCGGGTCCGAAAATAATTGGCTGGGCCGCTGGCAGGCCGGGGACTTCATCATTCAGTAATATTCCGATAATGTTGTCGTCGCGGCCTGCCGGTAGTTTTGGCCCATCACTTTACTCCCCGGTCGAATGCGTTCACTGTTACTTCCTGCCACCGCGCTGGGCCTGGCGCTGCTGGCCTTGGGCGCGGCGCCCGCCACCGGGCAAAGTGTGCGCTTTGCCGCCGCCACGGTCATCGTCAGCGAAAGCGCCGGCACAGTGAGCGTTGCGGTGGCCATTGCCAGCCCCGGCGCGGCGGCCAGCACCGTGCAGGTGGTCCTGGCGCCCCTGTCCACCGCCACGGCGGGCGCCGACTTCACCTACCCGACTACCCAGACGCTCACCTTCCCGGCCGGCGGCACGGCCAACCAAACCCTCACCATTCCGCTCACCGACGACCTGCTGGCCGAGCCGTCCGAATACTTCTCGCTGCGCCTGCTCAACCCCGCCAACGCCACCATCACGGCCGGCTCGGGCGAGGCACTGGTCTTCATCAAAGACAACGACCTGGCGGCCCCGGCGCGCACCGGCAACCTGCGCCTGGCCCTGCTGGGCAACTACCAGAACTGGGCGGCTTTCGCCGGTACGCCGTCGGCTCAAATCAACTCGGCCGAAATCGTGGCCCACGACCCCAGCACCCAGCGCCTGTACGTGGCCAACTCGGTGGGCGGCAAGCTCGACATCCTCAACTTTGCCACGCCCGGCGCCATCACCCCGGTGGCATCCATTAATATAGCCCCCTACGGCGGCATCAACTCCGTCGCGGTGCGCAACGGCTTGGTGGCCTGCGCCATTGAGGACGGCACCGTGCCGCAGAACAACGGCAAAATCGTGTTCTTCGACCAGAACGGCGTGTTTCTCAAGCAAGTTGCCGTGGGCGCCCTGCCCGACATGATTACCTTTTCGCCCGATGGCCGCTACGTCATCACGGCCAACGAGGGCGAGCCCAACGCGGCCTACACCACCGACCCGCCGGGCTCGGTGTCGGTGGTGGACCTGCAGGGCGGCATCGCCGCCCTCACCCAGGCCAACGTGACCACGCGGGACTTCACGGCCTACAACGCCCAGGCCGCCGCCTTGCGCACGGCCGGCATCCGCATCTTCGGCGGGCCGGCGGGCGCCCCCAGCACCGTGGCCCAGGACCTGGAGCCGGAGTACGTGGCCGTGTCGGCCGACTCGCGCACGGTGTTCGTGGGGATGCAGGAGAATAACGCGCTGGCGACGCTGGACCTGGCCACCCTGCAGTTTACCGCCCTGCGGCCCCTCGGCTTCCAGGACTACAGCCAGCCCGGCTTCAGCTTCGATGCGTCGGACCAGGCCGCCGACGTGCTGCTGGCCAACTGGCCCGTGCGCGGAATGCGCCAGCCCGACGCCATTGCCGCTTTCGACCTGCCCGCCGCCCTGGGCGGGGGCCGCTACCTCCTCACCGCCAACGAGGGCGACGCCCGCGAGTACAGCGGCCTGAACGAGGCAAATCGCCTCGGCGACGCGGCCTACGTACTCGACCCCACGGCGTTCCCGCAGGCCGCGCTGCTGAAAAACGCCAGTGCCCTGGGCCGCCTGAACGTAACCAACCGCCTCGGCGACACCGACGGCGACGGCGACTTCGACCAGATTTACGCCTACGGAAGCCGCTCGTTCAGCATCTTGAACGCCGCCACCGGGGCGCTGGTGCACGACAGCGGCGACCTGCTGGAGCGCCTCACCAGCACCGACGCCACCTACGGCAGCATCTTCAACGCCAGCAACACCACCGGCACCCCGGTGCGAAAGAACCGCTCCGACGACAAGGGCCCCGAGCCCGAGGGCGCCACCACCGGCCTGATTCGCGACACCACCTACGCTTTCGTGAGCCTGGAGCGCATGGGCGGCGTGGTGGTGATGAACGTGAACGACCCCGCCAACCCGCGCTTCGTGGCCTACGCCAACAACCGCGGCCTGACCGCCGGCACCGGCGACCAGGGCCCCGAAGGCCTCGTGTTCGTGGCGGCGGCCAACAGCCCCACCGGCGCCCCGCTGCTCATCCTGGCCAACGAAATCAGCAGTACCGTGTCCGTCTATCAAATCAACCTGCGCGGGGTGCTCGCCGCCCGGAGCGGCGCCTTCGGCCCGGCCGCCCTCTACTGCTACCCCAGCCCCGCCGCGCCCGGCGCCGCCGTGCGCCTGAGCCGCCCCGTGGCCGGCGTCCTGCTCGACGGCCTGGGCCGCACCGTGCGCACCCTGCCCGCCGCCACCGACCGCCTCGACGTGCGCGGCCTGCCCGCCGGTTTCTACGTGCTGCGCGCCACCGATGGCGCCACCAGCCGCCTGGTGGTGCAGTAGGCCGGCCGACTTTCCCGCACCGGGGCCTTTGCCGCAAAACCGCCCCGCTCCGGGGCGGTTTTTTTGCTGCGCTCGGGTTGATTAAGCGTCGGACACCGACCCGTTTACCCTGCTCCGAACGGTGCTGCTTGCGGGAATGACGCAAGGGTCGCAGCGCGTTGCGAATTAAGCTAAAGTGCTGAGCTTAAAGTCTTTTTTTACGACGGTAACGCATTTTTTTGTAACCAACCCGTAGTCGTTACCCGTACAGTAAGCAGCACGAATGCTTGTTGTGGCTGTGTCGGCACGGCATTCTTTTCCTTCCACACCCTTAAAATTCAACACCATGAAGACGACCAAAATCATTCTCGCCACCCTGCTGACCCTGGGTCTGAGTGGCGCAGCTTTCGCTCAAACCGGCTCGACGACCAGCGGCACGACCAGCGGCACGATGGGTACAACCAGCGGCACGACCAGGGGCACGATGGGTACCACGAGTGGCACGATGGGTACGACCAGCGGTACCACGAGCGGCACAATGGGCACGACCAGCGGTACCACGAGCGGCACAATGGGCACCACCAGCGGCACGATGGGTACCACGTCGGGCACGATGGGCACCACCAGCGGCGCGAGCACGAGCGGCACCTACGGCAGCACGTCGGGCAGTACCAGCGGCTCGATGGGCACCACGAGCGGCACCACCTCGGGCAGCAGCACGTCGGGCCGTCGGGGCATGAAGTCAAAAGGCATGAAGTCGAATGGCAGAGGCAAGATGAAATCCAAGCCGATGCAATAGCCCAGCCCGGTGGTCCGCCGCCGGTTTTCGCAAAGCCGGCTGCTTCGGACGAAGCAGCCGGTTTTTTGTTTTCTCTCCACCTTCCACCCCCTTGCGTAATGAAGCTTTTTTTGTTGCTGGCCGGCCTGCTGCTGGCGGGCGCGGCCCCGGCCCAGACCATTCCCTTCGACCCCTCGGCGCCGGTGCGCGGCGGCAGCCAGGGCCAGACCACCATCCCGCCCGTGAACCCGGCCCTGAACCAAAGCACCATTCAGGGACCACCCGACGTGCAGCGCACCCCCACCAGCCGCGATGCCCAGCCCAGCCGTCAGGTGCCGGAAACCGGCCCGACGCCCATCGGCGGCACCCCCGAACTGTCGCCTACGGCCGTGCCCGACGTGCGCGAGCAACCCCTCATTCCCAGCAACCGCCGCCGGCAGTCGAGCGACGTGGTGCCCAGCCGCTCGCGGCGCAGCAGCAGCAGCAACATCCTGCAAAACCAGCCGCCGCACCGTTAGCCATCGGCGCCCTCAAGTGCTCGTGCAGCAGTACTTGCCTTGTTCTGGCGGGCCGCTTGCTTTTGGACGACAACTCGACAACTCATAAAAACCCCCGCCCGGCTTAGCCGGGCGGGGGTTTGTCTGGGCGGCAGCGGAGGCTACTTCTTGCTTTTGGCGGCGTGGGCCAGCAGGTCGCCGCTGTGGCGGCGCAGCAAATCGGCTAGTTCCTGAAGGGGCTTTTTCAAGTCGGCCGGGGCTTGCTGGCTGGCTTGGCCGGTCTGGTTGCCCAGCATCCCGAGGGAGTTGCCGATGGCCGTGGTGCTGAGCGCGCCGCTGCTGAGCAGCGACTGCAGGTTGCCCAGCTCGCGGGCAATGTCCTGCAGGCCGGGCTCGCCGCTTTGCAGAAACTGCTGCTGCCAGGTTTCGG
>Ga0123336_10003333_pt1 | contig 13478 bp, 11 predicted proteins | sample SSSSmetaG_FD_96466 | JGI IMG/M metagenome (GOLD analysis project Ga0123336, IMG submission 96466) | Glacier valley bacterial and archeal communities from Borup Fiord, Nunavut, Canada, to study Microbial Dark Matter (Phase II) - ​SSSS metaG | ecosystem: Environmental > Aquatic > Freshwater > Ice... | reverse complement strand
TCAGTTATAAATACTATTACATCAGCCATGTCCATAGCAAGCATTGCTTGCCTTCTCATTTGTTGTAATAATATATCTTCTGTAACAGGTTCAATACCACCTGTATCTATTATTTGAAATTTACTGCCTCTCCAAGCACAATCAGCATATATTCTGTCTCTTGTTATACCTGGCATATCTCTAACTATTGATATTTTTTCTCCTGCAAATGCGTTGAAAAGAGTACTCTTTCCTACGTTTGGTCTTCCTACTATTGCTACTACTTTTTTTGACATTTATTTTTCCTCCGATTTAATTTTTATATTACTTACAACAGACTCTTGATCTACTGTATGTATACTTTCATTTTCCTTTTGATTTAATTTTTTACTTATACGACTAAATATAAGCATAACACACATTAATATAACACTAACAAATGGGTTAAATTTAGTTACCATTGACCATATAGAAAAAAATATGGTACCAATAGCTAATGCAAGTGTTACATAATTAAATATTTGAGATCTGTTCAACATAAAAAAAAACCTCGTTTCTCTAATATAGTATTATACCATCTAAACACTTGTTTTTCAACAATTTAAGATTATTTTATGTTAATATCTACAAAATAGTTTAATATATTTATAAACCATATACTTTAATATATTTATTGTGCTCAATTTTTATCTTTTTAAACATAACTTGCAAATTGTAAATTTGCTTTATCTCTATATGAACATTATACCTTTAAGAGTCATTTAGTATAGTTATAGTAATAAAAATAATGTATAGAAAATAATCTATACATTATTTATTATAAAACATTTTAATAAACAAAATTACTTTAAAAATCCATTTATTATTTCTTTTTCAGCTTCTTTTTCAGTTAAACCAAGAGACATTAATTTAATTAGTTGTTCTCCTGCAATTTTACCAATTGCTGCTTCATGGATTAATCTTGCATCCACATTATTTGCAGTGATTTCTGGTATAGCTTGCACTGAAGCATTATCCATTATTATAGCATCACATTCAACATGCCCAAAGCAATTGTTATTCCCTATGATTTTTGAAATAAATTGTTGTTTTGAATTATCCTTTGCAACTGATCTTGAAACAACTTTAGTACTAGAATTTTTGCCGTTTAGTTCAACATCAAATATAGTTTTAGCAAATTGATTACCATGAGTCATTATTTTTTCTGTTATAATTAAATTAGTATTATCTTCTAATACACCTTTTGTTTCACGTATAGTTGAATCTACTCCTTTTATTTGAGTAGTTTCCATTTCTAAAGTAGAACCATTTTTAAGTTCTACAACTGTTTGTGGATTTAATATTCTCTTACCTTCTCCTGTGCCTTCACCAATATGTTTTTCAATATATTTAACTTTAGCATTTTCTTCTAAGAAAAATCTATGTACACCATTATGTTCTGAATTAGTATTACCATCAGTATGTATTCCACATCCTGCAACTATTATTACATCAGCATTTTTACCAACAAAAAAGTCATTATATACAACATCTGTAATACCACCTTCAGTTATAATAACTGGGATATGTACTATCTCATTTTTTGTATTTTCTTTAATGATAATATCTATACCTTGCTTATCTGTTTTGCTTATTATATTAATATTTTCGGTAACATTTCTTTCGATTCCTTTACCATTTCTTCTTATGTTATATGCACCTTTTTTAATTTTGTATGTGCTTGTTATTTCTTTTAATAATTTTGTTTCTATTTCATCCATTGTTATTTACTCCTTTAAAAATTTGCAGCTACTCTTACTATTTAATAGTTTAGGAAGCATTAAATCTTTACTACCAATTTCAGTTATTGTTCCATTGCTTAGTAATATTATTTCATCTGCAATGTCTAATATTCTTTCTTGATGTGAAATTATTACTATCGAACCTTGGATAGTTTCATACATTTTTTGAAATACATCAATTAAATTATTGAAGCTCCACAAATCTATTCCTGCTTCAGGCTCATCAAATATTGTAAGTTTAGATTTCTTTGCTACAACTGTAGCAATTTCTATTCTTTTTAATTCTCCACCTGATAAACTTGAATTAATTTCTCTATTCAAATAATCTTTAGGGCATAGTCCAACATCAGATAAATAGTGACATGCCTCTTTATCGTTAATATCAGTACCCATAGATATTTCTATTAATTTCTTTACGGTAATTCCCTTAAATTTAACAGGTTGTTGAAATGCAAATCCAATTCCTAAATTTGCTCTCTCAGATATTCCTAAATCAGTTATATCTTCACCCATAAACATAATTTTACCTGTTGTAGGTTTAACTATACCCATTATTATTTTAGCTAATGTAGATTTTCCACTTCCATTAGGTCCAGTAATTGCTACAAACTTTTTTCCATCTATTTTCAAATTTATATTTTTTAATATTTTTTTGTTATCTCTTTCAAAAGAGATATCTATTAGTTCTAACATATTTGTTCCTTCCCTATTTTGCTTCAAATATTTCAAGTCCAACAGGACAATGATCGCTACCTATTACTTCTGGGTATATATATGCGTCCTTAATATGCTCTTTTATACAGTTTGATACTATAAAGTAGTCTATACGCCATCCAACATTTTTAACCCTTGCATTGCCCATGTATGACCACCATGAATATGCATCCTTTTTATCAGGATAAATACTTCTAAAAGTATCAGTAAATCCATCATTTAAAAACAATGTCATTTTTGCTCTTTCTTCATCAGTAAATCCTGCACTTCTTTTATTTGATTTTGCATTTTTAATATCTATTTCATTATGTGCTACATTTAAATCTCCACACACAATAACTGGTTTACTTTCGTCTAATTTTTTAATATGTTTTTTTATTTCTTCTTCCCATATCATTCTGTAATCTAATCTTTCTAATTCTCTTTTAGAGTTTGGTGTATATATATTTACAATATAGAAATTATCAAACTCAAGTGTAATTACTCTACCTTCATTATCATGTTCTTCAATTCCAATTCCATATTGTACACTTAAAGGTTCTACTTTAGTAAATATAGCTGTACCAGAATATCCTTTTTTCTCAGCGCTATTCCAGTATTGTTTATATCCTTCAAAATCTATTTCCACTTGTCCTTCTTGCATCTTAGTTTCTTGAATACAAAATATATCAGCATCCATTTCATTAAAGAAATCTTTAAATCCCTTATTCAATGCTGCTCTTATACCATTAACATTCCATGAAATCAATTTCATATTATCTTCTCCTTATATATTTCTATACATTAAATTCATATTTAACTTCAGTAATATCTTGCTGACCTATTTCAATTATTGTTTCACCTTTTAGTTTACCTAAGTTCTTCTCATAAAACTTTCTTCCAGACAAATTATCTTTTAAACACCATAGGTAGACTTTAGTAAAGTTCTGCTTTTTAGCTTCACTTTTTGCAAAGTTAATTAATTTAGTACCTATTCCTTTATATTTATCACCTGGGTTAACATATATAGCAAATATTTCAAATATGTTTTCATCTAACATATTATTATCTTCTATTACTTGTCCACACCACAAAAACCCTTTAATAAAATTATCTTCTTCGTATACATAGAATGGTGGAGAATTTTTAAACTTTTTAGTTCTTTTTTCTGCTTCTTTTTCTATTGATAAATTACTTAAATATTCATCACTAACAATACCTTTATATGTGATTTTCCAAGATTCTACTTTAATTTTAGCTATATAATATGAGTCTGATACTTTTGCTTTTCTTATTACTTCTTTCATTACTACCTCGATTTCAATTTTAACTTACTTTATTTATATTGTGTTTTATTTATATCATTATACCTAATTTAAACCAATAAATCAACTAATTATCTAAATTTTTATATCCTTTGTGTATACAAATTACTCTTCAGTTTCTAATTTTGGCTTTCCTGCCTCGATTAATACTTTGTTTCCTAACATGAAAAGACTAAGAATAAATATAAATATTCCGGTTCCAACAAGTAACCATTCGATTTTAATTATATCAGATAATGGTCCAAATATAAGCATTCCAAGTGGCATAACAGCACTTGATATCATTCCATAAACACCAAATACTCTACCTATATAATTTTCATCTACTTTTTCTTGTAATAATACAGTTGATGGTGTATTAAACATTGGCATAGCAATTCCAAATACCACCATGAAAAACAAGTATATCCAAAAAACTGGAATTACTCCAAGTGCAAATGTACAAATTCCCATTACAATACTTGATAAAGCCATTGTATAAACTTTATTTCTAAAACCACCCCATACTGACATAACTATACCACCTATAATCATACCTACTGAAAATGTGATTTCATTTGCAATTAATTTCCAAACTTCAATACCATAACTACGAGTTACTAGTAGTGGTGTTAAAAATGCTACAGGTGTAGCAAGGAAAAAGAAAAATGCACAAAAGAAGAAAAACTTCTTAACATACGCATGACTCTTTATATATTCTAGTCCTTTACTAAAATCACTCAAATAACTTGTTGATTGTTTTTCAGATACTTTTGAATGATCTGGTACTTTCACAAATAGAAGTAATGTAGAAACACCTATAATTGCTGTTATAACATCTATAAACAGTATTACTTCTATTGAAGCCATACTAAGTAATGCTCCACTAAGCATTGGTGATGCTAAAAAAACTAAAGATTGTACTGTTCCATTTATTGAATTTACTTTAATAAGTTTATCTTCAGGTACAAGTTGTGGAAGTATTGCTCCAATAGCTGGTGTTTGAATACCTGAGCCTAACGCTCTAATTGCAGATATTACAAAAAGTAACCATAGTGCATTGTATCCCATTAAGAATAATATAGCTAAAACAAGTGTTGCAATAGCTATCATTGAATCTGATAAAATTATTAGTATTTTTCTGTTATACCTGTCAGCCCATACTCCTGCAAAAGGAGATATAAAAAATGTAGGTAAAAAACCACAAATAATTGATATAGTCATCATTATACCTGATTGTGTTTTTAGTGTAATATACCACATAATTGCATATTGAACCAATGAAGATCCAAATAGTGAAATTGTTTGACTAACTAAGAATAGTATTATATTTTTCGTCCAATTTTTTTCCATAATCTAAATTTTTCTCCCGTCATCTATAGTATATATAATACTATTATAAATTATTAACTTTCATTACTCTCATTGCATTTAATACTGCTATAATAGATACTCCAACGTCAGCAAATACTGCTTCCCACATTGAAGCTACTCCAAATGCTCCTAATATTAAAAATACAATTTTAATGAATATAGCAAAAGAAATATTTTGCCATACAATTCTTCTTGTTCTTTTTGCAATTGTAACTGCAGTTACAATTTTTGATGGTTCATCATTCATTATTACAATGTCCGCAGCTTCAATAGCAGCGTCTGATCCTAGTCCCCCCATTGCAATACCAATATCTGCTCTTGCAAGTACTGGTGCATCATTTATACCATCTCCTACAAACACAACATTACCTTTAGAAGATTTGTTATTAATAAGTAGTTCTAATTTCTCAACTTTATCAGTAGGTAATAATTCAGCATAAACTTCATCTATACCTAATTGTTTACCTATCTTTTCACCAACAGATTTTATATCACCTGTAAGCATAACAAACTTTTTAATTCCTAAAATTTTCAGTGTATTAATAGCATTTATTGAATCTTCTTTAAGTTCATCTGAAATTATTATATTTCCTAAATATATACTATCCATTGATACATATACTGTAGTTCCTGTAGATTCAGTTTTATTGTATTTAACATTTTCTGCAAGCATTAATTTATCATTACCAACTAAGATATTTTTACCTTGATACTTTACTTTAATTCCATGTCCAGATATTTCTTCATATTTTTCAACTTTGCTTTTATCTACTTCTTTTACATAAGCTTTTAAAATAGAAATAGCAATTGGATGATTTGAATAACTCTCAGCATATGCTGCGTATTCAATTAATTCTTCTTTTGTAACATTAGCTTCATTATTTATATCAGTAACATTGAATACACCTTTTGTTAAAGTACCTGTTTTATCAAAAACTACTACTTCAACATTATTTAAAGCTTCTAGATAATTACTTCCTTTAACTAATATTCCTTTTTTTGACGCTCCTCCAATACCACCAAAAAATCCTAGAGGTATTGAAATAACTAATGCACACGGACAAGATATAACTAAAAATATTAATGCTCTATATATCCAATCTGAAAATATTGCCCCTTGTATAAATAGTGATGGAATAATTGCAATTGCAAGAGCTGCTATTACTACTACCGGAGTATAATATCTAGCAAATTTTGTTATGAAATTTTCAGTAGCAGCTTTTCTACTACTAGCGTTTTGAACTAATTCTAAAATTTTAGATACAGTTGACTGGCCAAATTCTTTAGAAACTTCAATAGTCAAAACACCATTTACATTTATGCATCCACTGAGTGCATTATCTCCAACATCAATTGTTCTAGGAACTGATTCTCCTGTTAAAGAAGATGTATCTACCATTGACTTTCCTTCTATTACCTTACCATCTAGTGGTATTTTTTCTCCAGGTTTTACAACAATTATATCACCAACTTTTACATCTTCTGGTGATACCTTTTTTAATTGATTATCTAATTTAATATTTGCAAAATCTGGTCTTATATCCATTAAAGCAGTTATTGATTTTCTAGAATGATTTACAGCTACATTTTGAAACAACTCACCTACTTGGTAAAATAGCATAACTGCTACACCTTCTGGAAATTGTCCAATAACAAACGCTCCAATTGTAGCTATACTCATTAAAAAGTTTTCATCAAATATTTGACCTTTTACAATATTTTTTAAAGCACGTAATACTATATCTCCACCAACAATAAAATAACTTATTAAAAATATAGTAAATTCACTCCAATTAGGTAAATTTAAAATCAATCCAAGTATAAATAAAATTCCACCTATAATAAGTCTTATTATAGATTTATTATAATTATCTTTACTAACATCATCTAAATTTATAACTTTTATATCTGGTTCAATATGTTTTATTATAGCTTTAATTTCTTTAATAACATTATTTAATTCATCTTTATCATTAACTTCAATATTTAGTTTTTTAAGTGCAAAATTAACATATGCATTATTTATCTTTGAAATATTTTTAATCTCTTTTTCGATTTTTGCTGCACAATTTGCACAACTTAAACCTTCCAATATATATTCTTTTTTAACATTAGATGCCATAATAACCCCCTATATTTATATTATGTTTATATTATTTTCTTTAATATGGATTATTCCTTGATTAAATATTTGGTTTATATGTTCATCATCTAAAGAATAATAGACTATTTTACCTTCTTTTCTGTTTTTAATTAATCTAGCTTGTTTTAGAACTATTAACTGATGTGAAATTGCTGATTGCGTCATATTCAGTAAAAAAGCTATATCACAAACACACATTTCAGATTTATCTAATGCCCAAAGTATTCTAATTCTTGTTGAATCCCCAAAAACTTTAAACAACTTGGAAAGATCGTGAAGTATTTCTTCTTGAGGCATTTGACTTTTAACTTGATTTACAATATCTTGATGTATTACGCTGCAGTCACAACATTCATTTAATTGCATTTTACTAGACATATTATTACCTCTTTTCATAACATTTATCAAAACAGTTGAATATTCATTCATATATTATATGTATTATACTATAACTTTAGTCACATGTCAATAGTTATATGAATGATTATTCAAGTATGTAGTAAAAAAATAATATCAAATTAAAATTTCATTTGATATTATCCTCATTGTTTATTTTTTTAATAATTTAACTATATCCACTTCTATATCTTCTGGTTTATCCATTGGTGAATATCTTTTTACAATATTACCTTCACTATCAACTAAAAATTTTGTAAAATTCCATTTGATTCCAGAACCTAATATACCACCTTTTTCTTTTTTCAAATATGTATATAACGGTTCTTCATTACTTCCATTTACTTCGATTTTAGAAAACATCTTAAATGTTGTTTTGTATTTCATTTGACAAAACTCATGAATTTCGCCTTCAGTTCCAGGAGCTTGATTTCCAAATTGATTACACGGAAAATCAAGAATCTCAAAGTCTTTATTACTATATTGCTTATATAGTGTTTGTAAACCATTATATTGAGGAGTAAGTCCACAACCCGTTGCTGTATTAACAATTAGTAATACCTTACCTTTATAATCAGTCATTGAAACTGTTTTACCTTCTGCATCTTTTATTTTATAATCATATATATTCATATTAAATCCTACTTTCTTTTTTATTATATTTTTTTCATTTTTATTAATATTGTTTTCCATAAATTACATTGTATTCAAATATTTATACAATACAATTGAATATTCATTCATGTATTGTATGTATTATACTATAACTTTAGTAAGATGTCAATAGTTATATGAATGATTATTCAAGTATTTTATTTTGTAGTTTAGAAGGTAATGAAACATTTTGGTGCAACTGCATATTTCAAAACAAAAAAACACAAGTACTATATTATTCCTTGTGTCACTATTTTTAATTTTATTTTATATTGTTTTCCATAAAAGTCTATTGTATTCAAATATACATTCAATTTTATTCTCATCGTGCAAATATGATAGATATGAACGTATTGTACTACCTACTAGTACGTATTGATTAAAGTCCATATTCAAATTATATGAGTCGAAAACTTCTTTTAAGATTTCTTCAAAACATTTTTTATCTTTACAAATATGAATTATTTCATCTATTATTTCAAATATTTTTTCTCTATTTAATTTTGTTATATCACTAATATTATTTGTTGATTCTGCATGTGAAGGAATATATAACTTGCCATCTAGTTGATCAATTTTATCTAAAGTATCTAGAAATGCTTTAACATTGTAAATAAAGAACACATGATATTTATTAATAATATTTTCACTGAATACTGAGTCAGCTAAAAAATATATATTATCTGAAGTCTTAATTCCAATCATACCAAAATAATGTCCTGGTAATTCTATATACTCTAAACCATATGGTAAGAACTTGTCCGCGTTATTAGTAGGCTGACAAGAACTTGCCAGCAAAAATTTATTTTGAAGTTTACTACATGGATAACCACCATATAAAAATGATGATTCTAATATTGGATATTTAGCAAATGTATTCTCTATTTCAGTAGAAATTATTGAACATCCTGTTTTTTGCTGCAAATATTTATTTCCACCTATATGATCAGCATTGGAATGTGTATTAATTATTCCGAGTAAATTCCAATTGTTTTCATCTAGTACTTTCATTATTTTTCTACCAGCATCTTTGTCATTTCCACTATCTATTAAATATACATTTTTATCATCTACCATGTATATACCTATTTTTGTAGGAGAATCTATATAATATGTTTTCTCTCCTACTTTTGTTAACTCATACAAATACACAACCTCCTATTACTTAAAATTCTTGATATTTTGATTTTTTGCTAAGTCCAGGCATTGTCATAACATCACCAGCATATACAATGATAAATCCAGGACCACTTGCAATTTTTATATCTCTTACTGTAATAGTAAAATCTTTTGGACATCCTAATAATTTTGGATTATCAGATAATGAAAGTGGTGTTTTAGCAATACAAATTGGTAAATTATTATATCCTAATTTATTAGCATTAGCTATTTTTTCCTTTGATATATCTGAATATTCTATACTACTTGCTCCATATATTTCTTTGCATACTTTTTCTATTTTAGCTACTATACTATCATTATCATCATAAATAAATTTAAAGTCGTTAGTACTATTATCTACAGTTTGAATAACAAGTTTAGCAAAATCTATAGCGCCATCTCCGCCATTTTCAAATGCAGTAGATATTTCGCTTTTAACATTTAAACTATTACAATATTTTTTAATATAATTTATTTCGTTTTCAGTATCACTGCTGAATTTATTTATACAAACAATTAATGGAATTTGATATTTTTTTATATTTTCAATATGCTTTCCTAAATTAACAATACCTTTTTCAAGCGTTACTAAATTCTCGTTTGATAAATCTTTTTCATCATCACCACCGTTATATTTTAAAGCCTTAACAGTTGCAACAATTACTGCCATATCAGGTACTAAATTTGCTTTCCTACACTTTATATCGAAGAATTTTTCAGCACCTAAATCTGCTCCAAAACCCGCTTCTGTTATACAATAATCAGCAAGTTTTAAACCAAGTTTTGTCGCTACTATAGAATTACAACCATGTGCAATGTTTGCAAATGGTCCTAAATGTACAATACAAGGTGTATTTTCTGTAGTCTGAACTAAATTTGGAGACATTGCTTCTTCTAGTAATGACATCATTGCATTAACTACTTGTAAATCACGAGCATATACAGGATTACTATCGTATGTATATCCTACAAGAATATTACCAAGTTTTGTTTTCAAATCTTCTTTATCTTCTGCTAGACAACATATCGCCATTAGTTCACATGCAGCCGTAATTTCAAATCCTGTATGTATTCCATCAATAGTAGTTATATCCCTTAAAGTTCTATCATTCATATCAATAGCACGTTTTATACATATTGTATTAGGATCTATATTTAAATCACTTTTATGAAAAGTATTATTATCTATTACTGCACACAAAAGATTATTTGCAGATGTAATTGCATGAAAATCTCCTGTAAAGTGTAAATCAATATCTTGTGATGGTAAAAGTTTTGCCATTCCACCGCCAATTGCTCCACCTTTAGTTCCAAAAACTGGTCCTAGAGATGGTTCCCTTAAAACTGCTATAGATTTCCTTCCTAGTTTATTCATTGCCATAGTAAGTCCAATTGATTGAGTTGTTTTACCTTCTCCATGTGGAGTTGGATTTACAGCTGTAACTAATATCAATTTAGCTAACTTTCTATCCTTTATCTTATTATAGTATTCACTAGAAATTTTTGCTTTGTATTTTCCATAATAATCAATATATTCTTCTGGTATATTCAGTTTGTGAACTATACTTTCAATCTTTTCTATCATAGATTTACACCCTACCCTTATATATACAATATATTATATCACATATGAATATATAATTATAATAATATATATTTCATAAAAATTGCAAATAATAATTGTCTTGTTACATTAAATCCATTCATCATATTTTTTAATATATGCTTTCTTTGCAAATAAAAATGCGAAACAATATAAAATTACTACCGTAATAATAAGTGCAATATATTTAAATGGTATTGCTACTAATCCTATTGCTGCTCCTATAAATGTGAAAGGTATTAAAATCGCAATTATACTAAACAAAATTGAAGTAAAGTAAACTGCTTTTGATGCATTACTTTGTATTATAGGTTTTTTAGCAGTTCTAATAATATGTAATCCGATTAAATTGGATACAACACCATATGAAAACCATATTGTTTGAAATAAAGCACTATCTTCCGCTCTTAATTTAAATCCAAACCATAACGTAGCAAATACAATCATATCAAAGCACGAACTTACTGGTCCCATAAAAGTCATAAACTTAGTTAAACTTTTTATATCTAATTTTTTAGGTTTTTTTAGAGAATCTCTATCAACATTATCGAAAGGAATTGATAATTGTCCCATATCATAAAGCAAACTTTGTACTAACAATTGAATTGGTGTAATTGGGAAAAACGGTAATAATATACTAGCAATGAGTACTGAAAACACTTCACCAAAATTCATACTAGTAGCAAGTTTAATATATTTCATAAGATTTGTAAATGTAGCTCTACCTTCTAAAACTCCATCCATCAAAACATTTAAATCTTTTTCAAGTAGTATTATATCTGCAGTTTCTTTTGCAATATCAACCGCTGTATCAACAGATATACCAACATCTGAGCAAGTTAATGATGGTGCATCATTTATACCGTCACCCATATAACCTACTACATTTCCACTTTGTTTTAGTAATGTTACAATTTTAACTTTCTGCATAGGCGAAAGTTTTGCAAATACATTTACATCTTTAAGTAAATCAATTATTTCAGGGTCAGATAAATTATCTAACTCACTTCCAATAACTATTTTTGATGTATTAATTCCAACTTTACTACATATAGCTTTAGTAACAGAAGCATTATCCCCTGTAAGTATAATTACTCGTATCCCTGCCTCATTCATGTTATCTATTGAAGCTTTTGCACTCTCTTTAGCTGGATCTAAAAATCCAATGAATCCTAAAAGAACCATATCACTTTCATCTTTAACTTCAAAGTTTTTAATACCAAAGATATCTGTTTTTTTACATACTGCAATTACTCTCATACCTTCTTTGTTTAAGTCATCAGCAATATTTTTTACATTTGTCTTAATTGATTCAGTTATATCAGAGATTTCACCATTAAGTTCTACAAAAGAACATATATTTAAAATTTCTTCAACTGCTCCTTTTGTTATTAGTAATCTATCTTTATCATCATTATCATCATCAATTACAACAGAGAGTCTTCTTCTTGTAAAATCAAATGGAATCTCATCTATTTTTCTATATTTTTCTATTAATTTCCCAAAATCACTTTTTAAACCTCTATTAATAACAGCTTCATCAATACTTCCTTTTAAGCCAGTTTGATAATATGAATTGAAAAAAGCATATTTTAAAATACCTATATTTTCATTACCATGTATATCTAAATATTTTTCTAAAACAATTTTATCTTCTGTTAAAGTTCCTGTTTTATCAGTACATAGAATATTCATAGCACCAAAACTTTGAATTGAATCTAGTTTTTTTACTATTGTCTTTTTCTTAGACATCCTAATAGCACCTTTTGATAAAGTAGATGATAGAATAACAGGGAGTAAAAGTGGTGTTATTCCAATTGCAATTGCTACTGCAAATGTAAATGTTGTAAGTAAATCATGTTTCCATATATTTATAAAGAAAGTTATTGGTATCATAATAAGCATAAATCTTATCAATAATTTACTTATACTTTCAATACCAGTTCTAAAACTTGTTTTTGGTTTGCCTTTAATTAAAGCTTGAGCAACTTTTCCAAAATACGTACTATCTCCAATTTTTATAACTGCTGCCGATGCAGATCCACTTATAACATTAGTACCCATCAAACATATTGTATCCAAATCTGATATACTAGTTATTTTATCAATAGAAGAAATTTCAGTATTTGTTACTTTTCTTACTGCATCAGATTCTCCTGTCATAGAAGATTGCCCTATATATAATGATTCTGATTCTATTATTCTCAAATCAGCAGATACCATATCACCTGCAGAAAGAATTACTATGTCATTTATAGTAATATCTTTTACTAAGATTTTTACTTTTTTATTATCTCTTAAAACTGTAGTAGTAGTAGAAACTAATTCTTTTAGTCTTTCTGCAGCTTTATTAGATTTGTATTCTTCAAAAAATTCCAAAAATGTACTTA
>Ga0123336_10003331_pt1 | contig 13485 bp, 12 predicted proteins | sample SSSSmetaG_FD_96466 | JGI IMG/M metagenome (GOLD analysis project Ga0123336, IMG submission 96466) | Glacier valley bacterial and archeal communities from Borup Fiord, Nunavut, Canada, to study Microbial Dark Matter (Phase II) - ​SSSS metaG | ecosystem: Environmental > Aquatic > Freshwater > Ice... | reverse complement strand
TGGCCTGCACGAGCTGGTCGACGTCGACGTCGACCGACCCGGACTGTTCGCAGGCCCGGCGCCACAGGGACTCCCGGGCGACCGCGTCAGGCGGCCCGATCGGCAGGACGAAGTCGAAACGGCCGTGCCGCAGGAAGGCGGCGTCCAGCAGTCCGATGCTGTTGGTCGCGCAGACGAGCAGCCGCTGCGGCCGCTCGCGGAACGTGACGATCGATTTGAGCAGCTCGTTGACGACACCGACGTCGGCTCCCGGGGCGTCCCGTGAGGCGGCGATCTCCTCGACCTCGTCGATGAAGACCAGGACGTGCTCCATCCGGGCCAGGGCCTCGAACGCCTCCGAGAGCCCGACTGCAACCCCCGCCGCACTGACGCCGAGCCGGGACGGGAACAGCTCCACGAAGGGCCAGCCCAGCCGGCTCGCGACCGCCCGGGCGAACGTCGTCTTGCCCGTCCCCGGGGGGCCGAAGAGCATCACCGCCCGGGGCTCGCGCACGCCGTGCTCGTCCGCGAGCGAGGGCTGGGACAGGGGCAGCACGATGCGCCTCTCGATGAGCGCCTTCTCGGCCGCCATCCCCTGGACCTGCTGCCACAGGTTGGCCGGTGGCACCGAGCCCCCCAGGGCGGCTGCGGCGCCGACGTCCTGGGGTCGGACCCGCTCGACCTTGTCCCACCAGGTGATGTCGCTGCGCTCGAGGAAACCGCTGTTGCTCAGAGCCTCCGAGCCGGTCTCACCCGCCGGGAGAGCGCAGGTCAGGCGGCGCGCCCCCGCTGTGACCAGGCGCTGCTCGAGCGCGGCGAGCAGGTCACTGCCCAGCCCCCTGCCCCGCCACTCCGGGTCCAGGGTGATCCTCAGGACCCAGCCTCGGTCGTGGTCGACCCGGCCGACCGCTGTACCGATCAGACGGCCACCCGCCTCCGCGGCGACGGCGGGCGATCCCGCCACCAGGCTGGCCACCACCTCCGACAGGCCGAACAACGGGTGCTGACCCACCGTCGTCGAGCGGCCGTCCAGGGCGACGGCCTGCTCGAGGTCGGCATCGGTGAGATCGCGCAGGTGCCATTCCATGCAGGACTCCACGGGCTCGTCGGGCGCACCAGCAGACCTCACCGACCGGCCGTGCGCCACCCGGCACCGGGAGCCGTGCGCTCAGCGCAGCCAGGCGTGCTGGCGCACGAGGGGCAGCGCCGACCAGCGGCGACCCAGCCAGCCCGCGCTGCTGCCGGCCAAGGCAGCGATGACCACGAGCGCGAAGGTGCTGATCACGTGGTCGTCGACCACGGGGTTGTTCGAGTGCGTGGGAACGCCAGCGGCCAGCGTGGCCGGGGGCCAGACCGCGAACCACATCATCATCAGGAGCACGCCGCCGGCCACCGCTGCCGGGCGCAGCGCCACACCGAGCAGCAGGGCCACCCCGATCCCGAGCAGCCCAGCCATGAACAACGTGTCCATCCCGGTCGCGCCTGCCAACGAGTGGAAGAAGCCCTTGAGCGGTCCACCGGACACGCTGGACAGGAACCCCTTGCTCGGCGCGCCACCATGGATCCACGCCTTGGCGCTCGGCGTGGCGTAACCCAGGCCGAGGAGCTTGTCGAGGAAGGCCCACAGGAACTGGAAGCCGATCGCTAGGCGCAGACCCGCGAGCCCGATGGTGCCCGCTCGGGAGCGCCGCTCGAGACCGGACCCCAGGTCGGGAGCACCGTCCCAGGACACGTGCGTGGACGAGCTCCTGGTGTGCCGTGTGGCAGTGGTCATGTCGGGCGCCTCTCTCCTCGGTGGTCGAGTGCCCGACTCTGCTGCCGCGGGGGGCTGCCTGACAGGGGCTTATTACCCGCCCCGGAGCCGCTCGGGCAGCACCGCCCAGACGGTCTGCGCCCAGAGGCGGTGACCGTCGTCGTCGGGGTGGAACAGGTCCGCCGCGAACATCGTGAGCATCGACGTCCACCCTCGGGCTCGCATCGCGTCATGCAGCGGAGCCACGACCAGTCCGCGGTGGCGGGCACTCGCCGTCACGACCCGCGACGCAGCCAGGGCGTCGTCCTCCCAGTGGCCGTGCATGAACCACGGGATGTCCAGCACGACCGTCGCGGGCGGTAGGGCCGCCACGAGCCGCTCGGTGTCCCGCCGGAAGCTCTCGGCCCGGTAGCCGTCCTTCACGTCGTTCCCGCCCGCGTCGACGGTCACCAGGTCGGGGCGCACACCGAGGGCATGCAGCTGCTGGACCTGCATGAGGACGTCGCGCAGGCGGGCACCCGAGCGGCTGAGGTTCAGCACGCGCACCGGCTTTCCGCTCGCTCGCCGCAGGTCCTGCGCCAGCAGCCCGACGTACCCCCGGTCCGGTCGACTGGCGCCGATCCCCAGGGCGGCGGAGTCACCCAGGGCGACGTACAGCAGGCCACCGGCCTCACCTTGTGGCTGTCGCCAGAATGCCTCGTACGACGAGACACTGCGGTTCAGGAGCACCAGGGACACGCTCTGCCCGACAAGCAGGCCGAGGACGAGCCCGACCAGGGCTGACCGCAGGCGGTGCCGGCGGTCAGCCCTGGCCACGCCGGATCTCGGTGGCCAGGACGGCGACCTGGGTGCGGCGCTGCAGCCCGAGCTTGGCGAGCACATTGCTCACGTAGTTCTTGACCGTCTTCTCGGCGAGCAGCATCCGGCCGGCGATCTCCCGGTTCGTCAGGCCCTCCCCCACGAGCTCGAGGATGCGCCGCTCCTGGTCGGTCAGCACCGCCAGCGGGTCCTGGTGCGACGGGGCCTTGACGCGCTCCAGGAGGGCGGCGACGGTCCGCGGGTCGAGCAGCGACCCGCCGGCGGCGGCGGTCCGGACGGCACCGACCAGGTCGACGCCGCGCACCTGCTTGAGGACGTAACCCGCGGCCCCGGCCAGCACCGCCGACAGCAGAGCCTCGTCGTCGGCAAAGGAGGTCAGCATCACGCAGGCCAACGTCGGGATGAGCGAGCGCAGCTCGCGACAGACCTCGACACCGTCGCCGTCCGGGAGACGGACGTCCAGCAGCGCGACGTCAGGGCGACAGTGGGGCGCGATCACGACCGCCTCGGCGGCAGAACCCGCCTCACCGACGACCTCGAGGTCGGCCTCGGCGCTCAGCAGCTCGCGGACCCCGCGACGCACGACTTCGTGGTCGTCGAGCAGGAAGACACGGATCATCGCATCACCGTGTCACGTCGTCGAGCAGCTCCTGCGCCGACCGGCGCTCGAGCAGCTCCTGCGCCGACCGGCGCTCGAGCAGCTCCTGCGCCGACCGGCGCGGCGTCGCGACGAGGTGCTCGTGCGTCACCCCCATCCGCAGCACCAGCTGCGGCACCCCGACCAGGCTGAGCCCGACCCGCAGCCGTTCGCGGTAGCCCTCGGTGTCGGTGACCTGCCCGAGCGGTTGGGCCTGGACGTCGTGCTCGGCCGCACGGAGCAGTACCCCGGCCAGTGCCTGACCGGCCTGCAGCCAGGCGTGCGGCCCGTCAACGGGAGTGGTCAGGACGACGACGACGGGATGGTCCACCTCAGGCGTCGAGCCGTTCGCCAGTGAGCGGTGCGTGCCGGTGAAGTCCCGCTGCCGCAAGGATGATCCTGAGGCGACCTGGTCGACGACCGAGGACGGGAGCCCGTCCTCCGCCGGTCCATCGCGCAGCCAACCCTCCAGCTCGCGGGCGTGCGCCGGATCGCGCTGCTGCTCGTCGTCGGCGCGGGACAGCAGCACCTCGAGCTCCAGCAGGTCGTCGTGCCGGTTCACCTGCGACAGCGTGACGTCCTCGCGCGCGGCGACCTGGCGCAGCACCTCGAGCAGCCCGTCGGGCAGACCCCCGCCGGGGAACGTCCCCCGGAAGGTGTGCCGGTGCAGGATCGCCGTCGCGAGCTGGACCTCCGAGGCGCTCGGCGGCGGTCCTGGCGACAGGTCCAGCAGGGCCAGCAGGTCGGGACGCGCCGGGTCTGGGAGCAGCTGGACAGTGGCGCTGAGCCCCAGACCCCTGGCCGCTGCCCGGGCATGACCCAGTGAGCTCCCGCAGGAGATGACGAGCTGGCGACCGGAGGGGTCGGTGACCGGGAGCGACCGACTCCGGTCCGCCTCGAGGGCCAGCGCGTCGCCCACGAGCGCGAACGACCACGGCTGGGTGTTGTGGATGCTGGGCGACAGCCCAGCCGCCTGGACGACGTGCTCCACCTGCTGGTCCCGGGTCAGGGCACCGAACGCCGTCACGGCGCTTCGCCTGGCTGCGGGGACGTGCGTGGCATGGAGGCTCCCGGGGTCGCGTCCCGGCCGGACGCCGGTGAACCTGTCCAGGATCGCGCTCTGACCGCGTGGCCGGCAGGGTCGAAGGTCCCGGACCCCGGACCGGACGCGGCGGGTGACATGGTGAGGGCGTGGACGTGAGCGAGAGCACTCGGTTTGGGGCACCACGTCCCGGGCCGACGCTGGACGAGCTGCTCGCGCAGCTGAAGCGACGGCTCACCTCCGTCGCCACCGACCGCGACCGGCTCCGCAGCCTGCTGGACGCGGTGCTCGCCGTCGGTGACGACTTGGACCTGCAGGCCGTCCTGCACCGCATCACCGAGGTCGCGGTCACCTTGGCCGACGCGACGTACGGCGCGCTGGGGATCCTCACGCCGGACGGGGCCGGCCTCGCGCAGTTCCTCACCGTCGGGATCAGCGCGGACGACGCCGCACAGATCGGCCCGACGCCCCAGGGCCACGGGGTGCTCGGGAAGCTCATCGTCGACCCGAAGGCACTGCGCCTGAATGACCTACGGGTCCATCCCGACTCCTTCGGGTTCCCGCCGGGACACCCGTTGATGCGCACCTTCCTCGGCGTACCGGTGCGGGTCCGCGGTGCGGTGTTCGGCAACCTCTACCTCGCGGAGAAGGCCGGGGGCGGGAGCTTTACCGACGACGACGAGCAGGTCGTCACCGCCCTCGCCGGGGCTGCTGGCGTGGCGATCTGGAACGCCCGGCTGTACGGCGAGAGCGTCGAGCGCGAGCGCTGGCTCACGGCCGACGCCGATGTCGCGACGGCGCTGCTGTCCGGCGCCGAGCCCGAGGAGGTGCTGTCGCTGGTGGCGACCAGCGCGCTCGAGACCCTGCGGGGCGAGGTCGCCTTCATCGCCCTGCCGGTGGACGAGGAGAACCTGCTGGTCGAGGTGGCCGCGGGCCCGACCGCCGACACCGTCCGTGGCCGGTTGCTCCCGACGGCCGGCTGCCTGGGGCAGGTCCTGGCAGCCGGGCGAGCCGTCGTGCTGGAGCCAGGCGTGCTGCCCGTCCCGATGAACGGCCCGGTGCTGGTGGTGCCCCTGGCGGCCCCACCACTGGGCCAGGGGCTGCTCGTCGTCGCGGGGCTCGCCCCCGAGGACCTTGCCGGCGCCGTCCGCGTCCTGGGTGGGTTCGCGGCGCAGGCAGGAGTGGCGCTCGAGCTCTCCGCCCACCGGTCGGAGGTCCAGCGCTACGCGGTGTTCGAGGACAGGGACCGCATCGCCCGGGACCTCCACGACCTGGTCATCCAGCGGCTGTTCGCGACCGGCATGCAGCTCGAGGGCGCCAGCCGACTCATCACCGAGCACCCACGTGAAGCGGCGCGCCGGGTGCGGGCCGCCGTTGACGACCTCGACGGGACCATCCGCGAGCTGCGCTCGACGATCTACGGCCTGCAGGCGCCCTCCCAGGCCATGCCGAGTTTGCGCTCGCGGCTGCTCGAGGCGGTCGACGCGGGCGCGGAACTGCTGTCGTTTGCCCCGTCGGTCCAGCTCGAGGGGCTGATCGACACCCTGGTGCCCCTGAACGTGGGCGACCACCTGCTGGCCGTGGTCCGCGAGGCACTGTCCAACGTCGCCCGCCACGCGCACGCAAGCTGCGTCGAGGTGCACCTGGTGGTCCGTCCGGACGGGCTCAGCGTCCAGGTGACCGACAACGGGGTGGGGCTCGGCGCCGCGGGCCGTCGCAGCGGCCTGGCCAACCTGCAGGCACGGGCTCGGGAGCTGGGAGGCACGCTCGTCATGGAGCCCGGTCCGGCCGCTGGTCTCGTCCTCACCTGGTCAGTGCCTTTTGGCTGTGCGGCCGCGCCCACGGCCTGATGCGGTGGGGCAGGTCGAGCTCGCCGACCTCGCGCTCCTCAGCGGAGCGGCCGGCACGGCACAGGGCCCTGGACAGGCTGACCTGGACGACGGCCCCCAGGAGCAGCTCGACGACGACGTTCGACCGGCGCTGACGCAACAGGTTCATGACCCCACGCTCTCGAAACGACCCGGCGGCGGCCAGGGTCATGCGACGGTGCCGGTGGGGGACCTCCGACCCTGGCCCGCCGTCGCGCTGCACGGTGCGATGGGAGTTCCCCCGTCTGAGAGGCCCGTCATGACCACCGTCCAGCACGACCCCCAGCCCGTTGCCACCACCGCCACCGGTGGGTCGGCCCTCGTCGTCGTCGGCGTCGACGGCTCCCCCGCTGCGCATCGCGCGCTGCTGTTCGCGATCGCCGAGGCCCAGCTGCGCCGCGCCACCCTGCGCATCGTGTCGAGCCACGACCTCGTCACCCTGACCGCTGGCTACGCCGGAGCATGGGCGCCGGTGCCGTTCGACGACGGGCTGCGCCGGGCCACGGCGACGATCGCCGCCGACGCCGAGGCGCTGGTGGCGCAGCTCACCGTGGACGACCCGCTGACCGTGCAGGTGCGCGTCGTCGACGGACACCCGAGCGACGTCCTGCTCGAGGCCGCGCAGGGGGCAGACCTGCTTGTCGTCGGCTCCCGGGGGGCCGGTCCCCTGAGCCGCATGATGATGGGCTCGACCTGCACCGAGGTGGTGCACCACAGCCACGTACCGGTGGCCGTCGTCCCGGCCCGCGAGCGGCTCGCCGCGGACGTGCCCTCGACCTGATCGCCGTACGACGGGATCAGACGGGTTCGAGCTCGCGGTCGTCCTCGCGTTGCTTGCGCCGCTCGATCACCGAGCTGACTAGGGCCAGTCCGATGAACGCGACCCCGGTCAGACCGGTGACGACCTCCGGGACCTCGAAGCGCACCTGCAGAATCATGATGACGGCGAGCACGCCGATCGCCCAGTGCGCGCCGTGGTCGAGGTACACGTACTCCGAGAGCGTCCCCTGCCGGACCAGGTAGAGCGTCAGGGAACGGATCCAGAACGCCCCGACCCCGAGCCCGAGGGCGATGACGAGCACCTTGTTGGAGATGGCGAAGGCGCCGATCACGCCGTCGAAGGAGAACGACGCGTCGAGCACCTCGAGGTAGAGAAAGGTGAAGATGCCGGCCTTGAACACCTGCTTGGTCATGCCCGTGCTCGACGCCCCCGCGTCCTGCTGGCCGTCCATGGACTCCTCGAACAGGTTGTCCAGGGCGTTGATGACCAGGTAGGCCCCGAGGCCGATGAGCCCCGAGATCAAGACGGTCTTGGCCTTCGCGGCGTCGGTGATCGAGCTCATGAGCAAGATCGCCGCGACCGCGACGACGACGCTGAGCTGGTCGAGCTTGCCGATCCTGGCCAGCACCGTCTCGGTCCGGGTGAGCCACCGGACCTCACGCTCTCCGTCGAAGACGAAGTCCAGGAAGATCATGAACAGGAAGGTCCCGCCGAAGGCGTAGATCGCCTGCTTGGCCATGTCGAGCTTCTCGCCGTACGTCGTGGCGTCGTTGGTTGCGAGGGTGACGACCTCGGGGATGGACAGGTGCGCGGTCACCGCGACGATCAGGACGGGCAGGACCAGGCGCATCCCGAAGACGGCGATCAGGATGCCGACGGTCAGGAACAGCTTCTGCCAGACGGGGTGCATGCGCTGCAGCACCTTGGCGTTGACGACGGCGTTGTCGAACGACAGCGAGATCTCGAGCACACCGAGGATCGCGACGACGGCGAGGTCCTGCGGCCCCCCGACGAGCAGAGCCACCACGAGGGCGAGGACGGTCAGTCCCGCGGCGGGGGCGAACTGTCGGAACATGAGGAGGTCTCTCCGGTCGGCAGTCAGGCGGTGTTCAGGAAAGGTCGGTCCGCTACGAGGCTAACGGCCCCGTGGCAGGGGCTCGGCCCTTCCAGGTCCTGCCATCCTCAGCGCCCCAGCAACCCCCGGGAGGGCACGTGCTCGATCACCAGATCGCCGGGAACGCGATGCAGGTGGTCTGCACCCTGCGGCAGCCGGGGCTGAGCGAGACAGCCATGGGTGCACCTTGGCCCGGGGTGGCTCAGCCTGCCACGGACGGCGCGAGCCGGTCGGCCGCCGCCCCCAGGACCTCGAGGACCTCCTCGGCCGCCCTGGCCCCGGACCGGTTCGTGACGACGAGCCCCGGGCAGGTCCAGCCCTGCGCCTGCAGCTCCCCGTGCCGGGGCCGCACCGAGACGGCGGCGGCCTCGAGCAGGTCGCGGTCGAGCAGGCTGTCACCGGCCGCGAGCAGCGGTCCGCCGAGCAGGTCGGCGACCCGCTGGGCAGCCACGCCCTTGCGCAGCGGCGCCGGGACGAGGTAGGTCTTGCGCCCCTGGACGCTCACCCCCCAGCCGTGCCGGGAGCCCCACTCCGTGAGCCCCGCGATCCAGGCCGGCGCGATGAGCGAGCGGTCCTGCGCGACCAGGTAGACGAACAGCTCCTCGACCCGGCGCACCGAGCGCACCCACGGCTGGTCGGCGACGCCCGCGAGCTCCTCCCAGGCCTCGCTGGCCGGGGCGACCGTGGCGAGCTCTGCCCGGACCCGGGCGTCCCAGCCGGCGTCGCGGGCTCCCCCGTGCAGCAGCACCCCGCCGTTGCACGCAACGGCGTACCCGTCCGGCAGCGGGAGGCGCACCCGAGCGAGCTGCTCCGGCGTGCGGGTGGTGACGGGTAGGACGGTGTGCCGGCGGGCCAGGGCCGCCAGGAGCTGGTGGGCGCGGACGGTCATGAGCGACAGGGGTGCGCCCTCGTGGTCCTCGACCCAGACGGTCGGGGCTCCGTCCAGCGGCTCGGCGCTGATCGCCGAGTAGATCGTGGTCTGGTCGAGATCGAGCGCGACGACGGCCGTCACGGCGCCGGCCGGACGATCCCGATGCAGCTGTAGGCGAGGTCGGGCACCTCGACCACCTCCACCCCCCGGGTCCGTGCGAGCAGGAGCACGTGCTGCAGGTCCGCCGTCCGGTCGGGCCGGACGAGCACCCGCCACGGAACGCGTCGCAGCAGGACCCGGGTCGTCTCCCCCACCCCGGGCTTGACGAGGTTCAGGTCGGTGATCCCGTGCTGCGCCGCCACCTGCTTTACGACGGCCCAGCCGCTCCACGTGGGTCGGCGGTCGGCAGCGAGGTGGCCGGGCAGGGCGCGGGCGACCTCGGCCGCGGCCCCGGGGAACGCCGCGGTGACCGTGTCGAGGAACTCCGCGGAGACGTCGACCGGGGCCAGCTCCGGGTAGGCCTTGGCGCCGTGGAACATCCCGGGACCGGTGAGATCGGGACGCAGCACGGTCCGCGACACCAGCCCCGAGACCGTGCTGTTGAGGCACGCCGACGGGATGAGCCAGTCCTCCCGGGTGCCGAACAGGGCGGTGCACGAGCCCGGGTCGGCGAGCACCGCCAGCTCGGTGCTCAGCCCTTCGCTGCTCAGCCGCTCGCTGCTCGGCCGCTCGGCGCTCAGCCCCTCGGCGCCCGGCAGGTCGACGACGGCTGCCGCGAGCTCCCGGGCGATCCCGCCCTTGCCGGTCCACCCGTCGACGAAGCGCACCTGCCCGGCGGGGTGGCGGGCAAGGACGTGGGCCAGCGCTACCCGGTCGATCCCGGCGCCCCGGATGATGCTGACGGCGTAGTGCGGCGGCGCGAGGCCGTGCTGGGCGGCGTACCACCGGCGTAGCAGGATCCCGACGGGGGTGCCCGCCCGGGCCAGGCTGACCAGCACGGGCGGGCCGTCGTGCTGGGTGAGCAGCAGCTCGGCGACCAGACCGACGGCGACCGCGATCCGGTGGGCGCCGTCGGTCAGCGCCTGCCGGAACAGCGCCGTGTAGGCAGCGTCCGGTTCGTGCTCCACCGGCAGCACCTCGTAGTAGGGCCGGCCGGACCGGACCCGCTCCTCGCGGTCCTCGGTGCCCACCTCGAGATCGACGTGCGACAGGTCGGTGAGCAACCAGGTGACCTCCTGCGGGTCGTAGCTGCCGAAGCTCACGCCAGCTCCACCAGGTGGACCTCGTCGGCCCACGGGCGCAGGGCCTGCAGCAGCGGCACGCAGGCGTCCGCGTCGTCCTCGGTGACCACGACGATCGCGCTCCACGGCTCGGCGTCGTCGGGGACGGCGATGTTGCACAGGAACGAGCTACGGCCCGCGTCGTCGGGGCTCGGGAAGACCAGCCGGCGTCGTACGGCGTAGCCGGGCTCGTCGAGCGGCAGCACCGGGCTGCGGGTGGTGCTCTGGACGTGCACGTCGAGTCCCCTGCGCTCCAGCGCCCGAGCCAGCAGGACGGGGGCGGCCATCAGCTCCTCCACCCCGACCACCAGGACGCGTCCCGGCGGCAGCTCCAGCCCCGCCGCCCCACGCCGGACCGCCCCATCACGGGCCTCACGCGCCGCGGGCCCCAACCCGTACCGCCCGCCGGTGGGCACCCCGGCGGGCCAGTCGCGCGGGTGCGGGACGACCCGGGCCCGGGCCGGGCCCCGGGGGGGTGCCGGGCGCGCCACCAGGTCGCGCTGGAGCGCAACGGCCCGGGCCAGCACGTCGGGCGGCAGGTGCAGCGTGCCGTCGAGCAGCGCGACGACCTCCACGTCGACGTCGAGCTGCGCGCACCGGCGGGCGAAGGCCGTTCGGGCGTCGTCGTCCCGCAGGTCCAGCAGCGTCGCGACTACCCACCGTGCCCGCGGCCGGACGGCCTGCAGGGCCGCCACGGTGTTCAGGGCTGTGGTGCCGGTCGTCAGCTCATCGTCGACGAGGACCACGGTCCGGTGGTCGTCGAGCAGGTCTCCTGGCTGCAGGTGGTGCTCGGTCGCGTGCGAGTGCTCCTCCGAGAAGCCCGCCGCCGTCGGCCGGGACGGGTCCGGCCGGCGCGTCGTGTGGACGTAGCCGGCACCGTCGAGCGCACCCGCCACGGCGTCCCCGAGGCCCGTCGCAGTCTCGCAGAAGCCCATGACGACAGGCGCTTCCTTCAGCGAGCGCGCGACGAGAGCAGCCAGCTGCCCGGCCCGCTCCAGCGCCACCGACGGGCGGACGGGCACGTGCTTGGCGAGCACCGTGCTGACCACCAGGTGGGCCCGCCGGGGGTTGTCCCGGAGCGCCAGGCCGCACAGCGCCGACAGCCCCAGGTTGAACGGATCGAGCCGCACCTCCCACCGCAGGCCCAGGTGCTCCGAGACCACGGCGCCCAGTGCGGGCACGGTCACGGGACCGGGACCGTGCGCGCAGCGAACCGGGTGTCAGCGACCAGTCGGCCGCGGTGGAGCAGCTCGAGCACCGCATCGGGCGACGCGAGGACGCCGTACGCCCGGGCCCGGGCGAGCAGCTGCTCGGCCCACAGCTCGTGCGGCCCGACCTCGTTCATCTTGTTGTGCGACGAGGAAGCGAGCGCGCCGCCGCGGCCGCGGGCCGTGAGGACGGTCAGGGCGTCGTCGTGCTCCTCGCGGCTGACGGCGTGCAGCGCGTTGACGATCGTGACGTGAGTGGGGTGGATGACGGTCTTGCCGTGCAGGCCGTTTGCCCGGTCCAGCAGCACCTCCCGCAGGAGCGCGTCAGCGTCGTCGCGGAGCAGCTGCTGGCGCAGCGGCATACGGCCACCGCGCTCGAAGGGGGTGGCGCGCAGCAGCGACTTGAACAGCCGGTCCGGGCCCTGGAAGTGCTCCCACACCGGCCCGGACACCGCGTAGTCCCCCCGGCGCCCGAAGGTGTTGACGACGTCGCACAGCGCGTCGCGGACGACGGCGACGTCCCAGATCGTCGTGTCCCGGTCGCGTCGCAGCCCGAACAGCCCGCACAGGTCCGTGCCACCGACCCGCAGCGACAGCACGGTCCCCCGGTGCCGGTCGAACAGCTCGCGCAGGCCCGCGAGGTGCTCCGCCCGGGTCTCTCGCCAGGCCAGGTGCTCGTGCTCGAGCACCGGCAGGGCGTACAGGTGCCGCCCGCACTGCCGCGAGGCCTGCTCCACGGCCCGCAGGAACTCCTCCCCGGCCTGGCCGGGGGCGATCTTGGGCAGAACGAAGCCGGTCAGGACGCCGAGGGCCGTCCCGGCTGCCGCGGCCAGCTCGGCGACCTGCTCAGGTGACCGGACCCTCACGAGCAGCAGGGGGACCGCCGCGTCCGGCTCCGCGTGCAGTCCCTGCAGCTGCGCGACCACGTTGGCCTGCGCGGCAGGGACCTCCTCGTGGCTGACGGAGTCCTCCAGGCACCAGACCTGGCTGGTGACCCCGATGGCCTGGGCCCGTCGGGCGGTGTAGGACAGCGAGGGCCGGCTCCCGGGCGTGTAGAGCGTCGCACCGAGGGCGACGGCCAGCAGCTCTGGTGGGCTGTCCCGGCTGAACACCTCCGGCGGTACCGCGAACAGCAGCTCGCGCTCCGGCGCGCTGAGGAACCCGAAGTGCTGCACGGTCAGCGGGGCAGCAGGCCGGCGGCCCGGGCCTGCGGCAGCCATGCGGGGTACTCCTGCATCAGCCGGTCGTAGAGCGCGTCGTCGCTGATCGGGTTGCGTCCGACGAGCTCGTCCCGGGTGACGCTGAAGAAGTCCGCGTTGTCGAGGAACCGACCGGTCAGGTCGTCGAGCCGGGTGAGGAACGGGAAGTCCTTGCCGATCCCCATGAACTGCCAGAACACCGGTTCGTACGCCGACGCCCGCACCTGCGCCTCCGCCTCCTTGCGGTCCGACGGCTCCCCGTCGGTGACGAAGTTGACGAAGACCGGGGTCGCGGCGAGCAGGGGGCTCGTGCGGTCCTGGCCCGAGCCGAAGTAGTGCTCGCGGACCAGCCCCATGGCCTTGGCGTAGTAGGTCGCGCCCTCCAGGCGGTGGGTCCTGAGCATCGAGGTGGTCCACCCGGCGAGGTTCGCCAGGCTGATGGGCTCGGCGGTGTGGCCGCTCTTGCCGAACAGCCACACGTCGACCGCGCCGTCGTCGTCGAACCGCAGACCGAGGGCGAGCACCCGCTCGACGAGCTTCTCGACGCAGCCGGTCTGGAACAGGCCGTGCATCGAGGCGCTGATGTCCAGGCACAGCGCGACCCGGGTGGTGTGCTCCCCGAGGCCACGCTTGGTGAGGCTGACGCCGGCGGACTTCACGAGGCTCAGGACCGCCGGACGGTCCTGGAGCCTTTTCTCCAGGTCGATCAGCCGCCGCTTCTCCAGGCTCACCGGGGCAGCCGCTGGCGGGGCGGGTTCCGGGGAGGGGGCGGCCGGCTCCTCGTCGACCGTCACGCCGTAGTCGGTCGCGAGGCCGGTGAGGCCGTCCTCCCAGCCCTGCCCGACGCCCTTGACCTTCCACACGCCGCCCCGGCGGTAGAGCTCGACGAACACCAGGGCGGTCTGCGTGGTCGCGTCGGTGATGTCGAAGCCGA
>Ga0123336_10003330_pt1 | contig 13487 bp, 11 predicted proteins | sample SSSSmetaG_FD_96466 | JGI IMG/M metagenome (GOLD analysis project Ga0123336, IMG submission 96466) | Glacier valley bacterial and archeal communities from Borup Fiord, Nunavut, Canada, to study Microbial Dark Matter (Phase II) - ​SSSS metaG | ecosystem: Environmental > Aquatic > Freshwater > Ice... | reverse complement strand
TAGAAATAAACTACCAGGGCTGGATTGTCTGCGAAGATGAGGCTCCGGAAGCGCTTGATAACCCGGACAAAGTAACCATACACGATGGGCAATGGGTAAGGGAAAGACTTTTGCCTGCGTTGAAATGATGTGAGGGTCCAACCTTTATAGAATATTACTGCCAGCAACAATAACCCATAATTTAATCATACCTAAAAACCATTGCCATGCCTCATGTTCAAACCAACGGAATAAAATTGTATTATGAAGAAAAAGGAAGCGGTGAACCTTTATTACTGATAATGGGCATTACAGCAGCAGGTAATGTATGGGAAAAACACGTAGCATACTGGCAACAAAACTTTCGATGTATCACAGGAGACAACCGCGGTGTCGGACATTCAGATAAACCCATCGGTCCATATACCACGGAACAAATGGCTGATGATTATGCAGGGCTGCTGCAACAACTTAATATAACTTCCGCTCATGTGGTCGGATGTTCTATGGGCAGTACCATCGCTCAGCAGCTGGCGCTTCGGCATCCGGCTATAGTAAGATCCCTGGTGCTTATGTGTGCGTGGGCACGATGCGACCGCATGGCAAAGACAATTTTTGAACACCTGAAAAATATAAAATCAGCATTACCCCCTTCGGAATTTATTCAATACATCCAACTGCTGATCTATAGTAAAAAAAGTTTTGATGAGGATGTTATCTATGAAGAAATGCTGGCCGGACAAAGAGATGTGTTAGTCTCCGAACAGCAGCCTGTTCATGCGATGGAAGCCCAGGCAGATGCCTGTATTTCGCATTACACACTGGACAGACTTCCGCAGATCTACCAGCCAACATTGGTAATTGGTGGAGAAGATGATATTTTTACGCCGGCATGGATGTCAAAGGAAATTGCTGCGGGTATCCCTGGCAGTGAGTTGTATCTCTATCCCCGGTCAGGCCATGCTTTTCACTGGGAAAATTTAACGGATTTTAATGAGCGGGTTGAGAGGTGGCTGCACAAGGTGTGAATGGAGGTTACCAGCTCCCTGCTTTTAAAATTGCCCTTAGAAAAATCTGTCAGTCCACAAAGTAACAGAGGCATAAAGCACTAACGATTTTTATTAGTTCTTTATGCCTCTGTGCCATTGCGGCCTTAAACCCCTAATCAGTAGACCTTTTAATTCCTAATTAAAATCTCCTGCAACAACAGCCTCGTTTACCTTGATAGCTGTTACCGTTATATCAACCGTTTGAGGACCCGCCTGGCTGGTCCATGAGGATGCGAACATTATGCTCCCGAATTTTTTATAATCTTTGTATTCAATCACCAACTGGATCTCAGTGCCGGCACTAAATTCTGTTGATTCGGTTTTTTTAAGATACCCTGTCTTAACATCATAATATTCTGTAGCCTTCTTACCTAAAGGCGAACTGACAGTTAATTTATAAACCTCCTGACCGGATATCTTTTCAATCCCATCCACAGATAATTTATAACCTGGCTGACTATATTCCAGTTGCCTGAAAACACCAGCCATATCCTTTTTATTATTGATTTCGGCTGTTTCCATATCTTTCTTCTGACCCTGCATTTCCATATAACCTTTTTGCCCATCGAATACCGTTTTAACCACCGTATTGCCGTTTAATGAAACGGTAGTAGTTTCTTTATTGGGATTCATTTTTTTTAAATTTCCTATCAGCGCCATTCCCTGTACAGATACTTCAAAGTCTACATTAATACTGTTGATAGCTTTTAGCGTTGCTTCACCGCCGATCGCCTCGAGGTATTTCTTTATAATACCGGCGGCACTAATGCCGGCATCCACCTTTTTGATTTCAGCGGCAATCGCCGAGACTGGTTTTGCATAGCTGTCAAAATAATTTACCGGGTATCCTAAGCCTGCAAGCCTAGCAGAAAAATCGCTCGCTTTGCCGGTCATGATTATGCGCACTGTCGAAGGGACATATTTCTGAGCGGCTTTTTGTATATCATCCGCTGTTAACGCATTTATCTTTTGAAGGTAGGTACGATAAAAATCTTTAGGTAAATTTTCTATGGCTATATTCAGAGCAAACCTTGCTATGGTAGCGGGATTTTCAAACCCCAAAGCAAATCGACCGCTCAGGTAATTCTTTACATTTTGTAATTCTTCTGGGGTGACTTTTTCCGATCTTATTGCTTTTAATTCAGTCATAAATTCCCGCACCGCGCTATCAGCTACTGCGTTACGTACACTGGCCGAAGCAGTGAATAGCCCTGACCCGAACCTGTCATTGTTACTGGTTGAATAAGCTCCGTAAGTGAAGGCATGCTTTTCACGCAGGTTCTTGAATAAACGCGCGTCGGCACCACCGCCAAGAATTTCATTGGTAAGTAATACCGCAAAATAATCAGGGCTGCTGAGGCGCAAATCAATTGGTTGCGTTACTTTTATTACGGTCTGCACCGCGTTAGGCACGTCTACCACATCAATTTCACTCACTGTTTGTTTTGAAGGAATGTTGGGTGAGGTTAACTGAAGTTTATTACCCTTCCAGTCTGCAAAATATTTAGTGGCAATTACTTTTGCCTGGGCAATATTTATATCGCCTACAAATACCAGGTAACCGCGGTCTGAAGTAACGTATTTTGAATAGGCGTTCTTCACATCCGCCAGTGTAATATTTTTAAAAGTTTCTTCCGTTACGAATTCACCATAAGGGTGAGAAAGACCAAAATTTAAAGCATTTACAACCCGCGCTGAAATGGCCAAAGCATTTTTCTCATTGCTTTTTAATCCCTGTATCGATTGCTGGCGCAGCTTTTCAAGAGATTCGGCAGGAAACGAAGGATGGCGCAGCGCTTCAGACATCAGCGCCACTGCTTTATCCGAATATTTCGTAAGAGCGTTTGCTGAACCGCCTGATGCGTTAACATCCACGGATGCGCCCATCAGGTCTACTTCTTCATCAAAAACCGCCTTGCTTTTTGAAAGAGTACCTTCATTCATCATCTGGCCAAGGATGCCCATTACCCCCGCCTTGCTTCCTTCCAGTACCGGTGTTCTGTCAATTGTATAAGACACGGTTACCTTTGGCGCTTTATGATTCTCAACAACCAGCACCTTAATGCCGTTTGCCAGACTGAATGTTTGCGGGTCACTAATTTTTATAGCCGGAGCAGGCTGAGGTTTAGGAGATTTTGTTCTGTCGACAGTCTGCGATATTGTCGTCAACATTATAATGCTGCACATCAACGTGCAGAATAAGTATTTAATCATGATAATTATTTTTTTAATAATGTAAATTATTTTTTAGGTAGATAATATAATACAAGACGCTGATTTTTATTGAGGTATTTTTTTGCTGCCGCGCGTATGTCTTCTTTGTTAATAGAAAGGTACTCACTGAGTTCGGTGTTTATCCTACCGGTGTTGCGAAAGTAAGTGTAGTCAGATGCCAGTTCTTCAGCCACACGAAGGGAAGAAAGATTTGCATCGGCATACTGACTTTCATAAGTGTTCCTTAGTTTTTGTAATTCTTTATCTGAGATAAGGGCTGTCTGCAGCTTTAATATTTCCTCGTCCATATCTTTCATAATATCATCCGGTGTTTTGCCGGCATTTGGCAAGCCATAAATTATATAGGAACTGTAATCTTCGCCGCTTAAACTTATCGCCCCTACCTGTAATGCATTCTTTTTTTCATCTACCATTTTCTTACGAAGACGGGAACTGGCACCTCCTGATAAAATTTCACTCACTACATCCATTACCTTCTGGTCTTTTTCTTTTGTACCCGGGATCCTGTAAGCAAGCATAATCGCCGGTATCTGTATATTAGCATCATAAGCGCTATCGACCATTTCTTTGTTGATGGGATCTTCCTTTATAGTGGGCTGTTTAACTTCGGCTCCTTTAGGTATAGCTCCGAACCATGCTTTGACAAGGGCTTTAGTTTTTTCAATTTCTATGTCACCGGAAATAGACAGAACAGCATTATTAGGGGTATAAAACTTTTTGAAAAAAGCGATGAATTCGTCCAGTTTGGCAGCATTAAGGTTTTCCATTGAACCAATCGGCGCCCAGCGGTAGGGATGTTTGGTGTAAAGCCGTTTTAAGATTTCTGTTTGAAACTGGCCATAAGGCTGGTTGTCGACTCTTAGTCTTTTCTCTTCTTTAACAACCTCCCGTTGTGTATTTACACCGATATCGTTTATTACAGGATGCATCATTCTCTCAGATTCAAGCCAGAGACCGGTTTCAAGCTGGTTACTGGGAAAGACTTCGTAATAAAATGTCCGGTCCTGGGAGGTGTTGGCATTATTCTGACCACCATTTGCGGAAACGAGTTTCATAAATTCACCCCGTTTGATATTGTCGCTTCCTTCAAAAAGAAGGTGTTCAAAAAAATGGGCAAAGCCGGTACGTGCGGTATCTTCATTCTTCGAACCTACATGATACATTACGGATACCGCTACAACAGGCGCGGTATTATCATTGTGTAATATCACATGCAAGCCGTTTTCGAGGTCGTACTCCGTGAAATTAATTTTCTGAGCAGCGGCGGTCAGGCATAGTAACAAGGCGATACCAGTTATACCTGCTGTAATTCTTTTAATCATGGTGCTTTCTGTTTTTGTAAAGATATTATACAATTGTATAATCTTATAGCGGAACTGATAAACGGAAGAATACTTATTTAACGGCGCAACACAAATGTTGAAGAGGAGGGTATGGATAAAGCGAAATGTTTTTAAAACTGCTGACTTCATTTACGTATGAAACTCTTTTGAAGGCATGAAAAAATCTTGATTACTTGACATTTATCAAAACGAGTCTGCACGCTTAGATTATATATTTATACCGCAGCAAATAAACTGTCCTCTGGCCGAATCCCTGCTCTGGTAAAACGCTAAGTTTCGCCGCAAATAATTAAAAAACATAATAATGTTCGTACTGCTCTTTCCGGATCAGAAGCTTTTGTAACAACTTATACATTCAAGCCTTTGGTTGGCATGACCAGTCAGACAGATCCAAATGGGAAAACAACTTATTATGCCTATGATGCATTTGGAAGACTCTCCTTTATTAAAGATAATGATGGTAACGTACTGAGAAAATACTGTTATAATTACCGGGGACAGATAGAAAATTGTAATCTTTATTTTAGCGCGGACTATAGTGGTAATTACTACTCTAAAAATTGTTCTTTGGGAAGTTCTCAGCCTTATTATGTAAATGTGACTGCTGGGAAATTTGCTTCTACTGCTTCCCCGGTTGCTGCAAACTCGCTGGCACAGCGGTACGCTCAGCAACAGGCTGATCAAAACGGAACCTGCCTTACGCCCTACCTACTTTTAATTATTATAACCGCACAAACGCTGATGGCTACACGATAGCTTTATCTAATATTGCTACTGGCGCTTCCTACAATTTTTCTGTAAATGGCAATAGCCAGGGTGTCGGGCAAATCCCCGTAGGGAATTACAATATATCAATTTATAATAACAACGATAATTACTATCGCAGTTACACGGCAGGATGTTCTTTGTAAAACCCGGGTACTGGTAAAGTTACTTTTTATAATGTTCCCTTAACTGGAATTTGTAACAGCGTAGAGATTAACTAAGCATATTTTTTTAGATACTTATTTTATGTTGATGGTTTTTAATTTCTTTCAGATGATTGATGGTATCTATTGATTATTCATAAAAACCAAAGATGGTAAAAGCGTTGAACCGGATTATTTCAAGGGCAGAAAATGATGTTTATTATGCTACCTCTTTCTGCGGATGAAAGCTGTGTCTCTCCGCATGAAAGTAAGGATGCAGAGGATAAACATTTATCTCTTATCTGATGGTTGACCGATAAGCATAAGAATGGACATCTTAAAATGGAATTAATAAGGAACAGGTTGACAGGTTGCTATACGTGAGGCTGGAGAATGTATGCTGTGATGTGCAGAGAGACGAAACTTTCAAACCCCGGTATTGATAAGATACTGGCTAAAGCAGTAGCGAAGCAGTAGCATATTTTACATTAATTCAACGATCCCAAGAAACCGGAGAGTTGCAATAAGCCTATTACATTTAAGTAACCGTGCAAATTGAAAATTTATTATTGAAATTGCACATTAAAGCAAAACTTTATTTACAAGAAATCTTTCCCAGACGCTTCAAAAAGATCTGCAGACGGTTCCTGCGGTAATATTATATGGCCCCCGACAGGTAGGTAAAACCACGGAATTAAAGAAATTAGCTGCATCTGATAGCGATAAATTTTTATACCTCGATTTAGAACTACCATCAGACAGGTTAAACCAACAGATCCGGAAATGTTTTTAACCAGGCTTGAAAACAAAACAGTTATCCTTGACGAAGTACAATATCTTCCGGATTTATTTCCTGCCCTTAGGTCTCTCATAGACAAAAATCGTCTTCCCGGAAGGTTTTTGCTGTTTGGTTCTACATCGCCAACATTGATGCAGAAACGCGCAGAGTCGCTGGCAGGAGGGTACGTTACAGGGAGCTTTTCCCGAAGCTTATCTTGCAGCCGATGACGCAGACTCCATGCATTAGTATGCCGATTTTGTTCGTAGCTATACCACCCGTGACCTGGCATTGTTAGGACTGCCAATGGCAGCTCTTCAAACAGAAAGATTATTACAGATGCTGGCTCATACCCATAAACAGTTATTGAATTATAGTAATCTTGCACGATCGCTGGGCGTAGCCCAACCTACTATTACTAACGCCATGTATTATCTGGAAGAAGCTATGCTGATCCGTACACTAAAGCTCTGGCATAGCAATGCCGGAAAGCGACTAGTAAAAAGCCCGAAGGTCTACATCAGGGATACGGGCATGCTCCATTACTTACTGGGTTTGAATAGTTACAACCAGCTTTTGAGGCATCCGCAGGCTGGTAATAGTTGGGAGGGCTTTGCGGTACAACAAATACTGAGTACTCTTCCGAAACAGGTACAATTATATTTTTATAGAATCGTCGCAGGTACCTAACTGGACTTGTTACTGGTTAAAGGGAATGAAGTATCAACCGCTATTGAGATAAAATTAAATAGCGCCCCACAGCTCAGCAGGGGTAATACGGAAGCTATTACAGATATATATCCGGAACATCGAATAGTAATATCAGCTATGAGTGGTACTTTTCCATTAAATGACACATGGCAGGTATATGGTGTAGAGGAGTTTTTTAAGGAGATGAAAAAATTATTTTGAGAAATTTATCCGGAGCTGTAAGTTGAATAAATACATTACATCATCAACTTATAATCAAGCAAGATTTTTGAAAGAAGTTATGAAAGAAGCGCAGCCCGTCTTTACTCCTACTCCTCAACAAGCCCAGGCGCTTCAGCAAATCAAACTGTTCCTGGCTGCTCCCGGTGCCGGTGTATTTATTTTAAAGGGGTATGCAGGAACCGGAAAAACTACCCTGCTGCAACAGTTGGCATTGGCATGACAGAAACAAAAAAACAATTCGTTTTATTGGCGCCCACTGGCAGGGCAGCTACAGTGCTAAGAGCTAAGACAGGACTCAATGCCAAAACCATCCATAGCGAATTATACCACTTCAGTAATATAGACGGAGACGCAGCAGAAGATGCCACATCCCCCGGGGCCGATCAGTTTGAACAGATGCGTCTGATGTTCACCTTACGGCCTTCTAATGATAATGGTAAGAAATTATATATAGTAGATGAAGCCAGCATGATCAGTGATGAACCGGGAGAACCTACTTCCTATGCTCATTTTGGAAGCGGCTATTTACTAAGCGACTTGTTACAAACTGCTGGCAATAATAAAATAATATTTTCAGGCGACCCATGCCAGCTTCCCTCGGTGGGTGGCATAGATAGTCCGGCTTTAAATGAAGCCTGGATGATCAGGCATGATAAAGTGGTGAATAGCTTTGAGCTAAAGGATATCCTTCGTCAAAAAGAAGGCAGAGATATCCTGCAATTAGCTACAACTGTAAGAAATCTTACCCAACTAAATAAATATCCAAAATGGGTAAAGCTGCCTGCGGCTAACAAGCGCCAGATTAATTTATTGAGCCACGCTGACCAAAAAATTCTTTATACCAATCACATCATGCAATTTGGAAGTGCGGATTCCATTGCCGTATGTCATAGTAATTCCAATTGTTCCGATATAAACCGTACTGTGAGGAAAGTTTTATACCATGATGCTAATGCTCCATTACTGGCAGGAGATATTTTAATGGTAACTCAGAATAATTATTTAGTCCCTTTAACAACGGTGATTTCGTGGAAGTAATCCATATCGGAATAGAACAATCGCACCTTGGAATTAAATTTATACGCATCACCGTTAAAGCGCAACTCACTGGCATGGAGCACGAACTGTTACTATGCAATGAAGTGCCTTTCAAGGGACAGGCGAACCTCACAACAGACCAGCAAAGGATGCTGATGATTGACTTCAGCAAAAAAATACGCGCAAAAGGCACCAGGCCCGGATCAGAAATATATTTTTCAGCGTTAAAAAACGATCCTTATCTTAACAGCCTGCGCGCTAATTTTGATTATGCCGTTACCTGCCACAAAAGCCAGGGAGGTGAGTGGGATCATGTGTTTCTTTTCTTACGTGAGGGCATGTATCACATGGGGCCACAAGCGCTTACCCGTTAGTGGTATACCGGCATTACAAGGGCAAAACAACAACTATACCTTGTGCATGACTGGTGGATACAGGAATGATATTTCCATTTGTTTTACACATTGCCATCTCCGGTTCTGCATCGCGGATGTCTTTGCATTGTTATTTGTTGCTTATCTCATTCACCTGCAGGAAACCCGGTTTTTCAAAATCCTTTTTTGGCATCCACCTGTTTTCCACCCATACCAATGCCGGATGAACCATACACTTTAATAGTTGACTTTATAAAATCTTCCTGGTTAGCTTTGTAAATATTATCCACATATTTCTGTGGGTTGCGATCGATGTAAGGGAACCAGGTGCTTTGTATTTGAATCATCATCTTATGTCCTTTTTTAAAAGTATGCAGCACGTCTTGCAAAGGAACATTAACATCAGTTACCTGTCCGGGAACAAATGGTTTCGGTTTTTCGAAACTCTCGCGGAACCTGCCTCTGAATACTTCACTGCGAACCAGTTGCTGGTATCCCGCCATTATGATATTAGAGGGATTGCCTGGATAATTGGGAGTATTTCCGGGGTATACATCAATCAGTTTCACAATAAAATCAGCATCGGTACCTGTCATTGCTACTTTTAATTTTGCCAGTATCTCACCGGCAACAGTTATCTCATCCTGCAGGGAATCTGTTTGAAAAGTCAATACGTCCGGGCGTCTCGAAGCCTCCCGCTGATCATCGCTCATAAAACGGCGCGGGGTGAATGTTAGTCCTTCTATCTGTGAAGTATAAGGGACCGGTTTGGCGGGATCGCTTGTGTATTCAAAAACGGCTTTGTCATCAAGTGGTTTATTTATTGACAGCTTTCCGTTGTCACCAAAATACAATTGAAGCGGTGGGATTTCTGCCGGTGGCCATTGAGCAAATTTCTGCCAGAGTTTCTTGCCGGTATCAAACATATAAGCTTCCGGCAGGTCTTGTTTTCCTTCATCTTTTAAATAAAAAGCAAAGAAGTCACGTTCTATTTCCCGCTGAAAAAATGTGGCAATGCTGTCGCCGAAATAAATATGATTGTGTACGCTCTTTCCTGTTTCCCTCGCCCAGTCGCCATGTCCCCAGGGTCCCATAACGATGGTATTTTTTGCCCCGGGGGTAGTTTTTTCAATGGTTTTGTAAATATGAAGCGGACCGGTAAGGTCTTCCGCGTCAAACCAGCCACCAACGCACATTACTGCAGGTTTTATATTTGTAAGAGCAGGCAGCAGGTTTCTTTTTTGCCAGAAGGTATCGTAATTGGGATGATTTATTATTTCCTGCCAGAAGAAATTATCTGAATGATATTTCTGTGTGATATTTTTCAGCGGTCCCAGTTTCAAATAATAATCATACGCGTCTTTAGCCGGTTCAGTATACATCCGGGCCAACTCGTCATTAAACCAGTCTTTGTTGGTTTGTTCTTTTTTCTGGTATCCGAACACAGCAAATGCCGGCGTATAACTTTCAAGAAAAGCTCCCATGTGATGGAAGTCATCAAAGAAAAAGTCTGAAATAGGTGCCTGTGGCGAGCAGGCTTTTAAGGCAGGATGCGCGTCCGGCAGCGCTGCGGCGGTATAAAAGCCAGGGTACGAAATACCATACATCCCTACACGTCCGTTATTCCCTTTCAGGTTTTTTACCATCCAGTCGATGCTATCCCAGGTGTCGGAGCTTTCATCAATATTCTTTTTATTTTTGGGATCGTTACCTGGTATATTCGGCGTCATGTTAGTAAAGATACCCTCACTCATATAACGTCCGCGCACGTCCTGGTAGGCGAGTATATAGCCATCTTCAATCAGGTAACGGGAAGGAGTACGTGTTTTATAATCTTCGTACGCAGAAGCGCTGTAACATGTTCTGTTTAGCAAAATAGGATATGTTTTAGATTTGTCTTTCGGCACATAGACCACCGTAAACAATTTAACGCCATCCCGCATTGTTATCTGGTATTTGAACATTTCAAAATGCTCCCTCATGTAGATAGAATCCCCGGTGACGCCCTGAGCGCTAATGATAGCTGAAATTAACAGTAGCGCCGCAATTGTTATGAACGATCTCATTTTGATGGTTGATTTTTATTGGTTAACTGTGATTGTATTTACGACTTTTTTGAATGAGCTTACATACCTGGATTGCTTGACAATGACTGTTTAAAATTCATGATTAACCAGCGTCACTTTCTTTTTTCTTCCTCTCATTAAACTCTTCCGATTTGCCTTTTGCGATAGAAAGATTTATCCACTTTTCACCCTCTATCATTTTACCGATATAAACTATCTGACCTGCATGATAAGAATAGTGAGACAATTGCCTGATGATAGCATCAAGCGCCACATGTGGTTCATGACGTATATGAACGGTTTTCAAAAGATCATCGCCGGTAAGATTTTCTAATATATTAAACATGCAAATCCAGCTTTTTTCCCACATTTCGAGCAACTGTTGTTTCGTTAACAAACGGCTTATAAATTCTCCATCACGATTGCGCCATGGCTTTTCTCCATCTTCGGTTAGAAAATTTGTCCAGCGGCTTATCATATTTCCACTCACATGCTGAATAATTATTGCGATGCTGTTTGGTTCGCCATCGGGTTGATGGTTAAAATCTTTATCTTCCAGCCGGGCGAATGTTTTATCGCCCAGTTCCTTATAATATTGGAACCGTTTAATAACGGATTGCAGGAAAGCAGTTTCTATGGACATGAGAAAATTATTGAAGATATCATTTAGTTGATGCTTGAAAGCCAGGTCTCAAAAAAGCGGGCTTAACCTGCTTTTACTCAGTACCCTGCCGCGCTATCATCACCTCTTTTATCCGCTACCGCTTCTATCTTTCCATCGGCAGAAATTTTAATTACTTCTGTTCTTCCAATCGAACCTCTTTTCACCACCTTATAACCCATCTGCTCCAGCCTAGCCACTATATCTGCAGGAAAATCTTTTTCCACATACAATTCATCCGGTAACCACTGATGATGAAATTTAGGTTTGTTTACCGCATCATCGGCAGTCATATTGAAATCAAGAAAGTTGATAATGGTTTGAAATACCGAGGTGGTAATAGTTGTGCCGCCCGGGGTACCTGCAACAATAACAGGTTTGCCGTTTTGCAAAACAATTACAGGCGTCATAGAGCTTAACATTCTTTTGCCTGGCGATATTGCATTGGCTTCACCACCTACCGCGCCGTACATATTGGGCACGCCCGGTTTGATGCTGAAATCATCCATTTCATTATTCAGTAAAAATCCGGCACCACCAACTACCGTCTTGCTTCCATAACCGCCATTCAGCGTGGTGGTGACAGCTACGGCGTTGCCTTCTTTATCATAGACATTCAGGTGTGTTGTCTCTTCACTTTCAGCTGTCACGGAGCCTGATTGAATATCAGTACTATTACCTGCCTTCTCTGGATTATACAGCTTCATCCTTTCCTTTATATATGCATCGCTGGTAAGTTTTTGAACCGGCACTTTTACAAAATCCTGATCACCCAGGTATTTAGCGCGGTCTGCATAGGCAAGGCGCTCAATCTCGGTCATCAGGTGAACAGCCTTTAATGATTGAAAGCCATAAGTTTTTAGCGGTTGAGTAGCTGCCATTTTCAACATCATAGGTAATAAAATGCCACCACTGCTTGGTAAAGGCATGGTGACAATACTATAATTCTTATAAGGAAAAACAACCGGTACCCTTATAGCCACCTGGTATGTTTTCAAATCTTCGAGGCTGATGATCCCATTGCCACGCTTCATTTCGTCCACTATCAATCTGGCGGTTTCTCCTTCATAAAAACCTTTCTGGCCACCATCACGCACTCTTATAAGTGTACTGGCGAGATCTTTCTGGATGAGGGTATCACCGGCTTTCCATCCCCCTTCTCTCACAAATACCGGAATCACCGTATTGTGTTTTTTAAAAGCCGTTTGCGTGCTATTGAGGTTGGAAGCTTCTCCGGCGTTTATGATAAAACCTTTGTCGGCCAGCTCAATTGCAGGTTGTATTAACTTATTAAAAAAAAGCCTGCCATATTTAGCGCAAGCGAATAAGCCCGCTATCGTACCCGGCACACCTGAAGCAAGGTGGCCGTCCTGACTTAAACTTGTACTTGCATTTCCCTGCGCGTCCAAGTACATATCCCTTGTAGATTTACCAGGTGCTTTCTCCCGAAAATCGATGGTAATATCAGTGCCATTTTTTAGGTGGCACACAAAAAACCCGCCACCGCCGATATTTCCGGCGCCAGGGTAAACAACGGCCAACGCCAGTTGTGTGGCAATAGCCGCGTCCACCGCATTACCCCCTTGTTGAAGTATCATCGCACCCACCTTACTTGCCAGCGCATGTGCGGAAACTACGGCTCCATTCTTTACCTGCAGATTCTTTTCAACCTTGTATGAATAAGGATTAATTTCTGATCGAAATGCAGCATTGCTTTGGCTATAACAATCTATGTGCGTAATAATCGCCCAGAGGGATGGTAAAAAAAGTCTTGGAATAAAATATCGCATTTCGGGCTATTTTGTCTAAAATTAGGTAAGTAACACTTATTCCATGTGTTACTTACTTAATTTTGGAAAAAATACTTTAGCAACGCTAATGGTTGCCGGAGTTATCTTTAAAGCTAATATAACCAAACGCTAAAAAAAATTACTGATATGATCAAAGGATTAAGCATGTTTGCATTGAGATTAATTATCACAATGCTGTTCTTCACACAAGTGGCATTTTCTCAAACCGGGACTATCAAAGGGACTGTAAATGATGCGTCAGGCACACCGCTTAGCAGCGCCTCCGTTACCCTGGCAGGAAAAAAGGCGGGTACCACCACGGATGCGAATGGG
>Ga0123336_10003327_pt1 | contig 13505 bp, 11 predicted proteins | sample SSSSmetaG_FD_96466 | JGI IMG/M metagenome (GOLD analysis project Ga0123336, IMG submission 96466) | Glacier valley bacterial and archeal communities from Borup Fiord, Nunavut, Canada, to study Microbial Dark Matter (Phase II) - ​SSSS metaG | ecosystem: Environmental > Aquatic > Freshwater > Ice... | reverse complement strand
CGCGCCGCCGGCCTCCGCCGCCCCGGCGTTCGCGCCGCCGGCCTCCGCGGCCCCTCGCGCGGCCTCCGCCGCGGCCGCCGCGCCGGCGACCCCGGTGGTGCGCGTGCCCGCGGTGCCGGCGCGGCCGCTCGCGGTCATCGCGGCGGAGGCGGCGACGTGCACGAAGTGCGCGCTCGCGACGACGCGCACGAACGTCGTCTTCTCACGCGGCAACCCCGACGCGAAGCTGCTGTTCATCGGAGAGGCGCCGGGCGCGGACGAGGACGAGCAGGGCCTGCCGTTCGTCGGCCGCGCTGGGCAGCTGCTCGATCGCATGATCGGCGCGATGGGGCTCGATCCCGCGAAGGACGTCTACGTCGCGAACATCATCAAGTGCCGACCGCCGGGCAACCGCAAGCCGGAGCCGATCGAGGTCGAGACGTGCATCCCATACCTGCACGAACAGATCGGAGCGCTCGACCCGAAGGTCATCGTCGCGCTCGGCAACACCGCGGTCGCCGCGCTGCTCAACACGAAGCTCGGCATCACGAAGGTGCGCGGGCAGTGGAAGCTCTATCGCGGCAAGATCCAGGTCATGCCCACGTACCATCCGTCGTACCTGCTCCGCCCGAGCGCGCAGCAGGTCGAGGCGAAGAAGCAGACGTGGGAAGACCTCCAGGCGGTCATGAAGGAGCTCGGCCTCCCCCCGAAGAAGTGAGCGCGGTCGCGTCCCGGATCAGGTCGCGTCCGGGCCGATCGACTGGAGGCGGCACGACGATTCGGCGCCGGAGCCAAGCGTGTAGACGAAGCCGCGCGGGACCGAGGAGGCCGCCTTCGTGCGCAGCACCTCGTCGTTGGCCTTCGTGACCGACTGGAGCTGGCCGTACCAGCCGTCGACGTACGCGAACGTGATGTCGAGCGGACGGTGATCGGCCGCCTGACCGAGGCGCCGCTACCGGCGGCTGTCGGCGGCCGGGACCTCGCGCGCGGCGACGTTCGGCTCGCGCTCGGCGGCCATGAAGGCAGCCTGCGCCAGGCGCTTGTACGCGTCGACGCGGGTGTACACGTGGTTGCCCGAGGCCGAGCAGCTGCCGCCGCGCGAGACGATGCCGACGATCTCGCCGGTCATCACGTCGATCGCGGGGCCGCCGGAGTCGCCGCGGCACGTTGCGCGATCGACCTCGAACTCGCGCGGACCGAGGACCGCGCCCGTCGCCGCGTTCGCGCTCGGGCCAGTCGCGAGGACCGTGCTCTTCGCGCGCGCCACCTTGAGACCAACCACGTTCTGCACGCCGCCGCCGAAGCCGACCGGCATGATGAGGTCGCCGGTCTCGACCGGGCCGTGGAGGCGCATCGAGAGGACCGCCGCGTTCGTGATCGGACGATCGAGGACGAGGAACGCGACGTCGGCATCGCACAGGACCTGGCCGGTCGGGTGCAGCGTGCGGACCGCGCGTGCAACCGGCACATCGACATCGGGACGAACGTGGGCGCCGGTGTAGATCGCAATCGACGACGGGTCGACGTCCTCCGCCAGGTGATCACCGTTGTGCGAGCGGCCGCGCGCATCGCACGACGGCGTCGCCGTGACGGCGCGCGAAACGCAGTGACGTGCGGTCACAATGAGGTTCGGCGCGACGAGCGCGCCGCTGCACAGCGTGATGTGCGTGGGGCTGTCCGCCATCGTCGTCGCGATCGCGACGACGCCCGAGGAAGCCTCCTGCTCGACCGCCCGGAGACTCGCTGCATCCGGAGACTGCTGCCGCTTCACACAGCCGGCCCCGAAGAGCGCGAGGCTCGCGGTCACGAGCGTGATGACGAGAGGCCCGAGAGTGGTGAACGCGTCGGCGCGATACGCACGGCTGGTCTCGAGGAGTCGCTTGGTCATGTTCGGGGCGGAGTGACGTGCGAGGGAAGCGGGCAATCGCTCAATCTCTCGCTCATTCCAATGTGCACGATCGCCACGCTGTGCGCGAGGGCTCACGGGACGATTTAACGTCGATATTCCAGGCCTACCGTGTGTGCGACTACCGCTCATCGGATGTACGTGCGCATGGATCGGAAGCGCACCACAGCGTGCACCTCAAGCGTGTCGAACCTTGCAACTCCCGATGGAAATCACGGCCGGCCGAACCGTGAAGTTCAGTCGCGGAGCCCTTCGAGTTGCGAATTGAGCTCCGCTCCAACGAGGATCGCAAAGCTGGTGAGCCACAACCACACGAGCAGCACCGCGACGGCTGCGAGGCTGCCGTAGAACGCGGCATAGTCGGCGAGCGTGCTCACGTAGAGCCCGAACGCCCAGGAAACGACCAGCCACAGGACGACCGCGAGGATCGCTCCGGGTAGTACCCGACGTGCAACTCGCTTCGAATGTCGGACCGAGAATCGATAGAAGGTCGCCAGCACGCCGGTCGCGAACGCGATCGAGAGCGTGAGCGCGAGCGCATGCTCTCCGCTTGAGCGGACGACGCGCGCGCGGCGACGACGGGCCGGATCCTGTGGCGGAGGATCGCCCACCTGCGGACGCGCATCGGGCGGATGGCCGTCGGGCGCGGCTCCACGGGCGCGCGAAGATCTGCTCGAGCTCACGGGGAAGGATGTCACGCTCGCGCTGCCGCTCGGTGATGCTGCGCTCGACGTGGCGCGCCCGCGTTCCTGCGGATGCACCGTTGCATCCCAGCGCACGATGGCCAGCGCGGCGAGCGCGAACGAGGCGATCGACGCGAGCACCCACGCGACGGCAAGAAGGCGCTTTTGCCACCACGGCCGCTTCGGCGCGCCGACCACGTTCTCGACCGCGTTCATCAGTCCGTGCGTTCCGCCTGACGCGATCCACAGGAACGTCGCCGCGGCCACCGGACCGAACGCCATGCCGCCCGCGCCGGCGAGCCGATCGACCTGGCTGCGCACCATCGCCTCCGCGGCAGCCGGGAGGTTGTCGAGGATCGGCGAGAGCACGGCGTCGACGCCGCGCCGCCGCGCGATGAGACCGACGACGTAGCCGACGAACGCGAGCAGCGGCAAGAGGCTGAGGAAGAAGTGGAACGCCATCGCCGGCGCGGCGATGAGCCCGTCGTGGAGCACGAGCCCGTGCCCGAGGCGGAGCGCGCCGCGCAGCACCCGACGCCAGCGCGGCGCGCTCGCGGGGAGAGGCGGAGCGAGCTGACCGCGCGGACGCATCATCGTCGCGGGCCGGCCACGCGACGACGCCACCACCTCCTCGGGTCCGCTCGTCACGAGCGCAAGGAGACGCGGCTTCGGCGCGGACGTCAAACGGACACGTGGCAGCGGTGGCCGTGGCGAAGTATGGTTTCGCCCGTGAAACGCCCTTCGCTCCTTCTCCGTTCGCTCGCGCTCGGTGGCCTCGGCACCGCCGCGCTCGTGATGGCCTGCAGCGACAGCTCCGACAACGACGCGGGGACGACCCCCACCGGCGAGGCCGGGCTCGTCGATCGCGGTCGCCTCGCGGCGCCGCTCCATCCCCCGGCGTCGTGCCCGGTGACCATCGACACGCCGGAGCTGCTCGCCGGCATCCACGTGCCCGAGGGCACCGCGATCACGTACAGCTCGAACCCGCCGTCGAGCGGACAGCACTATCCCCAGTGGGCGAACTTCCAGGAGTTCAGCGTCACGTTCGACGACGGCTACCTCGTCCATAGCCTGGAGCACGGCGCGGTGGCGCTGCTCTACAAGTGCAGTCCCGAGGAGGCGAGCTGCGCGCCCACCATCGAGGCGCTACGCAAGGTCCGCGACGCGGTCGCGACCGATCCGAAGTGCGATCCCACGATCCGCGCGCGCGTGGTCGTCGCGCCCTACCCGAAGCTGGACGTGCCCGTCGCCGCGGTGACGTGGGGCTGGACCTACAAGGCAGACTGCGTCGACGTTCCGACGCTGACGCAGTTCGCGAAGGACCACTACAACCAGGGCACGGAGGACATCTGCGCCGCCGGCCGGACATTCTGACCGGCGCGCCGGCTCCCTGGCCTCGGCCGCCGCTCAGCCGACGCGCGGCCCCCTCGGGGGCGCGGTGGGCTCCGGCCCGTAGGCGTCGTCGCAGCGCTCCGGGGGCGCGTTCTTCTTCGCCTCCTCGGCGTCGTGCTGCTCCTTGGCCTGCGCGATGCCCTCCGCGGTCGTGGGCTCGGGCGGATGCGCGGGCGGATGCTGCCCGTGCTGCGGCTGCGTCACGCCGTGCGTGAAGACCTTGTCGACCTCGTTCGCGACGGTCTCGAAGGCCTTGCCGACCTCCTTCGCGCCGTCCTTCAAAACGCCCTCGATCTTGTCGGTGGGAATCTTGTCGACGGCGCCCTTTGCAGCACGGAACAGCAGGTTCAGGCCCTGCTTGAGATCGTCGACCGGCGTGGGCTTCTCGTCGCTCATGGTGACTGCGAGCGTATCAGCCGGTCTTCACGCGCGCGAGGGATGACGGTTGGTGCGTGGTGACGCGGTTTCGCCCGTTCCGCTTCGACGCGTAGAGCGCGTCGTCCGCCGCCTTGAAGAGCTCGTCCCAGGTCTGGCCGCCCTCCGGGAAGGTCGCGATGCCGACCGAGCACGTGATGCTGAGCGGGCCGATGGGCGTGTGGAACACCGTGCGCTCGACCTCCTCGCGGATGCGCTCGCCGAGCAGCTCGGCGCCGGCCTCGTCAGTCTGCTCGCAGAGGACGACGAACTCCTCGCCACCGAAGCGTGCCACGACGTCCGTGGTGCGCTTCTGGCGCTTCAGGATGTCACCGATGCCCTTGATCACGACGTCGCCCACGTCGTGGCCGTACGTGTCGTTGACCTTCTTGAAGAAGTCGATGTCGGTGATGAGCACGGAGAGCTTGCGGCCGAAGCGCGTCGCAGCGGCGACCTTCGCGGTCGCGGCGTCGAGCATCGCGCGCTTGTTGAAGAGGCCGGTGAGACCGTCGGTGGTCGCCATGGTCTCGAGCTTGTGGACCATGCGCGCGTTGGAGAGGCTGACCGCGAGATGGCTCGCGAGGACCTCGAGGGTCGGGCGCACGGTGTCACCGAACGCATGCCGGCGCTTCGCGCCCAGGATCAGCGTGCCGAGCGGACGCCCGTGATGGAGCAGCGGCAGCACCAGGAGCGAGGGGATGGTCGGCCACGGCAAGCGCTTGGACAGCACCACCTGGTGGGCGGGATCGAACTCGCCCTTGTAGGGCAGCGGGAACTTGTTCGTCACCACCATGGAGACGAGGCCGGTGTTCTGCTTGAAGCGCTGTCCGACGAGCGCCTCGACCTTGCCGTCCTCGCTGCGCGCCGCACAGACCTGGTGGGTCTTCGTCGTCTCGTCCCAGATGGTGACCGCCGCGAGCTCGAAGCTCGCGATCTCGCGGGCCGCCCGCACGCCGGCCTCGACGACGTCTTTCTCCGAGAGCGCTGCGCCCAGCGCCTGCGCGGCGCGGTAGAGCTTGCCCTGCTCGACCTTGGCGCGCTCGAGCTGCACGAAGACGCGCTCGTTCTGGATGGCGCGGAGACAGTAGCGCGCGGCCTGCGCGACGAGCTCGTGCTCGTGCGGGGTGAAGGCGCGATTCTCGACGCGATCGAGGGCGAGGACGCCGCGGACGATCCCGTCGTCGATGACGGGGATGGCCGCCAGCGCCCGGATCGGACAGGCGCCCGCGTAGTAGGGAACTTTGTACGAGGGTCGGAGGTTCTCGAGGAGAACGGCCTCCTTCTTCGCGATCACCGCGGCGAGGACCCCGTCTCCGATGGAGAACGGCGCATCGTGGATCTCATCGGACCCCGTCGAGAGCTCGCTGATCCGGAGGTGCGTGCCCGAGTCGGTGCGCCAGAGGAGGACCGCCGTGTGGAGGTCCAGGGTGCGCCGCAAGAGCTCCAGCGCGTAGTGCACGGACTGGTGGATCTCCTCGACGCTCGAGCGCGCGAGTCGCTCCTCGGCGTCCTCTTTCTGCGCAGCAGCCTCGCCGGCGCCCAGCAAGCGGTAGCTGCGGGCGTCGTCGCGAAGGCGTTTCAGCTCCACCTCGACGCGCGAGCGCGCGGTCAGGCGGATCCGCGCGACCTCGGCCCGGAGCAGCAGCAGGTTGAGGAGCGCAAACGACAGCGCGAAGCCGGCCTGCGTGGCCAGGGCCGCCCAGCTCGTCTCGCCGAGGGTCTTGTGCCGGATGACGGCGTCGAGGGCGACCACCCAGGCCACGACGGCGAGGCCCGACGCGGGGCGCCCGAAGGAGGCGACGAGCGCCACCAGGACGTACGTCGCGGGGGCGAAGCGACCGGCGAGCGTGCCGTCGTAGCGCAGGAGCGCCGCATCGAGGCCGACCGCGAGCAGCGCTCCCAGCTCGAAATCGAGGATGAAGGGCGCGTCGCCCGTCAGCCGAAGCTTCTTGCGCAGGCGCTTCACGAGCAGAAGCGCCCAGACCACGGCAGCCGCGACGGGTAGCGCGCCGAACGGCGCGGTCGCTCCGCCGAGCACCACGTACGTCGCGAGCGCGCACGTCAGCACGATCCCGTATCCCCCGCGGGCGATCCGCCGGATGAGAAGTGTCGCGCGGACGAGCGAGTCCATCTCCCATGGCGGTATCAGGCCGACCCTCCGCGGGCCAAACAGACGGCAAATCCAGCGACTTGGTTGACATGAACCCACACCCGCCCGCGGCGCGTGCAAACCGGCATCCGCCTGCGTACAACACTCCCGTGACCGAGCCCGCCGAGCCCGCCGAGCCCGCCGAGACCCCGCGCTCAGCGCTCAAATCGGAGATCGCCGACAACGCGGAGGTCGCGCGCGGCTTCACGAACGCGCCCGTCGCCGGCGCGCTTCTGGCCACGAACATCGGCGTCTTCCTGGGGCAGGTCTTCCTCTCCGGCGACTGGCACGACGCGCTGAGCATGCCCGACCGCGTCCTGCGCTGGCTCGGGGCGAACGCTTCGCTCTGGACGATCGCCGACAATCGCTTCGAGACCCTCGTGACGTCGTGCTTCCTCCACGGCTCGATCCTGCACATCGCGCTGAACCTGCTGCTGCTCTGGCAGGTCGGGCCCTTGCTCGAGCGCGCGATCGGCTCGGCGCGCTTCCTGCCGCTCTATCTCGCGACCGGGATCGTCGCGAGCGCCTCGAGCGCGATCTGGGGTCGGTTCTTCGGGAGCTACGTGAGCGTCGGCGCGTCGGGCGCGCTGTGCGGGCTCGTCGCGGCAGCGATGGTCGTCGGCGTCCGCACCGAAGGTTGGAAGAGCGAGCTCACGGTGGGCATGGGCCGCTGGCTCGCGCTGATCGTCCTCGTGGGTCTCATCCGCGCGTTCAAGCCGGGCATCGCGCAGATCGACAATGCTGCGCACATCGGCGGCGCGCTCGCGGGCGCGATCATCGCGGCGACGTGGGAGCGCGGCTACACGTACACGGTCCGCGCGCAGCAGGTGATCCTCGGGCTGTGCGTGGCGGTGGTGATGGCCAGCGGGATCACGGTGTTCATCCGCAACCGCACCGATCCATTTCTCTTCATGGACGTGCAGGAGCGCGTGGCCGCCGCCGACCTGGCGTTCCGGGCGGGCCGCTGCGACCGCGCCCGCCAGGCAATCCAGCGCGCGATCCAGATGGACGCGACGAACCGCGACGCGCGCGTGGGTCAGCAACGCATCGAGCGCGAATGCTGGGACCCGAACGAGGACCGCGGCTCCACCCCGCGCCTCGGGCGGTGATCGCTACCGCACGAACAATCTCAGGAGCCTCGGAGAAGTCGAGACGTGAGAAAGAGAATCGCCAAATCGCGGAAGGGCCTCACGTCTCGATCCGACCGGCCAGCTCGCCGTCTGTCGGATCGAAGACGAGGCCCCTGCGGATTTCGCGATTTCGCTTCTCACCCTCCGATTCTCCGGGCCTGCAGTGATTCTTCGCGCTCATCGAGCAGCGTGCGCAGCGACAACGACGCGTCGTAGAACGCCGCCAGCGCGGCGGAGACCGCACGCGACGTGCGCGTGCGCGCGGCCACGAGCTCGCGCGGGATGCGCATGGACAGCAGCGACGTGCGCGGGACGCGCGGATGGTGGCCGCCCTCCTGCGCGCTCGCCAGGAGCGACTGTGCCGCAGGCGACAGGAGGTACGGAAGCAGAAACGCGAGGTCGTCGTCCCGCCCGCGCGGCGAGAGCACGTAGAACTCCGTCGACAGCGCGAGCGGACGTTCCGCGATGGCGGCCATCGCGTGCGGATGGATGAGCGCGATCTGGCGCAGGTAGGGGCGCAGACGCGACACCACCAGGTCCCCTGGCAGCGCCCGCTTCTTGGCGCTCTTCGTCCCCGCCACGTCGCGCAGCGCCCCCGCCACGTCGAGCAGCCCGTCGCGCGCATGCGACGTGTCGAGCACCACGGCGTGCCGCTCGACGCCCGGGTCGATCCGCTCGTTCCGCTCCTCCACGAGCTCGCCCAGCGCGACGCCGTCGCCCGCCTGGACGAGCGCGACGTGACGCTCCGGCGCCAGCACGTAGTCCGGTGCGAGCTCCGAGAGGAGACGGATCGCCACCTTTACGACGCGAAGCCCTCCTGCGCGAGGAACGGCGCGAGCTCCGCGAAGACCTCGTCCAGATCGTGGTCGAGCCCCGCGCCGTCGGCGCGCAGCACCGGGTCGCCGGCGGCGTCCTTCCCTGCACGCTCGCTCACGGCGAACAGCGCGCGCTCGTCGGGCCGCGCACGCTCGCCCGCGACGCGGCGCTTCGCGAACAGCACGAACGTGCGCTGCGACGTGTGCGGGAGGAACGTCTCGCGTGGCAGACCGACCACCGCGAAGATGCGCGCCCGCTCCAGCAGCCAGCGCCGCAGCGGCGCGAACGCGGTGCCCGCCGCCTTGTTGTACGGCAGCACGATCCCGAGGCGCCCGCCCGGCCTCAGCAACGCGAGCGCGCGCTCGAGGAAGAGCACGTCGCGCTCGGGCGTGCGCACCACGCTGCCGACCTCGAACCCTTCGGCCTCGGCGCGACCGGCGAACGGCGGGTTGGTGGCCACCACGTGCGCGGTCGGGAGCTCGCCGCGCAGTCCGTCGGCGCGCACGATGCTCGCGGGGTCGCGCCCCTGCGAGAGCGCGACGAGCCGCGCCACGCGCACTGCGCGCGGGTCGAGATCGGAGCCGAACGTCTTCACGTTCGCCAGCGCGCGCGCATGCGCCAGGAACGCCCCCGAGCCGCACGCGGGGTCGACCACCATCTCGCGCGCCTTCGGAGCGAGCGCGCGCACCACGAAGTCGACCACGGGCCGCGGCGTGAAGAACTGCCCCTTGTCCCCCTTCGCGAGACGCGGGACGAGCGACTCGAAGACGGCGTCGAGCACGGGCAGCCGCGCATCATCCGCGTCGAAGGCGGGCGTAAGCAGCGCGTCGATTCGCGCGAGGAGCGCCTCGCTTGCGTCACGCGGCAACGTGATGCCGAGCTCGGGGTGAGCGCGCGCCACCCGGGCGATGTCCTTCGCGGTCGCGCGACGTTCGGATTTGCCCGTGTCGCTTTTCGCAACGACACGCGTCGCAGCGACGCCGAACACGAGCTCGAACGCGTCCTCACCGCTGGTGGCGAGTACGACTTCCTCGATGTGGGCGACCACGCTGGTCGCGCTCACACCGGGTCTGTGCCGCTTCGGCATGTCCGGCGAAACTACCAGACGGCGCGTGAACCCGGCGCGCGTTCCGCTACTCTCCGAATATGCGCTTGGTCCTTGGCCTTTCGTTCGCGACGCTCGTCCTCGTGGCTGCGAGCTGCACGGACCAGCAGAACCCGACGCGCGAGGCGCCGCCGATCGACGCCCCCGACGGCGGTGACGACGCCGAGGCAGGCGGTGGTGACGGCTCGGTCGTCACCGGCGATCCCTCGAAGGGCATCCTCATCGAGGGCACGATCCTCGGTGAGACGGGGCCTTACGAAGGACAGGTGCTCACGCTGCCGAGCGGCCTCATCGGCTGCGCCGAGCCGGGCAAGGTGTGCGAGGCGGATCCGGCGGCGGCGCGCGTCGCGAAGGTGCTCGTCGACGGCATCGTCGCGCCCGGGCTCATCGACACGCACAACCACATCCTCTTCGACATCTTCGACAACTCGGACTGGCTGCCGAAGCAGACGTACCTGAACCACGACGACTGGACGAAGGACGCCAACGAGCCTCGCTACACGGTCATGGTCGACGTCAAGCAGTGCCTGGAGGACGCCTCGCAGGGCAAGCCCGTGTGGTGCCCGCCGAAGTACGACGGCGCGGGCACGCTCAAGTGCGAGATGGAGAAGTGGGGCGAGCTGAAGGCCTTGGTGGCCGGCACGACCTCGGTGGTCGGCCTCGCCGGCACCGCCGTGCCTTGCTACGCGTCGCTCGCGCGCTCCATCGACACGCAGTTCAACGGCCTCGACAGCGACAAGGTGCAGACTGCAGCCATCGCACCGTCCAAGGCGACGGCCGACGGCGTCTGCGCGAACTACGCCTCGGGAAAGACCGCGGCGTACCTGATCCACGTCGGCGAGGGCCTCGACCAGGCCGCACGCGACGAGCTCACCAAGCTCGGCACCATGACCACCACCGCCGACTGCCTCTTCGCTCCGCAGACCGCGATCACTCACGGGACGTCGTTCGGCGCCGCCGAGTTCGCGATCATGAAGGCAAACAGCATGAAGCTCACGTGGTCGCCGGCGTCGAACATCGCGCTCTACGGCGCGACCACGAACATCCCGCTCGCGCTCGACAACGGCATCCTGGTGGCGCTCGCGCCCGACTGGTCGATGGGCGGAAGCCAGAACATGCTCGACGAGGTGCGCTTCGCAAAGAGCTACAGCGACACGACCTGGAAGGGCCGCCTCACGTCGCAGAACATCGTCGACATGGCGACGAAGAACGCAGCCGTCATCCTCGGGCTCTCGGACAAGATCGGCACCATCAAGAAGGGCCTGCTCGCCGACCTCTTCGTGCTCCGCGGCACCCGCGCTGCGCCCTACGACGCGGTGACCAAGGCCTCGGCGAAGGATGTCATCCTCACGATGGTCGGAGGCAAGGTGCTCTACGGCGACAAGGACGTGAGCGCGGTCGCCTACGCCGGCTCGGCCTGCGAGGACTTCGACGCCTGCGGCAGCCCGAAATTCCTCTGCGCCACCGAGCCCGGCAAGACGAACGACAAGCTGAATCAGACCTACGCCGAGATCCACGGCATCCTCGAGGCTGCCATGAAGGACATCGACACGGTCCGTCCCGCCGCGATCGGTGGCAGTTTCAGCCCCGTCGCGCCCGTCGTCGCCTGCGCCAAGTGAGCCGGAGGTGAGCTGAGCGCCGCGCGTCTCGCGTGCGTCACGACAGCCGCCCGCCTCCGGGCCCATGCCGCAGCGTGTTAGACGCTCCTACCATGGGGTCCCGCGTCTCTCGCTTCTTCCGCTCGCCGCCGGCGGCGGTCGGTCTCTTGCTCACCACCACCATCGTCGCGTGCGCCGCCGGCGGCCGCGCGGGCATCGACACCGCCGACACGCTGCCCACCGAGCCGACCGCGGACGCCGCGCCCTCCTCCCCGCTTCCGCCGTCCAGCAGCAGCGGCGGCGAGGACGACAGCGGCGCCTCGAGCTCCGGCTCGAGCGGGACGAGCTCCGGCGGGACCGACGGCGGCAAGGACGCCGGGCTCGACGCCGCCAAGGACGCCACCGTCGACGCCGGCAGCACGTGCCTGACCGTGGCCCCGACCAACGCCTGCGGGCTCGCTCCGCAATGCGGCTGCGCCGCGAACCAGACGTGCGACGTCACCGTCCCCGCGAGCGGCGGCGTGAGCTGCGTGCTCGCCGGCGGCGGGACGCCAGGCTCGTTCTGCACCAGCACCACGCAGTGCGCGAAGGGCTTCACGTGCGGCTACAACGCATGCCGTCCGTACTGCGCGAGCATCGGCACCAACTGCATCGGCGCCGGGCTCGGCACGTGCGCGCAGTACTACGATCCCTCCGCCGGCACGCCGGTCGCGAACAGCAAGGTGTGCTCGGTCACGTGCGATCTGCGCGCGCCGTCGGCGGTATGCGGCTCCAACAACTGCATCTTCGACACGACGGTGAACGCAACCGACTGCGACAAGAGCGGCGCGGTCGCGCTGTACGGCGCCTGCACGCGCTACAATGACTGCCAGCAAGGCCTCGCGTGCGCGAAGCATCCCGCCTTCGGCTTCGAGTGCGAGAAGTGGTGCCGGCTCGGCCAGAACGACTGCGGCCTCTTCGAGGACTGCACCGACGTCTACGGGGCCACCGCGCCCAGCAGCGGCGGCGTGAAGCTCGGGCACTGCCAGTAGCCCCCGCGCTCGTCCTTTCGCGCTAGCATTCGCGTCATGAAGCCCGGGCTCGATCTCGACCGAATCACCGATCTCGACGAGGCGTGGTCCATCCCGAGGCACGGACCTCAGCTCCGCGCCGTGCGGCGGGTGGCCGAGCGCCTCCGGGAGCGCTTCGTCGCCGGGCCGCGCTGCGTCTCGGTGCGCACGCTGCCCATCTCCACCCTCGCCTACCCGACGCGCTACGCGTTCTGGGCGGCGGCGCTCGCTCCCGCGCCGTTCGTGGTGATGACGCACCGCTGCCTGCTCGTGCAGTTCCAGCGCGAAGGGCAGCTCAAGAACCTGCTCTTCAACCCGACCGACGTGGAGGCTGCCAAGGCTACGCCCTTCTTCGCGCGGTTCATCGCGGCCGTCGGGACGCGCATCGCGGACCTCGCGGCAGGGACGTTCGAGCCGCTCGAGGCGCAGCTGCTGCGGCTCGGCATCGCCCCCGAGGACATCCACTACCTCGCGTTCGATCACTTCCACACGCAGGACCTCCGCGGCCTGCTCGGCACCGAGGACGGCGCGCGCGCGCCGCGCTTCCCGAACGCGAAGCTGCTAGCCTCGAAGTCGGAGTGGGACGACTGGGACGACCTTCATCCCTTCCAGAAGGCCTGGTTCGTGCGCGACGGAAAGCTCGGCGTGCAGACCGGTAACCTCGTGCTCACCGGCGGCGACCACCAGCTCGGCGACGGCGTGATGCTGCTGCGAACCCCCGGTCACACGTCCGGCAACCAGACGCTCTTCGTGAACACCGCGTCCGGGGTCTGGGGCGTGAGCGAGAACGGCGTCTGCGCCGACAACTGGTCGCCGCTCGAGAGCCGCATCAAGGGCCTCGCGTTCCTTTGCAAGAAGCAGGATCTCGACGTCGTGCTCAACGCGAACACGCCAGAGTATGGAGCGCTCCAGTACACGTCGATGATCCTCGAGCGCACCATCGTCGATCGCGTGCGGCGCGCGCCGGCCTTCGTGCAGATGTTTCCGTCGAGCGAGGTGACGCCGAGCATGATCGCGCCGGGGCTCACGCCTTCGCTGCTGCATCGGGCGATCACCCACGGCGAGGTCGCGCGCGGCGCCAAGAGCATCACGGCGCGCGCGGTGAGCGTGCAGGCGAGCGCATGACCGAAGGCGACAAGGACGCCGCTGCTGCCCCTGCAGATGGTGCTGCTGCTGCCGCTGCTGCTGCTGCTGCTGCTGCTGCTGCGATCGGCGAGCGAGGCTGGGGATTTCCAGCGTTTGCGCGCGATTTTCCGCGTGACGCGGAGCTCGATGCGCTCGTCG
>Ga0123336_10003326_pt1 | contig 13510 bp, 11 predicted proteins | sample SSSSmetaG_FD_96466 | JGI IMG/M metagenome (GOLD analysis project Ga0123336, IMG submission 96466) | Glacier valley bacterial and archeal communities from Borup Fiord, Nunavut, Canada, to study Microbial Dark Matter (Phase II) - ​SSSS metaG | ecosystem: Environmental > Aquatic > Freshwater > Ice... | reverse complement strand
GCGCGGTCCGCGCCGGCGGAGTGCGAATCGGCGCTCCAGACCCCACTCCGAGTCGCGCATGACAGATCCCACCCGCAAGCTCAGCGCCGACGACTTCGCGCCCGAAGTTCCGCAGCTCTTCGATCGCTACGTGCACGGCGCCCTCGACCGGCGCGGCTTCCTCGACGGCGCTTCGCGCTTCGCGGTCGGCGGCGTCACCGCCGCGGGACTGCTCGAAGCGCTCAGCCCGAACTTCGCTGCCGCCGAGCAGGTGCCGCGCGGCGATCCGCGGATCGTCGGTGCGACCGTCGACTTCCCGTCGCCGCAAGGCCGCGGCACCGGCCGCGGATACCTCGTCAAACCCGCGGGAACGGCGCCGGCCGGCGGGCTGCCGCTGGTCATCGTCGTGCACGAGAACCGCGGCCTCAATCCGCACATCGAGGACATCGCGCGCCGGCTCGCGCTCGACAACTTCATCGCCTTCGCGCCCAACGCGCTCTTCCGGCTCGGCGGTTCTCCCGGCGACAAGGACAAGGCGCGCGACCTGTTCGGCAAGCTTGACGCCAGCAAGACGCGCGAGGACATGCTGGCCGCGGCGCGCTGCCTGAAGAGCCTCCCCGGCGGCAACGGCAAGGTCGGCGCGGTCGGCTTCTGCTGGGGTGGCGGCATGGTCAACTTCCTCGCCACGCGCGTGCCCGATCTCGCTGCCGCCGTGCCGTTCTACCGACCGGCGCCGGCGAGCGAGAGCGTCGCCGCGATCAACGCGCCGCTGCTCTTGATGTTCGCCGACACGGACGACTTCGTGAACGAGGCCTGGCCGCCTTACGAGACCGCGCTGAAAGCGAGCGGCAAGTACCCGGACACGCAGCACGGCTTCAACAACGACACGACGCCGCGCTTCGACGCCGCCGCTGCCGGGCAGACGTGGCAGCGTACGGTGGCGTTCTTCAATCGAAACTTGTACGGCTGACCGCTCGATTCGAAGCGCGCGGCGCTCGCCGCCCGATCGTCAATGCAGGTCGCGCCGCTTGCCCTTGAAGGCCTTCGGCCGATAGACGTTGCCGTCGCGCTCGGTCGCCGAGCGCCGGGCGCGCTGGATCGCGTCTTTCGCCTCGCGGCGAGCACGCGCTTCGGCCGCCGGCCAGGCGACCGCGCGCTGCACGCGCCGGCTCCAGCGCTCGCTGCCCTCGCGCACAGCGGCATCGACGCGCTCGCGCGAGCGCGGCTTCAGCAGCATGCGCAGCAGGAGCAGCACGCACACCGCCACCATGACGGCGGCGAAGATTTTCTCGACCAGGTTCATGTTGGCCTCGGTACACGGTCATCGTAGCGCGCTTGGCTCCCGGGCGCGCGTTCGTCGAGCGGTCGGGCCGACGACTTGTGCCAGGGTGCCCGTCCGGCGTCGCCACGGCCGGGGCGAGGGACAGAATCGTCGGCCGCCGCGGCTACCTTGGCAGGCCGGTTGCCAAGACCGTCGATGACGACCATGGATTCCCCGGAAGAACCGCGCGGCGCGGCGCGCGCCGAGCCAGCCGACGCCTCGGAGCGCCTTCGCCTGGTCGTCGAGAACGCCCGCGAGTACGCGATCGTGTCGATGGATCTCGATCGTCGCGTCGAGAGCTGGAACGTCGGCGCATGCAAACTCACCGGCTACGCAGAGGAGGACGTCCTGGGCCTGCCGGCCGATCTCATCTTCGTGGCCGAGGATCGCGCCGATGGCGCGCCCCAGCGCGAGGCCCGGCTCGCGCTCGCCGACGGCCGTGCGGCCGACGAACGCTGGCACCGCCGCAAGGACGGCAGCCGCTTCTGGGGCAGCGGCGTGATGATGGCGATGCGCTCCCACGGCACCGGCGAGCCGATCGGCCTGCTGAAAATCTTTTGCGACCAGACGTATGTGCGCGCGGCCGCCGACGCGCTCGGCACCAGTCGCGCCGAGCTCGTCCAGGCTCTCGTCGACAACCGGCGCGCGCGGGCCGAGGCCGAAGCGGCCAACCACGCCAAGGACCGCTTCCTCGCCATCCTTTCGCACGAGCTGCGCACGCCGCTCACACCGGTGGTGATGGCGCTGCACGCGCTCGAACGCAACGTCGAGCTGCCCGACTCCGTGCGCGGCACGATCGAGCTGATCCGTCGCAACGTCAAGGCCGAGCTGACACTGATCGACGACCTGCTCGACGTCACGCGGATCGCGAGCGGCAAGCTCGAGATGGCGAACGAGGAGACCGACATGCACGAGGTTGTCCGCGCCGCGGCGCGCGTCTGCGAAACCGACTTCTCGGCCAAGCGCCAGCGCCTGGGCCTGTCGCTGCGGGCGCGTGCTCACGTCGTTCCCGGTGATGCATCCCGGTTGCAGCAGGTCGTCTGGAACGTGCTGAAGAACGCCTCCAAGTTCACGCCCAGCGAAGGCGAGATCCGGGTCGCGACCAGCAACGTCGAGGACACCTTCGTCCTCGTTGTCGCAGACAACGGCATGGGCATCTCGGCCGAGGCGCTGGCCCTGATCTTCGATGCGTTCGCCCAGGAAGGGCAGTGGGTGACGAGTGAATTCGGCGGTCTGGGCCTGGGCCTGGCGATTGCCAAGGCGACGGTGGACGCGCATCACGGCACGCTCGTCGCCGCAAGTGGTGGTCGCAATCAGGGCGCCACCTTCACCATCACCCTGCCCATCGGTCGCGTCCACTCCTCATGATCTCCCACCCGGCTCCGTCGCCCGGCTCGAGCGCGAAGCTTCGCATCTTCATCGTCGAGAACCACGACGACACGCGCTTCCTGCTCGGCCTGCTGCTCGAGCAGCTCGGCCACAGCGTGCAAGCGGCGGCGACCATGAGCGATGCGCTCGACGACGCCGGCTCGGGCGAGTTCGATGTCCTCATCTCCGACATCGGCCTGCCGGACGGCAACGGCTGGGAGCTGCTCACGAGCTTGGGCGACCGTGCACCGGCCTACGCGATCGCGATGAGTGGCTTCGGCATGGCCTCGGACCGGCAGAAGAGCCTCGCGGCCGGCTATCGCCATCACCTGCTCAAGCCGGTCGAGCCCGACCAGCTCGAAAAGCTGCTCGACGAAGCCGCGAGCGAGATCGGCGCCTGAACGCCGGCCCCGCGACGGCGTGACCGTCACCGTGCCGCGCATGTATGGGTGCGCCGAGAACACATGGTCGAAGGTTCCCGCCGACGCGTAGTGGCGCGTGAAGCGCTGTCGCGGCAGCAGCAGGTCGCTCGGCGTCGTGCCATCGCCGAACGCGAGCGCATGCGGCGCGCCGTCGGCGTTGATCCAGGTCACGGCGCTGCCTCGTTCGACCTTGACCGGTGACGGCGCGAAGGCGAAGTTGGCGATCGAGACCGTCGGCGGCCCGGCCGCGGCGCTCTTCGTCGCCGCAGGCTGGACGACGATCTTGCGCAGTGCGTTGCCGACGGCAATCGTCGTTGTCTTCCCGCTCGCGAGAACGACGGCACTGACGTCGTTCGAGCCTTCGTTGGTGACCCAGACGGTCTTGTCGTCCGAGGCCATCCAGTACGGCTGCTTGCCGACCGCGCGCGTCGCCAGATCGACGACGACGAGCGCGAACTGCCCCGGCTCCTGCGACGCGACGTAGGCGACCTTGCCGTCGGGCCGGACGGCGATCGTGTGCGGCTTCGCACGGCGACGCTGGCGACGACGGCGCGGCTCGCGGTGTCGACGAAGGCGACGCGGTCGGCGCCGTAGACGCCGACCAGGATCGTCCTGCCGTCGGGCAGCAACGCGACGCCGTGCGGCTCGGCCCGACCTCGACGGTCTGGGCGACCGTGTCGGTCGCGGTGTCGATGATGCTCACGCTGCTCGAGCCGTCGCCGGTGACGTAGGCGGTCTTGCCATCTGCGCTCACCGCCATGCCGTGCGGCCCGACGGCGACCGGGACGGTCGCGACCACCGCGCCGGTGGCCGTGTCGATGACGCTGACGGTCGAGTCCTGGAGCGCCAGCCGGTTTATTCCCCGACGGGCGCGCGATCGGCGTTGCGCACAATACCGGGTGCTTTCCGCCGCCCGTGCCGTCGATTCGCGCTACGCCTGGGGCCGCCTCGGCGTCGCGCTGGCGCTCATGACCGTCGGCAGCAGCGCGATGTACGTCGTCGCGGTCGTGCTGCCGAGCGTGCAGGCCGAGTTCGGCGTCGCCCGCGCCGACGCTTCTCTGCCGTACACATTGCTCATGGTCGGCTTCGGCATCGGCGGCGTCTTCATGGGGCGCCTGGCCGACCGGCGCGGCATCGTCCTGCCGCTCTTCATCGGCGCCGCGGGCCTGGGCATCGGCTTCGTCGCCGCCGGCCTGTCGACGAGCATCTGGAGCTTCGCGCTCGTCCACGGCGTGCTGATCGGCCTCGTCGGCAGCTCGGCGAGCTTCGCGCCCCTTGTCGCCGACACCTCGCTCTGGTTCCAGCGCCGGCGCGGCATCGCGGTCGCGATCTGCGCCAGCGGCAACTACGTCGCGGGCGCGATCTGGCCGCCGATCGTCCAGCACTTCGTCGAGAGCGTCGGCTGGCGCCAGACCTACATCGGCCTGGGCGTGTTCTCGGCGGTCGTGATGGCGACGCTGGCGCTCTTCATGCGCGGCCGGCCGCCTGCGCTCGCGGCCGAGGCAGCCGAGGTGCGCAGCGGCGCGCCGCGTCCGTCGACGCGGCCGTTCGGTCTGTCGACGACGGCCGCGCAGACGCTGCTCTGCATCGCCGGCGTTGCCTGCTGCGTCGCGATGGCGATGCCGCAGGTGCACATCGTCGCCTACTGCGGCGACCTCGGCTACGGCGCGGCGCGCGGTGCGCAGATGCTCTCGCTGATGCTCGCCGCGGGGGTGGTCAGCCGGCTCGCCTCGGGCTTCATCTGCGACCGCATCGGCGGCCTGCGCACGCTGCTCCTCGGCTCGCTGCTGCAGGGTGCCGCGCTGGTCCTCTTCCTGCCTTTCGACTCGCTCGCGTCGCTCTACGTCGTCTCGGCGCTGTTCGGCCTGTTCCAGGGCGGCATCGTGCCGTCGTACGCGATCATCGTGCGTGAGCACTTCCCCGCTGGCGAAGCCGGCGGGCGCGTCGGCACGGTGCTGATGTTCACGCTCTTCGGCATGGCGCTCGGCGGCTGGATGTCGGGCAAGGTCTTCGACCTCACCGGCTCGTACCACGCCGCGTTCCTCAACGGCATCGCCTGGAATCTCGTCAACCTGAGCATCGCCCTGTTCCTGCTGCGCGGCGACCGCTCGAAGCGGCGTGGCGCGATGGCGCTCGCTTAGACTGAAGAATCGCCTCGCGCCGCACCATGCCCACGACTTCCGACAGCAGCGCCGGCTTCGATCTGACCGGCGATGCCTCCCAGCCCGATGCCTACTCGACCGGCATCCTGCCGAGCCAGGAGCTGAAGGCGCTCGTTCTCCGCAAGGAGATCTTCGCCCTCGAGCCGATCGCCGACGACCAGTTCCAGCCCGCCAGCCTCGACCTGCGCCTCGGCCCGATCGCCTACCGCGTGCGCGCCAGCTTCCTGCCCGGCAAGGGCACTGTGAAGGCCAAGCTCGACGAGTTCGCGATGCACGAGATGGACATCACCGCGGGCGGCGTCCTCGAGAAGGGCTGCGTGTACATCATCCCGCTGCTCGAAGGTCTCGACCTGCGCCACCGCACGTCGGCGATGGGCAATCCGAAGAGCTCGACCGGGCGGCTCGACATCTTCACGCGCCTCATCACCGACCAGGGCACCGCCTTCGACCAGGTCAAGGAGCAGTACAGCGGCATGCTCTACGCCGAGGTCTCGCCGCGCACCTTCAGTGTTCTGGTGAGGAAGGGCTCACGCCTCAGCCAGCTGCGCCTGCGCCGCGGCAAGCCGATCGCGAGCGACGGCTTCATGAAGCGGCTGCAGCAGGAGCACGGGCTCGTGCAGCTGCCCGACGACCAGCCGGCCGGCGGCGCCTCGGTGGAGATCGTCAACGGCGTGCCGGTGCGCGTCGATCTCGTCGGGCGCCAGTCGGGCGGCGTCATCGGCTACAAGGCGCGCAGCCACGCCGGGCTGGTCGACATCGACCGCATCGGCCACTACGAGGTCGCCGACTACTGGGAGCCGGTGTACGCGCCACGGCGCGGCGGGCTGATCCTCGATCCGGCCGAGTTCTACATCCTCGCCTCGCAGGAGGCGGTGCGCGTGCCGCCCGGCTTCGCCGCGGAGATGATCGCCTACGACACGCTGGTCGGCGAGTTCCGCGTCCACTACGCAGGCTTCTTCGATCCCGGTTTCGGCCACGATGCCGCCGGCGGCGAAGGCTCGCGCGCGGTGCTCGAGGTGCGCTCGTACGAAGTGCCGTTCGTGCTCGAGCACGGCCAGCTCGTCGGGCGGCTGGCCTACGAGCGGCTCACGGCGACGCCCGCGATCCTCTACGGTCAGGGCGTGAAATCGTCGTACCAGGGTCAGGGCATCAAGCTCAGCAAGCACTTCAAGGCCGTCGCGTAGCGCGAGGTCGGCGCTCGATGCAGGCCGACGAGACGATCTCGCGCGAACAGGCGGACGCCGCCGTCGCCCGCATCCGCGTCGGCACCGCATCGTGGACCGACAAGACGCTGATCGCCTGCGGCCGCTTCTATCCCAAGGGCGCGTCGACGGCCGAAGGGCGCTTGCGCTACTACGCGTCGCAGTTCCGGATCGTCGAGGTCGACTCGAGCTACTACGCGATGCCGACGCCGCAGACGGCGCAGGCCTGGGCCGAGCGCACGCCCGAAGGCTTCGTCATGAACGTGAAGGCGTTCCGCCTCTTCACGGGCCACCAGACCGAGCCGAAGGTGCTGCACGGCGATCTGCGCGATGCGCTCGGCGGCGTCGCCGCGCCGTCGCTCTTCTACGGCGACGTGCCGCCCGAGATCCAGCGCGAGCTCTGGCAACGCTTTCGCAATGCGCTGCTGCCGTTGCGTGCGGCCGGCCGGCTCGGCCTCGTCCACTTCCAGTTTCCGCCCTGGGTGACGGCCGGCGCCGCGGGCCGCGCGCAGGTCGAGCACTGCGTCGAGCGGATGGCGGGCCACGATCTCTCGGTCGAGTTCCGCCACCGCAGCTGGTTCGTTGGCGCTGAGACCGAGGCGACGCTCGCCTTCCTGCGCGAGATGGGCGTCGCCCACACCGTCGTCGACGGCCCGCAAGGATTCTCGAACAGCGTGCCCGCGGTCTGGGAGGCAACGCACCCGCGCTACGTCTTGCTGCGCCTGCACGGCCGCAACACCAGGACCTGGAACATGAAGGGCGCGACCACGGCGTCGGACCGCTTCAACTACGACTATTCCGAGAGCGAGCTGGCCGATCTCGTGCCGCGTCTCGAGCGGCTCGCGCTGACGGCGTTGCAGACGCACGTGATCTTCAACAACAACATGGAAGACCAGGGCCAGCGCAACGCCCGCACGATGGTCGGCTTGGTCGCCGCACACCGATCCACGTCCTGACGGGCACGCCCGTTGCCGTTCACTGACGTCAGGCCGCGGTTCGCGTGGCCTCAGAATCGCGTCCCTCACTCCACTTCGGCAGCGACGACCATGAGTCTCATCAGTTTCATCCAGGAAGCCGGCGAAAAGTTGTTCAGCAAGCCGAAGGCGGTCATGGCGGCGGGCGCCGAGCCGACGCCCGACATCGCCGCTCTCAACGCGACCGCCGGCCGGGCGATCGAGAAGTACATTGCCGCGCAGAACCTTACGGCCGACGGCCTCGACGTGGCCTACGACGGCGCGTCGCAGACGGTCACGGTCAGCGGCGTCGCGGCCGACCAGGCGACCAAGGAAAAGATCGTCCTGTGCTGCGGCAACGTCTCGTCGGTGGCCAAGGTCAACGACCTGCTCACCGTCGCCTCACCGGCCGAGCCAGAGTCGACCTACCGCGAGGTCAAGTCGGGCGACACGCTTTCGAAGATCGCCAAGGAGTCGTACGGCGACGCCAACGCGTACCTGAAGATCTTCGAGGCCAACAAGCCGATGCTCTCCAACCCGGACAAGATCTATCCGGGCCAGATGCTGCGCATTCCGGCGAAGTAGGGGGCGCGCCGTGGGGGGCGAGACGACAGCGGATCCGATCCTTGGCGGGCCGATGAACGGCTGGCGCGTCTGGTGGACGCTGACGCGCTCCGCCATTTCGTCGTGGATCGACGACTACGCGCCGAGCATGGGCGCGGCGCTGTCGTACTACACCGTCTTCTCGCTCGCGCCGCTCCTCCTGATCGTGGTCTCGGTCGCCGGCCTCGTCTTCGGCGAGGAGGCGGTGCGTGGCGAGCTGTTCGCCCAGCTGCGGCAGCTGATGGGCGACGATGCCGCGAAGGCGGTGCAGAGCCTGCTCGTGAGCGTGAGCAAGCCGTCGCAGGGGATCATCGGCACCGTCACCGGCGTCGCCTTGCTGCTGTTCGGCGCGACCACCGTGTTCGGCGAGCTGCAGGACGCGCTCGACCGCATCTGGCGCGCGCCGACGCGGCACAAGTCGGGCGGCCCGTGGACCCTGCTGCGTGCCCGGCTGCTCTCGTTCGGCCTGATCCTGGGTCTTGCGTTCCTGCTCATGGTCTCGCTCGTCTTCGGCGCCGTCATCTCGGCGCTGGGCCGCTGGTGGGGGCCGATCTTCGGCCCTTGGGAGATCCTGGCGCAAGTCGTCAACGTGATCGTCGGCTTCTTCCTGACCACGGCCATCTTCGCCTTCATCTACAAGTTCATGCCGCGCGTCAGCGTGCGCTGGTACGACGTCTGGCTCGGCGCGCTGATCACCTCCGCGCTGTTCACGATCGGCAAGTTCCTGATCGGCCTCTACATCGGCAAGAGCGGCATCGCCTCGGGCTTCGGGGCGGCAGGCTCGCTGGTCGTGATCTTCGTGTGGGTCTACTACTCGGCGCAGATATTTCTTGTCGGCGCGGAGTTCACGTGGGTCTACGCGCGCACGCTTGGATCGCGGCGCGACCTGGTCGATGCGGGCGCTGCGCCGCGCGACGACGGCCATCGCGAGGACGCGCCGACGCGCAGCGACGGTCCGATCGGGACGGCGCGCGCCGACCGGCCGCCGGCGCTCGCGGGCGAGATCCGCGCGGCGGCCGATGCGCGCACCGGCGAGTTCGGCGCCGGCGTCGCTCCGGCTCCGATCCTGGCGCCGGCCGTGCCCGACTGGCCGCGCAAGATGCTGAAGGACGTCGGCGCCAGTCTCGCGTTCTACGTCGTCCTGCGCTTCATCGTGCCGCGACTGCTGCGCCGCCTCTGAAGATCGCGACCTGGAACATCAACGGCGTCGTCAAGCGCCTGCCGTTGCTGCTCGACTGGCTCGCCGAGACAACGCCCGATGTCGTCGCGCTGCAGGAGCTGAAGGCGAGCGACACGGAATTCCCCGCTGCAGCGCTCGAAGCCGCCGGATACGGCGCGGCGTGGCGCGGCCAGCGCACTTGGAACGGCGTCGCCCTGCTCGCGCGCGGCGACGAGCCGATCGTCTCGCGCCGGTCGCTGCCGGGCGACGACGCCGACGTGCAGGCGCGCTACCTGGAGGCGGCCGCGTTCGGCATCCTCTTCACGTCGATCTATCTGCCCAACGGCAACCCGCAGCCGGGGCCCAAGTTCGCCTACAAGCTCGCCTGGTTCGAGCGGCTCGTCGCGCACGCCGCCGACCTCGCCGCCGCCGGGCATCCGGTCGTTCTCGCCGGAGACTACAACATCGTGCCGACCGAGCTCGACATCTACGCGAGCCGTTCATGGATCGACAACGCGCTGCTCCAGCCGGCGCCGCGCGAGGCGTATCGGCGGCTGCTCGCGCAAGGCTGGAGCGACGCGCTGCGCGAGCTCCATCCGGACCAGAGGCTCTACACATTCTGGGATCGCCTCAGGAACGGATGGCCGCGCGATGCCGGCCTGCGCATCGATCATCTGCTCGTGAGCGCGAGCCTGAGGTCGCGCCTCGTCGCCGCTGGCGTCGACCGCGAGATGCGCGGACGCGAGAACACGAGCGATCACGCGCCCGCGTGGATCGAGCTGTCCGACGCGCCGGCACCGAAACGCCGCCGAGCGCCGACCCGAACGACATCGCGATAGCGTCGATCGACCGCTAGACCGCGAGCGCCGAGCGCGCTGCGTGACGGATGCGGCCGGCCTCGACCACCATCAGCGACAGGCGTCGCTTGAGCCACGGCATGACGTCGCGTGCGGCCGGCTGCTCCGGCAAAAGCTCGAGGTCGCCTTGCGCCGCACCTTCGACCGTCGGCAGCTCGTCGCGCTTGAGGTCGAGGCGCGCGTCGAGCGCGGTCGCGGCCTCTTCGAGAGCGGAGTTCACCGGCAGCGTCGCCGCGTCCTCGTTCTTCAGCTGCGCGAGCGTGATCCGCACCATCGACAGATGCGCCATCAGACGCTCGCCGTGATCGATCAGCGTTGCGATCTCGGCGGCCGGCAGGCGCACGCCTTTCGGCTCGACGCTGCTGCGGCGCAGGGCCGTCGAGAGCGCGGCGAGCGAGTCGTAGGCGCGACGGCGCGCGAGCCGCTCCTCGAGCGGATCGGTCTCGGCCATGCGCAGCGACTGCGACGCGTAGTCGTGGACGTCGCGCAGCACGCGCGCGACGCCTTCGGCGACGCCGCGCCGCTCCCACGAGGGCAGCACGTAGCTGAAGCACCAGGCGAGCAGCGCGCCGAGGAAGGTGTCGGCGACGCGTTCGGCGATCGCGAAGCCGCCTTGCGGATTGACGAGGTGCGATTGCAGCAAGGCCATCACGCTCGCCGCCGTCGCCGTCAGCCAGTAGCGCTGCGCGACGAATGCGTGCGCGGTCGCGAGTGCGGCGAGGAAGACGCCGCTCAGCAGGTTCGTCGTCGCGACGTACGAGAGGCCGACGACGAACAGGCAGCCGAGCAACGTGCCGGCGACGCGCGCGTTGCGCCGCGCAAGAGTCTCACCGAGGTTGCCGCGCAGGACGACGCCGACGCTCAGCACCAGCCACCACGGATGCGAGCTCCACGGCAGCGCCAGCGCGAGGTAGTAGGCCGCGCCGAGCGCCAGGCCCATGCGCAGCGCGTGGCGCAGCACCGGCGAGTCGAAGCGCCAGTGCGGGCGCAGCGCGCGCAGCGGGAAGCCGCGCGGCGTCATGAACTTCTTGAGCTGCTCGCGCGTCAGCGGCAACGGCTCGGTCTGGCCTTGCAGCACGCGATGGATGCGGCGCACGTCGCCGTCGAGCCGGCGCAAGCGCCCGACGAGTGACGGGAACCAGCGCGCACGCGGATCGTCGAGCGCCATCGGCAGATCGGCGAAGACCTCGTGGAAGACGATCGGCGGCGACTCGCTCGCCTGCGCCGTGCCGTCGCGGACGTGGTCGGCGACCTCGTCGAGCGCGTCGCCGATCTTGCGCAGCGCGACACCGACGCGCTGCAGGATCGCGCGCCCGGCCGCGTCGATGCCGAGCAGCTCGGCGTCGAGCCGGCTCGCGAGCAGGATGTCGCGCAGGTCGATGACACGCGTGAGGATGGTGATGTCGCGGCACGAGCGTGCCGAGTCGGGCGCGGCGAAGAGCAGGTCGCGGGCAGCCTGCAGGCGGTCGGCGAGCGCTGCCTCGCCGCTGATCCAGGCGCGGATCGGCTCGGCTTTGGCCTCGGGCACGCGCGGCGCCGAGAGCACGTCGGCGCGCGAGCGGAACAGCTCGGCGGCGGCGCGCAGCGTCGCGGCGAGCGAGAGCGTGCGGTAGCGGGGCTGGAGCACGGCGGTCGCGGCCGTCGACCAGGCGAGGAAGGCGAGCCCGCCGCACGCGCTCCAGCCCGCGGAGGCGAGCGGATGCTCGCTCGGCGGCACGGCCATCGAGAAGATCATCGAGAGCACCGGCGAGAACGAGATCGCGCCGGCGCGCGCGCCCCAGGCCAGCGCCATCATGGCGAAGAAGGCGACGATCGCGACCGCCGCGCCGAGCAGGAGCGGGTGGCCGCGCAGCAGGTCGACGACGAGCGCGGCGAACGCGCTCAGCAGCACGGCGACGCCGACGGCCCGCCAGTTGCGCGCGACGCTGTTCGGCAAGTCGACGATGCTCGTCGACACCGCGCCGCTCACCACCAGCGCGGCGAAGTGCTCGCCGGCGACGAGCGTCGTGAGTTGCTGGATGCAGCCGATGCCGAGCGCGACCTCGAGGCCGTTGAGGGCGTAGGCGGGCAGCAGCCGCCAGGGTCGAAGGAGCGGCGGAATTCTCGGCGAAAGTGTCGCGCTGGAAGCGCCGGTCACATCGTCGCGCCGAGCGCCCAGGGCACGAACTCGTTCTGCCCGTAGCCGTGGACTTCGCTCTTGGTCTTGCGGCCCGAGGCGGTCTCGAGCATCAGCCGAAAGATGCGCTCGCCCATCGCGTCGATGCTTGTGCCGGCGTCGATGACATCGCCGCAATTGATGTCGATGTCGTCTTCCTGCTTGAGCCAGAGTGCGGTGTTGGTCGAGAGCTTGAGCGACGGCGACGGCGCGCAGCCGTAGGCCGAGCCACGGCCGGTCGTGAAGCAGATGAGGTTGGCTCCGCCCGCGACCTGACCCGTCGCCGAGACCGGGTCGTAGCCGGGCGTGTCCATGAAGACGAGGCCTTTCGCTGTCACCGGCTGGGCGTACTCGAAGACGTCGACCAGGTTGGTCGTGCCGCTCTTGGCGATCGCGCCCAGGCTCTTCTCGAGGATCGTCGTCAGGCCGCCCGCCTTGTTGCCGGCGGAAGGGTTGTTGTCCATTTCGGCGTCGTTGCGCTCGCAATAGCGCTCCCACCAGCGGATGCGCGCGATCAGCTTGTCGGCGATCTCCTGCGAGACGGCACGTCGCGTCAAGAGGTGCTCCCCGCCGTAGATCTCGGGGGTCTCCGAGAGGATCGCCGTGCCGCCGTGGCGCACGAGGCGATCGACTGCCGCGCCGAGGGCAGGATTGGCGCTGATGCCCGAGTAGCCGTCGGAGCCGCCGCACTGCAGCCCCACCATGATGTGGCTTGCCGGCACCGGCGAGCGGCGCGCGCGGTTCGCCTCGTCGAGCAACCACTCGACGAGCTCGATGCCGTGCGCCACGGTCTTCCGCGTGCCGCCGGTCTCCTGGATGTTGAAGGCGTGCAGCTGCGCGCCGGTCGTCAGCGACTCCTGCTCGAGCATGCCGTTGATCTGGTTGGTCTCGCAGCCGAGGCCGACGACGAGCACCGAGGCGAAGTTCGGATGGCGCGCGTAGCCGCCGAGCGTGCGCCGCAGCACCTGCAGCGGCTCACCGTCGCTGGCGGTGGCGCAGCCGGCGCCGTGCGTCAGCGCAACGACGCCGTCGACGTTCGGGAAGCGCTCGAGCGCGCGCGGATTCGTGTCGCGCCGGAAATGGTCGGCGATCGCGCGCGCGACTGTTGCCGAGCAATTGACCGAGGTCAGGATGCCGACGTAGTTGCGCGTCGCGACGCGGCCGTCGGCGCGGACGATGCCGTCGAAGGTCGCGGGCTCGACGCTGTACTCGGTGGCGCGCGCTCCGCTCGCGGCGTCGTAGTCGCGCGCGAACGACGAGAACTCGAGGTTGTGGCTGTGCACGTGCTGGCCGGCCGCGATCGCCTGCTTCGCGCTGCCGATGATCTGG
>Ga0123336_10003323_pt1 | contig 13523 bp, 19 predicted proteins | sample SSSSmetaG_FD_96466 | JGI IMG/M metagenome (GOLD analysis project Ga0123336, IMG submission 96466) | Glacier valley bacterial and archeal communities from Borup Fiord, Nunavut, Canada, to study Microbial Dark Matter (Phase II) - ​SSSS metaG | ecosystem: Environmental > Aquatic > Freshwater > Ice... | reverse complement strand
CTTACTCTGCTCCAGCAACCCCTCGGTCCACTCCAGCGGCTGCCGATAGTGCGCGCTCAGCAGCGCCAGCCGCAGCACTTCGCCGTCCCACCCCGCCTCCAGCAAATCCCCCACGCTCACCACATTGCCCGCAGACTTGGACATCTTGTCCGCGCCCATGCTCAGAAACCCGTTGTGCATCCACACGCGCGCCAGCTCGGCCCCGTTGGCACAGCGGGACTGTGCCGCCTCGTTCTCATGATGCGGGAAGATCAGGTCCTGGCCGCCGCCGTGGATATCGATCGTCTCACCCAGCAGTTCGCGGATCATCGCCGAGCATTCGATATGCCACCCCGGGCGGCCGCGCCCCCATGGCGATGGCCACCCCGGCTGCCCGTCCGCCGAGGGCTTCCACAGCACGAAATCCGCCGCGTCGCGCTTGTAAGGAGCCACCTCCACCCGCGCCCCCGCGCGCAACTGATCGAGCGTGCGCCCCGAAAGCGTGCCATAGTCCGCATCCGCCGCGACCGAGAACAGCACATGCCCCTGCGCCGTATAGGCCACGCCACGCGCGATCAGCGCCTCGATCAGCGCGATCATGCCGGGCACGTGGTGGGTGGCATGCGGGCTTAACGTCGGCGCCTCCACACCCAGCGCCGCCATATCGTCCACATAATGCCGCTCGAACTCGGCCGCGATCACGTCCGTGCTCACGTCGCGTTTCTTAGCTGCGTCCATGATCTTGTCATCGATATCGGTGACATTGCGCGCGTAAACGAGGCTGTCCGGCCCGTATGTGTGCCGCAGCAGCCGCGCCAGCACATCGAACACCACCGCAGGCCGCGCATTGCCGATGTGCGCGCGCGAATAGACCGTGGGGCCGCACACATACATCGTGATCCGCCCCGGATCGGCGGGCACGAACAGCTCTTTGCGCCGCGTGCGCGTGTTGTAGAGCCGCAGCTCGCTCACTTGGCGGGCGTATCCTGGGCCGGCTTGTCCTTCGCGGGCACATCGGGCGCGATCAGCCCGCTCAGCGCGTCGCGCGCCCGCTCGCTGTATCCCTCGCCCTTGCCGCCCGCGGGGTGCCCGCGCCGCTCTTCAACCCAGTCGATCATCGCGTGGCTGGTCACGCGCAGCAGCGGTTCCGAACGCGAGGCGCGCAGCCACTCGGGGCGCGGCTCATCGCGGCCCCACGCGGTGTCCATCACCAGCGTAATCGCCAGATACAGCAAGCTCGCGCCGATCACCGCTTTCGCCGCGCCGAAGCCGAAGCCCAGAAAGCGATCCACCGGCCCGATCACCGAATTGCGCGTCCGGTGTCCCAGATTGGTCGCGAGTGCGCGGAACACCGCGAACGTCAGCACGAATACCAGCGCGAACGCGAGCACCGCTCCGCCCGACTGCGTGCCCACCCATCCGCTCGCCATTGCAGCGACCGGTTTGTAGAACAGCCGCAGCGCCACCGCGCCCGCCACCCACGCGAGCAGGCTAAGCACCTCGGTCACGAAGCCGCGCAGCGCACCCATCATCGCGCCGAGCACGATCATGAGCAGCACGACGATATCGAAAGCGGTAAAGGCAGGCATTGCGTTTACGATTAGGCTGCGCGGTGGTGGGGGGTCAACGCAGCGTCTCGACGGGCACGGGCGAACTCGCACCCGCGTCGCGCACCAAGGTGCGATCGAAAGTGGCGAACACCGCGCCGCGCCGCGCAGCCGCCAGATGCAGCATATCGACGAAATCTGCGCCCGCCGCGTGGCGGTCGACCGCCCAGAGCGCGTCCGAACTCCGCTCGACGACAACCATCGCCCCGCGCAGCAATGTTGACAGGGATCGGGCAACGCGCGCCCGCTTCCAGCCGAGTACCGAACGCAGCACCCATTCGGTTTCCACCAGCACCGTCTGCGAGACGAAAACCTCGCCTTGCCTGAACCAGCGGCGCGCGGTTTCCGCCTGCGCGACATCGTCGCCGGCCAGGAAGCGCACGACGACGTTCGTGTCTGCCGATCTCACCGCGCGGTTTTGCGCCGAAACCGCGCTGCCGCTTCGGCCAGCACCCCCGCATCCATTTGTTCGAGTGTGACCGGCGGCCCTTCATGGCGGGGCAGCAGGGCGATCATCTCGTCCACACTCAGCGGCGGCCCCAGCCGCGCGAGTGCGGGATCGCGCCGCCGCAGCGTTACCTCGTCCTCGCCTTCGATCACGTCGAGCGTATCACCCTCGCGCCATCCCTGCCGCGCGCGAACCGCGCTCGGGATGACACATTGCCCCCGGGCGGAGAGTTTGGTTTGCGTGGCCATACCGGGTGAGATACGTCTCACCTCCCGCCCCCGCAAGCCGGACCGCCCCCATGCAATTCGCCCTAACCGACGATCAGCGCGCGATTCAGGAAGCTGCCCAGCGCTTCACCGCAGACAAGCTCACCCCCCACGCCGCGCACTGGGACGAGCACCACATCTTCCCGCGCGCTACGATCCGCGCGGCCGCCGATCTGGGATTTTCGGCGATTTATGTGTCCGAAGCCGGCGGCGGCATCGGGCTCGGCCGGGTGGAAGCCGTTTTGATCTTCGAGGCGATGGCCTATGGCTGCCCGTCAACCAGCGCGTTCATCTCGATCCACAACATGGCCGCTTGGATGATCGACAGCTTCGGCTCGGCCGATCTGAAGGCGCGCTACCTCCCCGATCTGATCGCGATGGACCGGCTGGCGAGCTATTGCCTTACCGAACCCGGCTCGGGCTCGGACGCCGCCGCGCTTCGCACGCGCGCCGAGCGGGACGGCGACGCGTATATTGTCACGGGTTCCAAAGCGTTCATCTCGGGCGGTGGTGCCAACGAGGTGTATGTGACGATGGTGCGCACCGGCGGCCCCGGCCCCGCGGGCATCAGCGCGCTGGTGATCGACAAGGACATGCCTGGCGTGAGCTTCGGCGCGCCCGAGCGCAAGATGGGCTGGCATTCGCAGCCCACAGCCCAGGTCAATTTCGATGGCGTGCGTGTGCCGGTGGCAAACCGCATCGGTGAGGAGGGCGACGGGTTCAAGATTGCGATGACGGGGCTGGACGGCGGCCGCCTCAACATCGGTGCGTGCTCGCTGGGAGGGGCGCAGCGGTGTCTGGACGAGTCGCTCGCCTACACGCGCGGTCGCACACAGTTCGGCAAGGCCATCGCGGACTTCCAGGCCACCCAGTTCCGCCTCGCCGACATGGAAACCGAGCTGCAAGCCGCGCGGCTACTGCTGTATACGGCCGCCGCCAAGGTCAGCGAAGCCGCGCCCGACAAGACGAAGTTCGCCGCGATGGCCAAGCGGCTCGCCACCGATACCGGATCGAAGGTGGCAGACGAGGCGCTCCAGCTCCACGGCGGCTACGGCTATCTGCAGGATTACCCGATCGAGCGGTTTGTACGCGATCTACGGGTGCACCGGATCCTTGAGGGGACAAATGAGATCATGCGCGTGATCATCGCGCGGGAGATGTTGCGGGGGGTGAGTTGAGCGGAACTCGCACATCTCGATCCGGCTTTCGAGCATGCGGCGCTTTATGGTGGAGGCGTCCTTGAGATTGCCTTTTTCAAACTTCATGTCGGCCACAAGCAAGTGCATGCCGGTGTCGTCAAGGACGATTATCGCGTAGATTGTAGTCCGTTGTGAAGCTTCGACTGTTGCTCCCCAGCCCGCCGATGTTTTGCACACCTAGCAGGCCGTAAGTGTCGGCGACAATTGTCGCGCTGCGTTCCTTTTGATGACCCCCCGGGAAACTCAATTGGCGCTGTAGCTCGAAAGTCCGCGCGTTCTGGGTCGAAAAGCGGATCGTCGTCGGCGCTTCTTCCGGAAATGCCAGCCCGGCAATGTCCGCCAGCCGGGTCGGCCCGGGATGGTGCGGGCGCGGCGATGCCGACCGGTGCCCGCTCTGCGCGGTCAGGCCATCAACCGGGGCAGCCACGGGCAAGCCTCGATTGACGTGCGCCGGTGCCGGGGTGTCCGGTTGCGACAAGCCACGCGTGTGCGGCGCCTCGCCGCTGGCCGTCCAGCCCCCGTTCGCCGTGGTGAACCGTCCATTCGCCGGATCATGATAGGGATTGAACTACAGCTCGGTCCCGGCTGGCTCGTCGTTTCGGGCGGCACGATGCCGATGCGCAGCCAGTGCGCAAAGCCGCGCGGGTCGGGACCCGTCCATGTGGCGGAAGAATACCCGGGCCGCATTCGTGCAGATAACCATATCGGCTCGCGCAAGTCAAGCCGTTTCATCCAATGCGGACGCACTTGCGTGCCGCGCCAACAAGGCTATGCCAGCGCCCATGCCCCCCAACCTCCCCCGCTTCCCCGCCGTCCTCGCCGGGTTCAACGGCGCGCTTGCGGTGGCGCTCGGCACGGCGGGGGCGCATCTGATCCAGGAGCCTGTGGCCAAGGGCTGGCTCGTCACCGCGTCCACCTTCCAGATCGCGCACGCTGCCGCTGCGATCGGCATCCTCGCGCTCGTGCCGAATAAGCTCGGTCACGCCGCAGCGCTGCTGCTCGGCGTGGGGGCGCTGATCTTCGCCACCACGCTCGCGCTGATGGCGTTCGGCTTTCCGCACTGGCTGGGCGCGGTCACGCCTGCGGGCGGCACGCTGATGCTGTTCGGCTGGCTGCTGTTCGCGGGCGGCGTCGCGGGCGCGCGGCGCGGCACGGATTAGACGCCGCGTTGCCCGCCCGCGCCCGCGCCGCCTGTTCACCGCCGATGCCGCCCGCCCCAGCTTCCGCGCGCCTTGCCGTCGATCTGGACGCGGTGGTCGCCAACTGGCGCACCGTCGCGCGCCACGCCGCATCGCCTGCCGGGGCAGCGCTCAAGGCCGACGGCTACGGCCTGGGTGCCACCCCTGTCGCACGCCGCCTGATCGCGGAGGGCTGCAGCGATCTGTTCGTCGCCACCTGGGCCGAAGCGCTCGCGCTGGGGCATGCAGCCGAGGGCGCAGTCGTCCACGTCCTGCACGGGATCGAACCCGCCGATCTCCCCGCCGCGCAAGCGCTCCCGCACGCACAACCCGTCCTCAACACGGCCGGGCAAGCCGCAGTCTGGCACGCGGCGGCACCCGGGCGCGCGTGCGATCTGATGGTCGATACCGGCATGAACAGGCTGGGCCTTGCGCCGCACGATCTCGGCACCTTGCCGCAGCTTCGAACCGATATTCTCATGTCGCACCTCGCCAGCGCCGACGAACCCGCTCACCCAGCCAACGCCCGCCAGCGCGCCGCCTTCGCCGCGCTCGCCACCCCGCATCGCCGTCGCAGCCTCGCCGCCTCGGCGGGCGCCTATCTCGGCCCGGCCTACGCCTTCGATCTGGTGCGCCCCGGCATCGCACTCTTCGGCGGCGCGCCGTCCCCCGCCGCCACCGATCTCTGCCAGGTCGCCCGCCTCCACGCGCGCATTCTCCAGCTCCGCGCCATCGCGCCCGGCGAGAGCGTCGGCTACGGCGCAACCTTCACCGCCACGCGCCCCACCAGCCTCGCCACGCTCGGCATCGGCTATGCGGACGGCCTTCCGCGCGCGCCCGGCGGCAAGGCAGTGCTGGACGGGACCGAGCACCCCATCGTAGGGCGCGTCTCGATGGACCTCACCGTGATCGACGTGACCGATGCCCGCGCCGCGCCCGCCGTGGGCGACTGGGTGGAAATCGCCTTCGATCTTCCGCGCGCCGCCGCTGCATGCGGACGCTCGCAATACGAACTGCTGACGGGTCTGGGTCACCGGTTCGAGCGGCGCTACACCCCCGCATGACGCCGCTGCTTCGCCTCCTGATCGCGCTCGGCACGGTTGTCATCGGCGCGTTTGCCGAAATCGGCCGCGTCGCGCGTTTCGCCGTCGCTGCCCTCGCCCGCGCGCTCGCCCCGCCTTTCTACCCGCGCCGCCTCGCCGCCCAACTTATCGCAGTCGGCTATTTCTCGCTCCCCGTTATCGGCATGACCGCGCTGTTCACCGGAGCAGCCATCGCGCAGCAGATTTTCGTCGGCGGCTCGCGCTTCAACGCCGCCGCCACCGTGCCCGCCGTCACCGTAATCGCGCTCGTGCGCGAACTCGGCCCCGTGATGGGCGGCCTCATCATGGCGGGGCGCGTCGCGAGCGCGATGGCGGCCGAACTCGGCACGATGCGCGTCACCGAACAGATCGATGCGCTGACCACATTGCGCACCGATCCCGTGCGCTATCTGATCGTGCCGCGCCTCGTCGCGTCCACGCTGGTCATGCCGGTGCTGGTGCTCATCACCAATATCATCGGCGTGGCGGGCGGCTGGGCGCTCGCGGTCACGCGGCTCGGCTTCAACAGCGCGGAATATCTCAGCACCACGCGCCATTATCTCAAATCGGACGATATCGTTTCCTCGATGGTCAAGGCTGCCGTATTCGGCTTCATCATCGCACTGATGGGCTGCTACCACGGCTTCCACTCGAAGGGCGGGGCAGAGGGCGTGGGCCGCGCGACGACGGACGCAGTGGTGTCCGCCTTCGTGCTGATCCTCGCGTCTAACCTCATCATCACCGTCCTCGTGTTCGGCACCAAATGAGCGAGCCGCTCATCGTGATGCAGGATGTCTGCAAGCGCTTCGGCCCTAAGGTCGTGCTGCGCGGCATGAACCTCAGCGTCGAACCCGGCGAATCGCTCGTCGTCATCGGCGGCTCGGGCACGGGCAAATCGGTCGCGCTCAAATGCATTCTCGGCCTCATGACGCCCGAAAAGGGCCGCGTGCTCGTTGGCGGGGTGGAGGTCGGAAAGCTGCGCGGCTCCGCGATGGCGCGGCATCGCGCACGCTTTGGGATGCTGTTCCAGGGCGGCGCGCTGTTCGATTCGCTCTCGGTTTGGCGCAACGTCTCTTTCGCGCTCACGCGCGGCGATATCGGCCGCTCCTCACGCCTGCGTGCCGAAGCGATCGACAATCTCGCGCGCGTGGGGCTGGGTGCCGAAGTTGCCGATCTCAAACCCGCCGAACTTTCGGGTGGGATGCAAAAGCGCGTCGCGCTCGCGCGCGCCATCGCCGCGCGCCCCGAGATCATGTTCTTCGACGAGCCAACGACCGGACTGGATCCGATCATGGCAGACGTGATCAACAACCTGATCGTCGAACTGGTGCGCGATCTGGGCGTCACCGCCGTCACCATCACCCACGATCTCGCGTCCGCGCGCAAGATCGCCGACCGGGTGGCAATGCTCTACAACGGCCGCATCATCTGGGAAGGCCCCAAGGACCGGCTCTATATGAGCGGCAACCCCTATGTGGACCAGTTCGTCGCCGGCCGCGCCGAGGGGCCGATCCAGATGGCGGTGCGGCGCGGCGATGTGTTTCGCAACGACGACGGCGAACCCGCGCCCGCCTAGCAGGCTCTCCGCGCATATTCATCCGTGGCTCAACCAAGCCGTTGAAAGGTCATGCCCATGCGCACCCTTCTTCCTGCCCTCGCCGTCCTCGCTGCCACCACCGCCGCAGCGCCCGCACCCGATCCGCTGCTGCGCCAGCTCCTCGCCGACGCGAAGGCCGCAAGGCCCGTCGCGTTCGAGCGCACGCAGCGCATCGAGGACAACGGCAAGCCGGTCGCCACGCTCGTTGATCGCTACGATCCCGCGCTCGCCGAACCGTGGAAGCTCGTCAGTGTCGATGGCCGCGCGCCCAAGCCCGGAGAGCTTGCGGACTGGCGCCGATCGATCAAGAATGCTGTCCCGGGTTACGCGCGCATCGCGGCACTGATCGGCAATGCACAACGCGTGGATGCCACGCACTACCGCGTCGCTCCGCTCCCCAAAGGCTTCATGGCGCGCGATGCCCTCGCGGATCATCTCGTCGCCGAGGTCACGATCGATACATCCGCCGCGCGACCCTATGTGCGCGAGGCGCATTTTTACGCACGCGAACCGTTCCGCATGTTCATTGTCGTAAAGATCGACAAGTTCGATGGACTGAACCGCTACGCCCTTGGCCCGGGCGGCGCGCCCGAAATCGTTGCGCAGGATATACTGATCGCGGGCAGCGGCCCCGGCATGTCCGGCACGCAGATTCGCGCAACGTTCCGCCCGCTCGTGCGCTGAACCGGGGCGCGCAAACCCGCGCGCACCGGGCCGTTTCTTACGGATGGACACTGCAAGCGCGGGCGGAACCATGACTCACGATCCCGATTTCGACGGCGCAAGCCTGCTGGTAGTGGGCGAGCGCATCCTCGATGCCGCGCGCGAACGTCCCGCGCTCGGCCTTGCGCTCGGCCGCGAGCGAGCTGTGCAGGGCGATCCCGGCCAGTGGTTCATCGGCACCCGTGTCGCGCACGAACCCGATCGCGCCGACAGCGACGTGCGTTTCGATGGCGGCGCGCCTCCGCTTGCCGCGCTCGCCCGCCGGATCGAAGTGGGGGAGTTCGGCAAATGGTTCGTGGACCTGAAGGCCGATGAGGATGCCGGGCGCATTCACCCGGTCCGTCCCGTCGCGCGATCGTCCCGTCCCGAACCGGCTCCGCACCCCCGTGCCGCTGCTCCCGTGCAGCGTGTCGTTTTCCCTTCGGCGAGCGCGCCGACGCGCCCTCGCTGAACCGCCCCGCTTGCAATGCGATCGCGCGCGGAATGCCGTTCGCTGCAACCGGCCCTTTTTGCCCGCTTACCCCGGCCATGTGCCGGAACCCGTCCGGCAATGCGGCCTCGTCTATGCCGGGCGGTCGTAATGCCGTCCGGGGCTCCGGGCCAAAACCACAGGCGCAATCAGGGCAACATATCGTGGGCCCGTTCTGCGCCAGCACGCTCCAGCAACCTGAACTGCACCTCCCCCACGTGCTCCACCACTGTCAGTTCGATCGCCAGCTTGCGCACAAGCGCGGCCGCCAAATGCGCGATTGCTGCGCGAGAGCCGATCACGGAAGCCGCCGCACCGCCGAGGATCTCCGCTTCTTCTGTGGCCAGCGCGGCGTCCGGCCCGGTTGCATCGATCTGCCAGCCCTCAGATGCGCAATGCACGGTCACGAGCCCGCCGCGTTCGAGCGCCTCGGCCGCGATCATTGCGAGCGCGAGCAGCAGCCGCACGAACGGGCGCGCCAATGTTGCATCCGTCTCGCGCCATTCGAGCGTAACGCGAGCGTCTGCGGCCAGCCAACCGGCCAGCACGGTCCGCGCCGCAGCCTGTGGGATTGCGAGATCGCTACCGTCGGCGAATAGCGTCCGCAGCAGTCGCAGCCGCGCGGCGAGCGTGGTCGCGCCCGCGCCGATAAGCGCGACAAACTCGGCGCGCACGGCTTCGTCGGTTTCGTCGGCGAGAAGCTCGGCCCCGTTGGCAAGCACGCCGATCGGTCCTGCCAGATCGTGGCAGAGGCGGGACGCGATCAGGCCCGAGAACTCGAGGCAGTCGACAGCGCATCTCCCCGTCGGATCGGCGATGACGCTATCACAAATCGTCGCCCGCCGGAACCACCTCGCGTTCGAGCGGGCGCAGCCCATGCGCGCTCAATCGACCGTCGCCATGTTGGCTGAGTTCGAATTCGAAGCGCTGGCCCTGGACGATCGCATCCAGCCCCGAGCGTTTGATCGCGGTGACGTGGACGAACACGTCGCGCGGGCCCAGATCGGGGGTGAGGAAGCCGAACCCCTTTTTGGCGTTGAACCATTTGACTGCGCCGGTTGCCATCAGACGATGCTCAGCGTCGCGGGATCGAAGCGCGCGTGCAGGTGCCCGCCGATACGACTATGCCATGCCGCGATGGAACCGTCCGCAACGATCAGCCAGAGCGCGCCGCCCGAGCCGACCGCAGCGGCATCGGCGACCGACGGCCGCGGATCGCCCGAGGGGTGCGAATGATACCAGCCGATGACTGCCGCGCCGCCACCGCGCGCTTCGCGTTCGGCAGCGGCGCGCGCGGCGGGATCGAGCACGAAAGCGGTGGCGGGATCGGGCGCACGGTTCGCGCACTGTTGCACTCCGACGATCGCGTTCGCATCACCCAACAGCAGGCCGCACGCCTCGCGCGGGAGTTCGGCGGCGGCGTGGGCGAGGATGGTCTGGGCAAATTCGGCGGGAATTGTGACGTCCATGTCATCCGTGGATAGGGCAAGCGGGGGCGGCGCGTCCATGGGGGTGGCGGTGCACACCATAACGCTCGCGCCCGGATGCGCGGGGTGGCGGCTGGACCGTGCGCTGGCGGCCGCGCTACCGACGCTGTCGCGCGAGCGGCTAAAGGCGCTGGCGGCCGGCGGCGCAGTGGCATGGGGGGACGGCGGCCTCGCGCGCGATCCCGCCTTCAAGGTAAAAGGCGGGGAGCAGTTACGCGTGGCGGTGCCCGCGCCGATGGCAGCGGCGGCGGCGGCGCAGGATATCGGGCTGGTGGTCCCCTATGAGGACGATCATCTGCTGGTGGTGGAAAAGCCCGCCGGGCTGGTGGTGCATCCGGCGGCGGGGCATCTGGACGGCACGCTGGTCAACGCGCTGCTGCACCATTGCGCGGGCCGTTTGAGCGGCATCGGCGGGGTGGCGCGGCCGGGCATCGTCCACCGGATCGACAAAGATACGTCCGGGCTGCTGGTGGTCGCCAAGACCGATCCCGCGCATGAGGGGCTGAGCCGCCAATTTGCCGCACACACGGTCGATCGCCGCTATGTGGCCGTCGTTTCAGGACATCCCGTGCTGTCTGCGGGGCGGATCGAGGGCAATCTCGCGCGATCAAGCCACAATCGGCACAAACAAGTCATCGTGGAGCAAGGCAAAGGGCGTCATGCCGTCACGAACTATCGGACCGTGCAGCTTTTGGGCAGCGCGGCGGTTGTCGAAGCGAAGCTCGAGACCGGGAGAACCCATCAGGTGCGTGCGCATATGCTCTCGATCGGCCATCCTCTGGTAGGCGACCCGCTTTACGGCCGCCCCGGCCCGCTGCGGGCCACGCTCGCGCGGCTCGGCTTCGCGCGTCAGGCGCTCCACGCGCGCGTGCTCGGCTTCCGCCATCCGGTGACGGGTAACGATCTGCGCTTCGAGAGCGAAACACCCTGCGACATGACGGAACTTATCGCCGCGCTTGCGTTCTAAACCGGACTGTTTTAGTAAGAGTTCAACACCGCCCGACTCGCAGGCGGATCAGGAGACCCCATCATGGCCGCTATCGCAACCATCCCCGCGCTGGGCGGGGAGCAGTCGCTCAATCGTTATCTGAGCCAAATCCGCCAGTTCCCCATCCTCGCGCCCGAGGAGGAGTTCATGCTCGCCAAGCGCTGGGAGAACCATCAGGACCCCGACGCAGCGAGCAAGCTTGTCACGTCGCACCTGCGTCTCGTCGCCAAGATCGCCATGGGCTACCGCGGCTACGGCCTGCCCGTCAGCGAGTTGATCGGCGAGGGCAATATCGGCCTGATGCAGGGCGTGAAGAAGTTCGACGCGGACAAGGGCTTCCGTCTGGCCACCTACGCGATGTGGTGGATCCGCGCGTCGATCCAGGAATTCATCCTGCGCTCGTGGAGCCTTGTGAAGATCGGCACGACGGCGGCGCAGAAGAAGCTGTTCTTCAACCTGCGCCGCATGAAGGGCAAGATCAACGCGATGGAGGACGGCGATCTGAAGCCGGCCGACCGCGCGTATATCGCCACGACGCTCGGTGTGACCGAAGACGAAGTGACCTCGATGAACCGTCGCATGGCGATGGGCGGGGATACTTCGCTGAATGCGCCGCTGCGCGAGGAGGGCGAAGGCGAGTGGCAGGACTGGCTGACCGACGAGGGCCCTTTGCAGGACGAGATGGTCGCCGCCGCCCAGGAGCGCACGCAGCGCCACGCGCTGCTGGAGGGCGCAATGGACGGCCTGAACGCGCGCGAGCGGCACATCATTACCGAGCGCCGTTTGACCGAAGAGCCGCAGACGCTGGAAGAACTTTCGCAGGTTTACGGCATCAGCCGCGAGCGGGTACGCCAGATTGAAGTGCGCGCGTTTGAAAAGCTGCAGAAGTCGATTCGCACCAAGGCGATCGAGCAACGCTTGATGCTCGAAGCCGCGTAAACGTCATCGAATGGCGCGCTTCTTCAGCGCGGTAAGCCAGGCCATCTTGATCGCGGCCGCGTCGGTATCGCCCGATGCGGCCGCTGCTGTAAGGCATGCGCAAGCATCAAGCTCGAATAGCGGCTAAAGGCGCAACCCAAACCCCGGCCCGATCCAGATCAGCGCGCGGTAGAGCATGATCGTCAGCACGCAGCCCGCGAGCAGCGCCCACCAGAAGCCCACCCCGTGCCGCAACAGCACGGGCATCAGCAGAAACATCGGCAGCGAGGGCAGCACATACCAGAAGGTCGCGCCTGCGTGCGCCGCCATGTTCGCGGCATCGGGTTTGTCCCGCCAAAGCCAGATCATGCCGAGCACCGAGACCAGCGGCAGGGACGCAATCATCGCGCCAGTGCCCGGATAACGCCGCGCGACCTGCGACGCGGCAGCGATGAGGATACCCGAAATGAGGGCTTTGAGCGCGAGATACACCATGTTTTACGCCTAACGCGCACGCTGGACGGCTTGGCAAGCGGCTTGCACGCGGGTTCGCCGCGCTGCAACACGCGGCCATGACCGAACCCGATCCCGTCGCCCGCCTGTCTGCCCTGCTCGATCTGGAGCGATTGGACGACAATCTGTTCCGCAGTCTCGCGCAGGAAGAAGGGTGGAAGCGCGTGTATGGCGGGCAGGTGCTGGGCCAGGCGCTGGTGGCCGCGCAACGCACGGTGGAGGCAGCGCGCCCCGTCCATTCGCTCCACGCCTATTTCATCCTGCCCGGCGATCCCGCCGCGCCGATCGTCTACCAGACCGAGCGCACGCGTGACGGGCGCAGCTTCACCACGCGGCGTGTGGTGGCGATCCAGCACGGGCGACCGATTTTCAACCTGACCGCGAGCTTCCAGGTCGCCGAACAGGGGTTCGAGCATCAGGACACGATGCCTCGGGTGCCCGGCCCCGAGGGCCTCGCCGACGATCTGACGATCCTGCGTGCCAATGCAGACAAAGTGCCCGAGCCGATGCGCGCCTTCTGGCTGCGCCCGCGCGCGGTTGAGGTGCGCCCCGTCGACGGACGCGGCCCGTTCGATGCAGCGCCCGCCGAACCGCGCCGCGCGCTGTGGTTCCGCGTGGCGGGCCGGTTCGAGGGGGACGATGCGGTGCAGCGCGCGGCGCTGGCATATATTTCGGACAATATGCTGGTCGGAACCGCAGTGCTGCCGCACGGCCAGCGCTGGTTCGATCCGGGGTTCCAGATCGCATCGCTCGATCACGCGATGTGGTTCCACGAACCGTCGCGCGCGGACGAGTGGCATTTATATGTGCTCGAATCCCCGCGCGCGGTAGGCGCGCGCGGGCTGGCGTTCGGCGCGATCTACACGCAGGACGGACGGCGCGTGGCGAGCGTGGCGCAGGAAGGGCTGATCCGGGTGCTGGGGTGATTCCCCTTGCTCCTCCCGATCAATCTAACCCCCAACCCCCGCCCGATACCGCCCCCTCAGCACATCCAGCGGCACCAGCTCCCGCCGTTCCTCCACGTGCCAGAAGGTCCAGCCGTTGCACGCGGCCGCCCCCATCGCGCGTG
>Ga0123336_10003322_pt1 | contig 13526 bp, 9 predicted proteins | sample SSSSmetaG_FD_96466 | JGI IMG/M metagenome (GOLD analysis project Ga0123336, IMG submission 96466) | Glacier valley bacterial and archeal communities from Borup Fiord, Nunavut, Canada, to study Microbial Dark Matter (Phase II) - ​SSSS metaG | ecosystem: Environmental > Aquatic > Freshwater > Ice... | reverse complement strand
GCTGCCGCTTCCACACGCGCTGTTGGCTGGCGCAGGACATCTGCAAGCAGCAGGTGCCCGAATGGCGCAATGTGGCGCAAGAAGGGGTCCATGAACATTGGGTCGCCTGCCACTTTGCCCCCTTCACCCGCATCCCCACCCCCGCCGAAGTGGGCAGCACCGCCGCCACGGTCAAGGTGATCGAAGCCCACGGCAAGAGTACGTCGGAGGCGGGCTGAGGCGCGCTGCACGCAGCATATATTGCCGGGGCCACGCATAATCTGCGTGGCCCTTACTTTTGCTTGACTTACCCCTGTTAAATTGATCAGATCCAACAACCCCGCACGGAACACCTGAAAACTGCGCGAATGATTGCGGGTAGGGTCCGTGTGCTCGGCAATAGCCCGCGCGGGCTGGGGAAGCGTACAGTGGTGGGAGGGGGCTGTGTCCCCCGACAGGGAGTGGGCGCGGTGAGGACTGTGGTACAATGGGTGTAGTATCTATTGTGGGGGTGCGTGGTCTGTGTAGGCGAAAGGATGCCTGTTGTGAAACCTCTGGCGTTTTGGTGTATCCTAGCGGCGGTGCTGCTCGTGGGGCTGACCGCCGGTGCGGGCGGGGCGGCGCACTCGGCGGTTGCTGCGTTGGATACAGCGACCGTGACGGGCAGTGCCACGGCTGCGACGGCAACCACGACCGGCATAGCGGTCTCGACTGTCATCACGGCAACGGGTACGGCGGGGATCGGCACGGCGACAGCAACGCTGACGGACAGCCCCACCGCAGGGCCGACCGACAGCCCGACCGTGACCAACACACCGGCTCCGACCACAACCCGCCCATCCGCCTGTGGTCTGCCCGCTTGGCATGATGTCGCTATGCCCGATGGTGACACGCTTAATGCCGTTCTAGCGTTTGCGCCGGACGATGTGTGGGCTGCCGGTAGAAATATTTATCACTGGGATGGTGCGAACTGGCATCTGTCGTTGGCCTACTACTCCTACTCTGCTGGGTCTTTTGGTTATCTGGTTGCGGGAGCAACCAACAGTATATGGGCTCTCGGTGGAACCTACGATGTTAATGAACACTGGGACGGCAGTCAATGGCATGATTTGACTTGGCATCCCTTTAGCCTCGCTGGACAGCCCAGTGGTAGTTTACATTACTATGTGGGAGCTGCTGCTGTTGGTCCCAACGATGCTTATCTGGCTGAGAATGCTTATACAAGCCTGGAAGGTTTCTTTAGTCTCGTTGTTCAATGCCCGGCTGACCATAGTTGTGATCAGAATCTTCGACTAACGCCTCGGCTTGAGGCTGTCGGCGGCGCAGAAGTGGGTGACCTCTGGGTGACTTTTGGTGCTGAACTTTCTCACATTGTCGCCGGTACGGTGACTCCGGTAGCTGCCCCTAATGTTGGCACCTTATCTGACATTACTGCCATTGCGCGTGACAATGTCTGGGCGATTGGTTCGAACGGCATCTTACATTGGGACGGGGTAGCCTGGACGCAGATCCCCAGCCCTGCCGGTGGGGATACGATAGCGGGGCGAGTCGGCAATGATATTTGGGCGGCAGGCACCGTAGTACAGCACTGGAATGGTACGGCTTGGCAGGTCGTGCCCGGCCAACACGCGACCCATGTCTACCACGTCAGTGGGATCGGACCGGCGGATGTCTGGACGTTGGGAGATAACGCCTCTGGTACGCGAGTCATCGAACATTACGCGGCGATCCCCACCTTCAGCGATGTACCGGTGGGCCATGTGTTTGCGCCGGCGGTGGAGTGGCTGGCGTGCCGGGGGATTTTGCGCGGCTATACGTGTGGTGGGGCGGTGAGCTGTGCGACGGCTATAGCCGTCCCTACGCACGGGCCGGCAGCGGCATCAGCCGGGGACAGTTGTTGAAACTGGTGGTGGGGGCGGCGGGCTGGACGGACAGTGATCCGACGACGGTGACGTTTGCCGATGTCGCGCCGGGCAGCGCGTTCTACACGGCTATCGAGGCGGGCGTGGTGCATGGGCTGGTGGGCGGCTATGCGTGCGGCAGTGGGCCGAGCGAGCCGTGCGACGCGGCGCGGCGACCCTACTTCCGGCCCGGCAACGCGATGCGCCGAGGCCAGTTGGCGCAGGTGATCACGGGAGCGCGGGGCTACCCGCTGCCGACCCCGGCGGCAGCGACGTTTGCCGATGTGGTGGCCACAGACGTGTTCTACGGCCCCATCGAGGCAGTGGCGGCGCAAGGCATCGTGAGCGGCTACGCCTGCGGTAGCGTCCCGACTGAGCCATGCGACGCAAGCCTACGACCCTACTACCGCCCCGCCGCCGGCGCCACGCGCGGGCAGGTGAGCAAAGTCGTCAGCCGATCCTACGGCGGCCCCTGACGAATGCGGAGTGCGGAATGCGGAATGCGGAATAGAGACTGGGGGACGGGAACGGAGCGACTGGAACTGGCGGCTACCGCTCTGCCGCCCGCCGGGCTGGGGGTAGGAAACTGCATACAGCCTTGTTGGTAACTTGTGCGGGCAGACCGCATTCCCGCTACCGCGAATTGCCGCATCCCCGGCTCCAGCCCGCGCAGGCGGGCGGCAGCGCGGTAGCCGCGACCTGAGTCGCCCCGTCCCTCCAGCCCACGTAGGCGGGCTTCGTAGCGGTAGCCGCGACTTGAGTCGCCCGTACCCCCGTCGCCCCGTCTCTAATCCGCATTCCGCATTCCGCAGTTGGCGGACTCGGCGGGCGGTGGTGTATAATAGAGGGTCCGGTGGCACTGGTTGCCGGACCCCTTTTATGGGTGATTAGGCATAGGTGGATGCCCGGCAATAGGCCGACCTGACTGCGGCCGGTTGCGCGGACTTTGGGTTTTTGTATTGGGAGAGGGGAGCCGCCGCGATGGCAAAAATCTACATCGGCAACTTTGAGGCTGCCGATAAAGGGTTATTGGAGGCGTTACGCCGCTTACACGATAATTACCATGTCTTTGTCGAGTTTCAGATTCCGAACCCGCGCGGGCAACGCCAAGTAGACTTCTTGGTGATCCGCGAAGACGCGGTCAAGACGTGTATCTTTATGTTAGAGGTGAAAAGCGAGCGTCGCCGCTTGCGCGGCACCATTAATGGGCCGTGGGAGTTTGAGGAGAGCGCGGGGGTGTGGCGACAGTTGCCGGTGTCGAACCCGCGCGACCAGAACCCGATCCAGCAGGCGTATAACACGGCGCGCACCATGCAATCATGGCTCAGTAGTATGCGGGCCTTGATCCAAGACCCCGACAACATCTGGCCTGACATCCCCACTGTGTTTCCGCGCTTGGTGTTGCCGGTGGCCCACGCCGACAGCCAGTTGCAGACCGACAGCTTCACTTGGCGCTTTGACGGCTACGACCGGTGCCTGGAAAGCCTGAACACTTTTGTCGCGCGCGACCCCGTGCCACTGCGGGCGGGCGAAATCGAGCGCATGGCCCATTACCTGGGCGTACAGTTACAGCCCGACCGCGCGGCGGTGGCCGAGCCGGACAGCGGCGATTGGCTGAAGGCGCAGTTCGCCAAGCTGTTGGACGAGATCAGCGGCTTGCGCGGCGAGGTACGCGACTTGCGGACGCTGATCAGCCGCAGCCCCGTGCTGCACAGCAACGGGCGCACCCTCGGCCCGCTGCCGCGCCCGGCTCCGGCGGAAGCGACCCGCGATCTGGACCAAGCCTATCGTGCGCTGGTGGATGTGGTGCGCGACCTGCGCGTGACCGGACGCAAACTGGTCTTCCCCAATGTGCAAGAGGGGCTGTGGCGGCGGCTGGGCGAGTTTAACGTGGAGCATTACGGCTTCTTCAAGTTCAAGGAGTTTTTGCAAGAGGCGGCGCGGCGCGGGATCGTCACCCTCAGCCTCGTGGACGGGGTGGATTATGTGTCGCTGCCGGGCGAAGCGCCCCCGGCGGCTCCTACCGGCTTGCCCAGCAGCCTGGAAGACCTGAACGTGGACGAGCGCAACCGCTTCCTGCAGAGCATCGTCCAGTTGGAAGCGCGCAGCGCCTATATGATCCGCTCTTATATCGCCCGCCACCTGACCGCTGCCGCGGTGTTGCCGCTGCCGATGTATGAGATCCGCACATTGGTCAACGATGCGGTCAATCGTGGGCTGTTTGGCCGGGGCACGCGGCCCTTCCGCCACCCGGCGACGGGCGAAATGCAAAGCCTGGAGACGCTGGTGCTGGACCGCAGCCATCCGTGGGTGGCCGAGGCGCTGGCAAGCCAGCCCGCGCCGGAAGCCGAAGACAGCGCCGCCGATGCCACTAGCCTCGCCCAAGCCGAAGACGGTGATTGGGCTGCCCCCCTACCGGGCTGGTCAGACACTCAGGTGGTTGCTGCGCTACCGCCGGCCCCCGCGTTGCCCCCGCCGGCACTAGTCGCGCTGGACAGCGAAGATGCGCTAGATGTGCGCCCGCGCAGCTTGGCTCTGGCGAACGGCAGCCACTCGCCGCCCCACCCCGTCGGCGGCTCTGCCCCTGCGCCGACGGCAGCGCGCTGGGACGACTCTCCTCCCGGCGAAGAATCAGATCGCGGCTACGACGCTGGGGACGAGTCGTAAAACGTAAAGCGTAAAACGTAAGTCACTGTTCCGCCGGTGGGTTGAAGCTAAAACACTGTCCCATTGAGCGCAGTGAAAAATCTGGCGCGACCACGATATCGCCACAGGGTGCAAACTCGCCCACTAGGGTGGTCACGCTGGATTCTGCGCTGCGCTTTGTAGACCGTCAACGCGCTTTTGTCAGGTGCGCCAGTGACTGTGGCCGCGCACGCCATGCGCGGCCGGTGGGAGAGTAGCCCGATTAGAGCGGGTGGACGGGCACTATAGCCGCGCACGGTGCGCGCGGGGTGGCGGCAGCAAAAGCCCAACCGCGCGCGTACCGGCCGCCCTCGCCGGGTGGAACCGCCTCCTACGGCCGATCTCCGCCCCATGCCCGCTGTGCGCGGCTACAGCGGCTTCCGAATGTGCCAGAAGGCTGTTGACAGTCTACTGATGATTGTACCGGCGGGCGGCTGTGTACCCACCCCAACCGCCTCTTCACAGCGTTCAGAATGCCAGTTTTCTCTCTTTTCCGCGCAGCCTGCATGGTTACATACCTTTCGCTCGTTTTTAGGGCGGTTGGCTCAAATTCGCCGCCAGTTTGGTGTAGCTGGTTTGTGGGATCTCTAGCAGTGCCAGGATGCGCTGCTGTACATCCGAAAGCGGGGTTACATGGTACAAACGTTGCCCAGCCTGCTCGATAATCGTCAGCGTGGTGCCTTCAAACTGCGCCAGCACCCGCTCGGCCGTCGGCCGGGCGGTTGCCTGTTTGGGCTGTCCCTTGTACAACCCCGTCAACGTGCTGCTGGTGCGCTCCAGTCCCCGCCGGGTCACAAACTCGACCAAGCTCAAGACCCGCAAGCCCAACGCCAACAGCCGTCCCAACCCTACGACATGCTCATCGCGCTGCAAATAGCACGGTGCCAGCGACAGCGGTGCCCCCTTCAAGCGCCCGAAACTATGCTCAATCAGGTATTCGTCGCGGTAGGCGCGCACCGCCGCTTCCAGCCCCAACTCTGGTGCCGGCGCGTTGGTTGCATACACCCGCCAGCCCAAGCCCGCAATCCGCGCCGCCAGCGCCGCTTCGTCCTGGGCCAGGGTCAGTGCGAACTCCCAGGTCCGTTCGACGCGCGCCGGGCGGCTTTGGTAGCCCCGCACCTCGCGTTCGTGCCAAGTCTCGCTGACGGTCACCGTCAGCAGATCGGCCACCTGGTACGCGGCCAGCACGTCCGCTACCGCCGTCGCCAGCGCCGCCCGATCCCGCAGGCGGGCTTTGCCGCGCCGCAGCCCCAGCGCCCCCAGCGCCGCCTCTGCAGCAGCCAACCGCTCACGCAGTTTGCGCTCGGCGCTTTGCGCGCCCGCCAACGAGCGTACTACCAAGCGCCGCTCCGTCCACGCCACCACCCGCCCATCCAGCGCCGTCTCCAACGCAACAGCGCATTCATAGCTCTCGGCAATGGTGCAGGTTGCGCCGTCCACCCGCTGGCGGGTAAGCGGGATCAGCGGCTGGGTGCCGGCCCGCACCCCCGCCAGATACACCGTGTGCCAGTCGCGCGGCAGTTGTTGGTCGCCCCGCGGACACAGATAGAAGTCGTCGCCCGCCACCCCCCCCCCCACGGGTGTCCAGCGCGCCCATTTTGCTGTCGCCGATGAACAGCAGGCCGCCGTTGCGCCCCAGAGCCCGGCGCACGCGCGCAATGGCCGGGAGATACAGTGGGTCATCAGCACGCTGGCCGCCGAGCACGTCCGTGACCAGTGGCAAGGCCAGGGGGTCCAGCCCCGCCAGCAGCACTTTGACCTGCGGCAGGTCGGGGCGATGATCTTTGGAGTGGCCGAACTGGAACAAGCCGTCGGCGGTAATTTGCCAATAGCCGCTGGCGGTAGTGGTATCCAGGCGCACCGGCCCGCGCCCCAGGTCGTAAACTGCCAGCACTTGCCGGTTGAGGGTCGCTTCAAAGGGGATCCACACGGTGTCGTCACTGAAGGCGGTCAACAACCAAGCGAGTCGATCATCGCTGAAGTCGAGGGCGCGCACGGCTTGATCCGTCAGGGCGGCGAGGGTATGCAGGCGGGCGGCGGCCCAGGGCTGCACATAACTGAGGCGGTGATCGGCCTGCGAGAGCAGATGCGCCAGCCAAAGTGTCGTCACCCAGCCGGAACTCAAGCCCTGCCAGTTACCATTGACGCGGAAGTGGTGGTCCAGCAGATTAGGCAGATCCATCTGTTCCATTTGCGCGACCAACAGCGGGAGATCATCCACCCGCTCGGTCGTAATAGCTAAGGGTTCGCTCATGCCCTGAGCTTACCGCAATTATCCCAACTCGTCCAGAAACGAGCGAAAGGTATGTGTTTAGTCATAAACATTCGCATTCCGCAATCCGCAATCCGCAATCCGCAATCCGCAATATGTGCGAGGGGAGCAGTATGACACGAAGGGCTGGGTTGTTGCTGGCGGGGTTGCTGGGGGTGGCACTGGCGCTGTCGGTGCTGGTGAACACGCTGGCACCGCCGCCGATCCCGCCGATCCCGTTGCCCGCAGCGACTGGGGAGGGTAGTGGGGGGCGCGGCACCCCTGCGGGCGGCTTCTCCTCCGGCCTGGGCGGGTTTCCGCCACTGGGGGGATTGCCCTGGCCGCTGGGGCGGGGCGCGCGTGGGGTGGGCGATGGGCGCGGCGGTGGACTGTTCGGCTTGGCCGGCACGACGCTGGGTGGCGTGACGGGGCACCTGGCCTCGCTGGTCACGCTGCTGCTGGCGGGACTGGGCGTGCTGTACGCACTGCCGGCGCGGGTGGGCCGCATTGCGGCGGCGCTGGGCGGGCGCTGGCCGCAGCGGGTGCGCCTGGGCACCGTGGGCTTGGCGGCCGGGTTGCTGATGCTGGCTTTCGGTACGCTGTCGCTGCTAACCATTGCCGGGCCGGCCATTGCGGTGACGATTATCGCTCTCAGCTATTTGGGCGGGCTGATCGGTCTCACTGCGATCAGCTTGCCGTTAGGCCGCTGGATTATGCGGCGCGGCGGCTTGGCCGAACAACCGCCGGCAGTTGACTTGCTGGCCGGGTTGCTGGGGCTGTTCCTGATCAGCCTGCTACCGGTCCTCGGTGGGGTGATCTTTGCCCTGGTCGCCCTTGTCGGTTTAGGGGCGACGATCCAGACCCGCGCCGGCAGCGCCCAGCCCTGGAGTTTGGCCTTGCCGGAATTAGATTACTAATTAAGAGCTATACGCACGAATAGGCAGTATCCCTTGCCCATTGACTGCCGCTTCTGTCACACACTAAAGGAGTAAAGCGATGAAGTTGTTACGCAGTAAAGCGTTTTTAGGCATCTTGGCTGTGCTGATCGTGCTGGGTGCGCTGGGCTTCGTGTTGCGCCCACCGGCGGGCGGGGCAGCGGCGGCCAACCTCCAGACCGCCCAGGTGCAACGGCTGGATCTGCAATCCACCGTGTTATCGAGCGGCGCGTTGCAGCCCGCCGCCGATCTGAACCTCAGCTTCGGCAGCGCGGGTACGGTTGCCACGATCTCCGCGCAAAAGGGCCAGAAGGTGCAGCAGGGCGACACCCTCGCCGTGCTGGATACGCGCGATCTGCAATTGAGCGTGGACAGCGCCCAAGCGCAACTCGCCAGCGCCCAGGCCAAGCTGGACTCAGTCGCGGCCGGCGCGACCGGCAAAGACCTCGCCAACGCGCAGTCGCAACTCACCAGCGCGCAGGCCAAATTGGATGCCCTCAAAGCCGGGCCGACGCACGATGATCTAGTCAATGCCCAGGCCCAGCTCACCAGCGCGCAGGCCAAACTGACCGCGCTGAAAGCCGGCCCCACCGCGCTGGACCTCGCCAACGCGCAGTCGCAGGTCACGAGCGCGCAAGCCAAATTGGCGGCAGTGAAGAGCGGCACCACGACGGCGCAAGACCTTGCCAACGCGCAGTCGCAGGTGGTCAGCGCGCAAGCCAAGCTGGTGGCGGTGAAGAGCGGCACCACGACGGCGCAAGACCTTGCCAACGCGCAGTCACAGGTGGTCAGCGCGCAAGCGAAACTGGACGCGGTGAAGAGCGGCTCCACGACAGCGCAAGACCTCGCCAACGCGCAATCGCAAGTCACCAGCGCGCAAGCCAAGTTGGACGCGGTGAAGAGCGGCTCCACTACAGCGCAAGACCTCGCCAACGCGCAGTCGCAAGTCACCAGCGCGCAAGCGAAACTGGACGCGGTGAAAACCGGTTCGACCACGGCTACGGACCTCGCCGGCGCGCAGGCCCAACTCGCCAGCGCGCAAGCCAACTTTGATAAAGTGAAAGCCGGGCCGACGGTGGCCCAGATCAGCGCGGCACAGGTGAAAGTGACCAGCGCGCAGACCAGCTTCGACAAATCGAGTTCCTCGCTCTCGGTCGCCAAACAGCAGGCTCAAGCCACGCTGGAAGCGGCGGCCAACACCGTGCGAAACGCCCAGGATACGTTGGCGACCGCCGCCAATTCGGGCGTGTTGGATCAAAACGGCAATGTCAATCCTGATGCGGCGCAGAGCCTGATTGACAAGTACAACACCGCCCTGCGCGCCGAGCAAGATGCCGAAGGCAATATGCAGAAAGCGCAACTGGCGCTCGATGATGCCCGCCGCCAGGAGATTGACGGCCTCGCGGCGGCGCAAGCCACGCTGGAGGATGCCAAAAAGCAGTTGGCCGATCTGCAAGCCGGCCCAACCAAAGCCGATTTGGCCGCCGCGCAGTCCACCCTGGACCAAGCGCGCAACAGCCTCGCCAAGCTGCAAGCCCCGCCGGCGCAAGCCGACGTGGTGACGGCGCAGGCGACGCTGGACCAAGCGCGCAACAACCTCGCCAAGCTGCAAAACCCGCCGACTCAGGCCGATCTGGTGGCGGCGCAAGCCACGTTGGACCAAGCGCGCAACAACCTCGCCAAGCTGCAAAATCCGCCCACGCAGAGCGATCTGACGACGGCGCAGGCTACGCTGGATCAGGCCAAGAATAACCTTGCCAAGTTGCAAAATCCGCCGACGCAGAGCGATCTGACGACGGCGCAGGCCACGCTGGACCAGGCCAAAAACAGCCTCGCCAAGCTGCAAAATCCGCCCACGCAGAGCGATCTGACGACGGCGCAGGCCACATTGGATCAGGCGAAAAACGCGCTCGCCAAGCTGAAAGTGCCGCCCACGCAAACGGATCTGGCGCAAGCCCAAGCTACGGTGGACCAAGCGGCCGCAAACCTGAATAAAGTGCAAGCCGGCTCCACCGCCTCCGACATCGCCGCCGCGCAAAGCACAGTGGACCAAGCCAAAAACAACCTGACCGATCTGCAAGGCGGAGCCAAAGCGACCGACGTGGCGACCGCGCAAGCGGCCCTGGACCAAGCGGCTACCAGCCGCAAAAGCGCACAGTTGAAGCTCGACGGGGCCACGCTCAAAGCGCCGTTTACCGGCGTGGTGGCCGACATTACGGTGAACGTGGGGCAGGCGGTGGGGGCCAATGCCACCGCAGTGAACCTGATTGACCCCCGCGCCTACCATGTGGATATGAACATTGGCGAAAGCGACATCAGCCGCCTGAAGGTCGGCCAAGCGGTGGATCTGAGCTTCGACGCGCTGGCTGGGCAGGTGTTCACCGGCACCGTCACCTATGTGGCCCCCAAAGCGACGGTCGCCTCCGGGGTGGTGAGCTACTTGGCGACGGCCACGCTCGACCCGAAAGCAGTCAGTGATGCGATCAAACCGGGCATGACCACCACGGCCGCCGCCATCGTGGAGCAGCGCAGCAATGTGCTGGTGGTGCCCAACCGGGCCATCCGCACGCAGGGCCGCAGTAAAGTCGTCATGGTGATGGTCGGCAAGAGCCAGCAGCCGGTGCCGGTGACGACAGGCATCAACAACGACCAATACACCGAAGTGATCGGCCCCGGCTTGCAGGAAGGCGACGTAATCGTGACCAGCGCGGCGACCACGGCAGCGCCGGCGGCTGGTGGTGGCATCTTCAATCTGGGCGGCACGGGCCGGGGAGGGCGCTAAGATGAACCCTGGTAGCGGCGCGTTGGAAGTGACCGACTTGACCAAAGTGTACCAGATGGGCGAAACAGTGGCAGTCCATGCCTTGCGCGGCGTGTCGTTCCGCGTAGACGAAGGCGAGTTGGTGGCCGTCATGGGGCCGTCCGGCTCCGGCAAGTCCACCATCATGAACGTCCTTGGCTGCCTAGACCGGCCCAGCAGTGGCTCCTACCGCATTGACGGCCAGGAGGTCGCCACGCTAGATGATACCGCGTTGGCCGTAGTCCGCAACAAACGGATCGGCTTCGTGTTTCAGAGCTTTAACCTGTTGCCGCGTACTAGCGCGGTGCAGAACGTGGAACTGCCGCTGGTCTATAACCGCGGCGGCCTGAGCGCGCGTGCGCGGCGGACGCGCGCCGCCTCCGCGCTCGAAACGGTGGGCCTGGGCGACCGCTTGGACCACAAGCCCAACGAACTGTCGGGTGGGCAGCAACAGCGCGTCGCCATCGCCCGCGCGCTGGTCAACAACCCGACGATCATCCTGGCCGACGAACCGACCGGCAACCTGGACAGTATCGCCAGCGCTGAAATCATGGCGATCTTCCAGCGGCTCAACCGCGAACAGAATATCACCATTGTCTTTGTCACGCACGAGCCGGACATCGCGGCGCACACCCGCCGCATCTTGCGGATGCGTGACGGGCGGCTGGTGGCCGATGAGCGGGTGGCCCAGCCCGTCATCGCTGACCCAGACAGGGCGCGTGCGGTGTCGCAACAGGAGGAAATCGCCGGCGGTAGCCACAGCGCAATGCCGGCGCTCGTGGCAGGAGGCGTGGCATGAACCTGAGTGAAAGTCTAGCCGTGGCGCTGGGCAGCCTGCGCGCCAACAAACTCCGTAGTGTGCTGACCATGTTGGGCATCATCATCGGCGTGGCGGCGGTCGTCGCCCTGATGGGTATCGGCGAAGGCGCGCAGCAGTCGATCAGCGGCTCGATCACCAGCAACGGCACCAACCTGCTGACGATTATCCCCGGCAGCTTCACGCAAGGGGCGGTGCGCGGCGGCGGCGGCTCGGCCCAGACGCTGACCAGCGAAGATGCCGATGCCATCGCCAATGCCGCGAATTGCCCCGACTGCGAACTGGTGGCCCCCGAAGTGCGCCGCCAGAGCAGCGTGGTCTACGGCAGTCAGAACAACAGCTACTCGATCACCGGCACCACGCCGAATTACGGCACGATCCGCAACCTGACCATCGCTGAGGGCGACTGGTTCACCACGGCGGATGTGAGCGCCGCCTCGAACACGGCTGTGCTGGGCAGCAACGTGGCGACGACTCTGTTCCAGGGCGAAGACCCCCTCGGCAAGACGATCCGCATCAATCGGCTCGGCTTCCGCGTGGTCGGGGTGGCGGCAGCCAAAGGCGGCACCGGCTTCGGCTCGCTCGACGATGGCGTGTATATCCCCGTCACGGTGGCCCAGCGCAAGCTGTTCGGCGAACGCCAAGCGGCCACGGTGGGGCGCACCGTCAACACGATCTATGTGCAGGTGGACAGCAGCGCCAACATGACGACCGCGCAAACCGCGATCACCGACTTGCTGCGGACGCGCCACCATGCGCTCACCGCCGACAACGACTTTACGGTGATCAACCAAGCCGACCTGTTGAGTACCCTCAGCGGCGTACTGTCGGTGCTGACGTTGTTCCTCGGCTCCATCGCCGGCATCTCGCTGCTGGTCGGCGGCATCGGCATCATGAACATCATGCTCGTCTCGGTGGCGGACCGCACGCGCGAAATCGGCATCCGCAAGGCGGTCGGCGCGCAGCAGGGCGACATCCTGCGCCAGTTCCTGATCGAAGCGATCCTGTTGAGCGTGGGCGGCGGGCTGATCGGCCTCGCCATTGGCTTCGGCATCGCCGGTCTGGTCACGCTGACCGGCATCATCACCTCGGTGGTTACGCCGGGCGCGGCCCTGCTGGCGGTCGGCTTCTCGCTGGCGGTCGGCCTGTTCTTCGGCATCTACCCGGCCCGCCGCGCGGCGCGCCTCGACCCCATCGTGGCCTTGCGCTACGAATAGCGCGTAATGCGTGATGCGTGATACGTAATACGTAATACGTTCTTAAATTCATCACGCCTTGCGCCTTACGCCTTACGCCTTACGCAGGATCGTGTCCTTGCTCACGATCCCCTTGAAGGAGATGAGACGACCATGCGAAACCCGATTGTGACTTTTGTGCTGGGCCTCGTGCTGGGCCTCGTTGTCGCCGGTGGCACCTTTTTCGCCGGTATGAACCAGGGTCAGGCGCAGGCACAGGACCAGCGCACCGCCTTCTTGCAGAGCCGCGGCCTGGACCCCGCGACGGCGGGCGGCGCGGGCGGCTTTGGTGGCGGGGGTGGGGCCGGGGGGACCGGCGCGGGCGGCGCGGGTGGGGCCGGCGGCGCGGGCCGGGGCGGCGGCGGCACTGTTGGTCGCATCAGCAAGATTGACGGCAACACGATCACCATCACCAGCAACCGCGACGGCGATCTCACGGTGACGCTGCCCGCCAATCCGACGATCCTTAAGCAAGCGGCAGGGACGATCAGCGACCTCAAAACTGGCGATCAAATCACGGTCCAGGGCACCCGCTCCGGCACCAACATCGCTGCCACCCGCGTGCAAGTGGTGCCCAACTTTGGTCCTGCGCTGTCGCCCACGCCAACGCAGTAGAGCGGGCTACGGGCCGCATAAAATGGGTTGAAAATAGAATCACCGGGGGCTGTAATAATCGGGACGGTTCATGCGTCGTAATAGGTGAGAGCGCATGAGACGGACAGAGAAACGGCATGAGAACTCCTTCCTGAAGCGCAGAACCCCTCGCCTGGGCCGGCGGGGGGTTTCTGTTTATTGCGGAACTTCCGAATGCGGAATGCGGAATGCGGAATGCGGAATGGTGACGGAACAGACGAAAACCGTCTCCCGTCGTCAACGCAGACCGCAGACCGCAGAACTCGTCCCCGTCTCCCGTCACCATTCCG
>Ga0123336_10003321_pt1 | contig 13534 bp, 12 predicted proteins | sample SSSSmetaG_FD_96466 | JGI IMG/M metagenome (GOLD analysis project Ga0123336, IMG submission 96466) | Glacier valley bacterial and archeal communities from Borup Fiord, Nunavut, Canada, to study Microbial Dark Matter (Phase II) - ​SSSS metaG | ecosystem: Environmental > Aquatic > Freshwater > Ice... | reverse complement strand
TACTACCTGGAGCAAATCGGCGAGGCCCTGACTGAAGCTCATTCTCAAGGACTAATACACCGCGATATCAAACCTCAAAATATCTTATTGGATCAGCGTGGGCACGCCCTGGTAGCAGATTTTGGACTGGCAGCGGTAACCACTACTGCTACTTCTTCTTCGGTAGCGACAGAAGCCTCCGTGAGTGGTACTCCCCTTTATATGGCTCCAGAACAATGGCAGGGTAAAGCTCGAAAAGCTTCGGATATTTATGCGCTGGGCATAATATTGTACCAGATGCTAACTGGCTTTCCACCTTATCTGGGTAGTCAGTATGAACTAATGAGTCAACATATTAATGCCCCGGTTCCCAGATTATCCAGGCAAGCCTCTGAATTAAACTATCCTGAAGCCCTTAACCAACTTTTCGCTCAACTTCTGGCAAAAGACCCTCAGCAGCGCCCCCGCCCAGCAAAAGATTGTTATCAATTATATAAAAAAGCTCTGGCGACCTCAAATCCCCAAGGCGTTGGAATTAAGAGCCACCCTACCCCTGACCCAGAACCAACCGTTGCAATACCGCCAGTTCTCCCAGCCTCGCCCAATTATGTTGCAGGTAATTTGGTGCCCCTTATTTTTCAGACTACCCCACCACCGGCAACTCCCACCCGCCGATTTTCTAAGAAAGCTTTAACTTTATTTGGAATTGAACTACTGGTAATCCTGTTCCTGGTCAGTTTATTAATAGTTTTTTTGATTGGTAATAAGCCGGAGGAAATTGCCAGCCGCCAGATAACCGCATCGGTTTTTACAACTAGCCAAAATACCAGCCCATCCTCTACTACTGGAGAAATAACGCTGGCAATCCAGAAGTTGGAAACCACGCCTACGCCTTCTACAACCCGGTTAGAAACTTTTACCGTCAGGCTACTCTCACTAAACCCGGTAACTCCCCTACTCCCGCGCCCGAATCCAGGGCTACTACCAGCCTTTCAAATCTCTCGGTTGTAAATCCTAGCCAGCCAATTATTCAAACCCTCCTGGGCCATTCTGATCGGGTTATAAGTGTGGTTTTCAGCCCGGATGGTAAATTGCTAGCTAGTGGTAGCTTTGACAATTCGGTCAAACTCTGGGATGTAACGACCGGAAAAGAACTCAAAACTTTAAGTGGTCATACGGCTGGTGTGAGAAGCGTAATATTCCATCCAACCGGAAAGTGGTTAGTTAGCAGTGCTAACGATAAAACCATCCGAATATGGGATATAGCCAGTGGGCGAGAGGTAGGAACGTTTTTGGGTCATACCGCCGAGGTGGGAGCCCTGGCATTTACCCCAGATGGCAGTCTTTTAGTAAGTGGTAGCGATGATACTACCCTCAAGGTTTGGGATTTCGCCTCACGCCGTGAATTAAGAACTTTAAGTGGGCACAGCCGTGAGGTAAATTCGGTAGCCATCAGCCCAGATGGCAAAACCATCGCCAGTGGCGGTTTTGACAACCTGCTTAAATTCTGGGATTTAGCAAGTGGAAAAGAATTAAAGAACTTGACAGGACATAAAAATCAGATATATTCAGTGGCTTTCAGCCCAACTGGGGATATTGTTGCCAGTGCCAGCACCGATACCAGTTTGAAATTCTGGGAAGTTTCAACTGGCAAAGAGCTAAAAACCCTTGAAGGTCACAAAGATGAGGTGTTATCGGTAGTATTCAGCCCGGATGGAAAGACAATAGCCAGTGGCGGCGGTAACTCTGAGCCTGTTATAAGAATATGGAACGTGGAAAGCGGTCAGGAAATTCAGAAATTAAGCGGACATAGCTCAGGAATAAGAGGGCTGGCAATCAGTCCTGATGGGAAAATACTGGCTAGTGGTAGTCGAGATAATACTATTAAACTCTGGCGAATAAATGGTTGAAACCAGGATTTAACGGGATCGCCACCCCCATCCTGTTGAAAATATTGCCTGAATGCTGGGTGGCTACTCCTATGTTGCACCGAAAGCTGCCCATCAGTGGTATAAGTTAACCGCCCGTCAATTTTATTCCCCCAGGGATATACTATTTCACCAGAAGCCAAAATCCGATGATAATCCACTAATTTCCAAGTTCCAACCAGCTTTTCTTTTACTTCAGTAATTTGCTCAAAATCTACTTTACCCATTACTTGGCCTCTCTTAGTGGGTAATCAGACTGGCTGATTTCAAAGTTTTGATTAAATCCAATGAGCTTCCCACCGTGCCAAACACCCCACCCTGCATCTTGACCATTTTCAAAGCACTTAAATAGTTACCGTAATCGGTTGCCCCGGTGCAATCTTCCAGCAATAAACATTCAAAGCCCCGGTCATTGGCCTCACGCATAGTGGTATGGACGCAAACATCGGTGGTAATCCCGGTCAGAATCAGGTGGGTCAGACCGCGAGTGTGGAGGATTAACTCAAGGTCGGTGGCGTAAAAGCTGCCTTTACCCGGTTTATCAATGATTATTTCGCCGGGCAGAGGGGCAAGTTCCGGCACAATCTCCCAACCCGCTTCGCCCCGCACCAAAATCCGGCCTAGCGGCCCGGCCTCACCAATTCCCGCCCCGATTTGTTGGCTGCGCCAGAGTTTGTTAGGCGGGCAATCCGAAAGGTCGGGGCGATGACCCTCGCGAGTATGAATTACCGTTAGCCCTATCTGCCGAGCTACCTGCAACAGCTTGCCGATTGGCTCAATTGCCCGCGCCGTTAGCGAGAGGTCATAGCCCATCAGGTCAACATAGCCGCCCTTGCCACAAAAATCGGTCTGCATATCTATTATTAGCAGGGCGGTTTTATTAATATCAAAAGCATAGTGGTAGGGGTCGCCCTTAACCACCAGACCGCCAAAAACACTGGTTATATCCGGCATCTCTCACTCCAAAACAGTTGTCGATGGTCGGTTGTCAGTTAAATTCCCTCTCCCTTAGAAAGGGAGAGGGTAGGGTGAGGGTTGGCTCGACCTAATACCATTTAACTGAGAACCGCGTCCAGCAGGGGCGGCCAGTATTGTTTCCAGGGACTAGCCGCCTCGAAGTTAGCCGCCGCCTTCAGCACTGTCACATCATCCAAATGTTTGCCGACGATTTGCAGACCAACGGGTAAACCGTCATCGGTAAACCCGGCTGGAACGGTAGCGGCAGGCTGTCCGGTCATATTAATCGGGAAAGTAAAAGATAGCCAATGGGCTGGCCCGACTGGTTCACCGTCAATTACGCTTGGGCCGGGGATATTCAATTCAAAAGGTGGCACTGCCAGGGTCGGCGTTAACAGGAAATCGTACTTACGCATAAATTTCCACATTTTGTTAACCATATCCTGTCGAGCCATATGCGCATCAGTAAATTCCTCGGCTGTCCAGGGTCTTTTTAGCACGGCCACCAAACTGGGCAAGGTAATTTCGCCCCGTTCCATCATCGCCCGCATACCGCGCAGGTCGCTATCCCGGAAAACCAGCGTCCAGAAGGCATCTTCCATATTATCAAAACCGGGATGGGCAATCTCAATCTCACAGCCCAGCTTTTCACCAAAAACCTTAACCGCCGCCTCTGTTACCTTTCGTACCTGTGGGTCAACTCTGGCAAAGCCCCAATCGGGACTAAAAGCTACTTTCGCCCCTTTCAGGTCGCCCTTCATCGCCTCTAACCAATTGAATTCGGGGCCCGGCAACGAATGGCGGTCACGGTCATCCGGGCCAGAAGCAATCACCGAAAGCATCAAGGCACTATCCTCAACCGTGCGAGTCATTGGGCCAATATGTTCCAGCGACTCCCAACTACTAACGCCGGGATAACGCGGGTCGCGACAGCCCGGATAGAGTGGCACGCGCCCAAACGAAGCTTTCATGGCAAACAGCCCCGAAAAGCTGCTGGGAATCCGTACCGAGCCGCCGCCATCACTCCCAATCGCTAACGAACCCATTCCGGAAGCGACTGCCGCCGTGCCACCACCGCTAGAACCCCCTGGCGTTTTTTCCAGATTCCAGGGGTTGCGGGTAGTGCCAAAAACATCGTTGTGGGTTGCGCCCATATAGCCAAATTCCGGCACATTGGTTTTGCCCAGAATAATCGCCCCGGCCCCCCGCAGCCGCTCCACCACAATATCATCTTCGTCCGGGATAAAATCAATATAACCTTTAGAGCCGGATACTGTCCGAATCCCTTTGGTGCAAACTAAATCCTTAATCGAAACGGGCACGCCATGTAATGCGCCTAACTCGTCACCTCGCAGCACCGCCGCTTCCGCCTTTTTAGCGTCGGCCTTTGCCTCATCTTCCACCAAAGTACAAAAGGCGTTTAGTATCGGGTTAAGCAGGTGAATCCGCTCGTATACCGCCCCCACCACCTCCACTGGCGACAATTCCTTTTGTTTTATCAGCCGAGCTTGTTCCGTCCCGCTCAAGGCGCATATTTCAGCATTGGTTGCCACTTCTCAATTCTCCTTTTCTTAATGGTTGTCGGTGGTCAGTTGTCGGTAAAAAGTAATATCAAAAGTCCTATTCCCCCTTCCGCTTTAGGGAAGGGGGTTAGGGGGTTAGGTCAGCCCAACCGCTACTGCCGCCCACTAAAGCGTTTGATACCTACCTCAAGTAGGCTAAATGCAATTACCAGCGTTAGAATTGCCAGACCGGGGAAGAATGTTACCCACCACTGTCCGCTCACGATGTAGCTGCTACCCTCGTTAATCATCAAGCCCCATTCGGCGGTGGGTGGCTGCACCCCAAAACCCAGGAAGCTTAACCCGGCGGCAATCATAATAGCGGTAGGTAAGTCCAGGGCAATCTGGGTTAGCGTGCCAAACAGAGTATTAGGCAAAAGGTGAATTAAAACGGTGCGAGCGGGATGTAAACCCATTGCGCGGGCGGCTTCGGCGTAGGGTTTAGAGCGTTCCGATAAAATAGCGGCGCGAGTTGCTCTGGCATACTGGGGAATTAATACTACCGCAATCGCAAAAATTAGCGTACCGATAGAGGCCCCTAGAGCCGCCGCCATCGCCAAAGCCAGAATAACACTAGGAAAGGCCGAAATTACATCCAGCACGCCCATCTCGATATTATCTAACCACTCTGGCACAGAGCCAGCTAACGCCCCTAGCAACACCCCGATTAGCGCCGCCGAAATAACACTGCCCAGCGCGATAACAATATCGTAGCGGAAGGCGGTGGCGGTTCTGACCAGCACATCCCGCCCCAGCGCATCGGTGCCGAAAATATAATCGGCGGAGGGGGCTAAAAGCTTGCTGCCATAGGTCACTTCTTCGGCGTTGCGCCCGATAAGCAAAGGTACAAAAATCGTAATCAGCAGCCAGGCCAGCATAATCGAGCCCCCGATTAACAAACTGACCGGGATTTTCGTCCGCTTGCTTTTGGTAGCGGCGGGGGTAGCTCCAGTTGATTGTAAGGGCGGGGACTGGGTTTTTTCTGTGGTTTCTACGTTCATCTTCAGGCCACCTTGATGCGGGGATCGAACCAGAAATAGCTCACATCCACCACTAGATTTATCAGCAAAGTCAGAATAGTCGTTATTAACACTACCGCCTGTAAAGGGGCAAGGTCGGCTACCAGCAAACTTTCAACGGCGTAACGACCAATCCCCGGCCAGGAAAAAACGATTTCAATCAGCACCGCCCCCCCTAACAACAGCCGAGCGGTAAGTCCCACCGCCGTTACTATCGGAATCATGGCATTTTTCAGGGCATAACGGCCTACTATTCTCCAGCGCGATAGACCGGAAGCGGTGGCGGCCCGAATGTGGTCGGAGGTAAGCTGATTGCTCATAGTGCTGTAGGTTACGCGCACAATCGGGCCAGAAGTGACAAAAACCAGAGCCAGCACGGGCAGAATCATATGGGCTACTGCCCGCCCAAACATCTCCGTATCCCCCGCGAAAAGAGTATCCAGGGTGTAAAACCCGGTGATATGAGGAGGCGGAGTGTCCAGAATATCCAGCCGCCCGGTTGGAGAAGGCACGCGGCCAAGCAAAAAGAAGAAGATATAAACCAGCATCAGCGAAAGCCAGAAAACCGGGATACCGAGGCTAAAAGTAACATAAGTATGAATAATTCGGTCAAACCAACTGCCTTTGGTGGCGGCTGCCAGCGTCCCTAGCACAATACCCAACGGGATAGCGATTATCAGGGTATACAGGGTAAGTTCAATCGTGGCGGGTAGGCGGTCTCCCAAATCAATAATCACATCGTTACCAGTTTTCCATGAATGCCCAAAATCGCCCTGAAAAAGATGCCCAACATAAATTACAAACTGCTCCGGGACGGTTTTATCCAGTCCCATATTGTGTTTAACCTGGGCAATGGTTTCGGGGTTTACGAACTGCCCCACCCGTGACATAGCGGCATTACCCGGCAGAGCCTGTGTCAGAAAAAAGATAACGATTAACGCCCCAATCAGCGTTGGCAACATCCAGATTAGCCGCCGTCCGGCATAGCCAAGAACCTTCATGCCTCCTCCTGTGCTTGCATTAATGGTAAGAGCTTGCCCACTTCCGGCACGGCATCCCGCAAGGTGCGACTGTAGGCGTTGGCGGGGTTGGTAATAAATTGGTCGCGGGTAGTAATTTCCAGCAATTCACCGTAGCGCATAATCCCTACCCGGTCACAGACCTGCCCGACTACTGCCAAATCATGCGAAATAAAAACATAGGTCAGATTTAATTCACGCTGTAACTCCCGCAATAAGTTAATAATCTGAGCCTGTACCGAAACGTCTAAAGCCGAGGTTGGCTCATCCAAAACTAACAGGCTGGGTTTCAGAGCCAGGGCGCGAGCCAGACAGATGCGCTGACGTTGACCACCGCTAAACTCGCGGGGGAGACGTTTCTGACTGCTGACGGGCAAACCGACCATTTCCAGCAAATTGGCTAATTCGCGGTCAAGTTCTGCTCCTTTTAGGCCCCGAAAGAGTTTCAGGGGTTCGCTGATGGCCTGTCGAATAGTCATCCACGGGTTCAGGGCTTGATAGGGGTCTTGAAAAACAATCTGGATAGCCGAGCGCAATTGGCGCAACTCGCTACCCCTCAAATGGGTTATATCTTTATCGTCATAAAGTATCTGACCAGAGGTCGGTTCTTCCAGCCGCAACAATAGCCGACCCAGGGTGGTTTTACCAGAGCCGGACTCGCCCACCAGACCAAAAGCCTCGCCGGGATAAACCGCCAGCGAAACATTCTTTACCGCAATAACATCGTGACCATGCCCGAAACTGCCGCCCGCCCGGAAGCGTTTGACCAAATCTCTGGCCTCAATTAGCGGCTTGCCAGCTTCAGGGATACCCGGTTTTACACTCTCAGCCGTAATGGTCATGCGGCACTCTCCGTATTTTGGGGTAAGTTGCCCGCCCGAATACACCGGGCCAGATGACCGCCGCCCATTTCCAGCAGTTCTGGAATTGCCAGCCGACATTCAGGCAGGGCATAAGCACAACGGGTATGGAAAGCACAACCTTCTGGCATATCGGCTAAACCGGGCATTGTGCCGGGAATACTGGCTAATTCTTTCCGTTTGAGTTCGAGGCGCGGCAAGGCTTCCAGCAAAGCCTGGGTGTAGGGATGCTCCGGTTGCTCAATTAGCTTGTGGGTCGCGGCGGTTTCCACTACTTGCCCGGCATACATCACACAAACCCGGTCACATAGTTGCCAGACTGCCCCCAGGTTGTGCGAAATAAACAGCACTGCCATACCCCGTTCCCTGGCGATATTTTTCAGGAGGCGCAAAATTTCAGCTTGCACCGTCACATCCAGAGCGGCGGTGGGTTCGTCGGCCAGTAGCAGCTTGGGGGAACCACTCAAAGCCATCGCAATCATCACCCTTTGGGCCATTCCGCCCGAAAACTGGTGGGGATAAGAGCGTAACCGCCGCTCCGGGTCGTTAATCTTGACCTGATTAAATAATTCGATGGCTTTTTCGCGCACCTGTTTTTTGGTCAACTTTTCGGCGGAATGGGCACTGATTACCGCCTCTAGCTGTTGGCCTACGGTAAAGACCGGGTTCAAATGGCGCAGGGGGTCTTGAAAAATCATCGCCACACTACCGCCGCGCAACCCCTGAAGCTCCTTGCGCGAAAGTTTTAGTAAATCCAGCCCATTAAATTTGATCGTGCCCGCACTAATCTGCAACGAAGGGGGTAATAATTGGAGTACTGAAAGAGCGGTCATGGTTTTACCACTGCCGCTCTCCCCGACCAACCCCACTATCTCGCCCTTATTTACCTCAAGCTCAACCCCGCGAATCACTTCGGCGGTGGAGTGATTTTGCTGAAGCTGAACCCGCAAATTTTGAATAGATAATAAAGGTTCTTCCATAGTTGAGTTAGTCCTGTTAGCTCATTTTCAGGTTATCGAAGCGACAGCCCAAAGGATAGTCGGGGTAATAGGCAAAGCCCGTTACCTTTTTGCTATGGGCAATCACCGACTTGACCGAAGCAAAGTAAACTGAGAAAACATCGTCCGCCATAATCGTCTGATATTGCTTCAGCAACTCGATGCGTTTGGGGTCTTTGGCCTGCATATAGAGCAATTGCCGCCCGATTTTCTCCTGAGTAGGGTTAGCATAGCCAAAGTAGTTGGCATAGCTATCGGGCAGGTGGTTCCAGAGGGCGTGATAGCCCGCATCCGGCACGAATGAGGTGAAATCGGTGATACTCATCTGCAACTTCTTGGCAACCAGCGCGTCGGAGTTCTGGGCGGCGGTCTGTTTCTCAATGTTGACCTTAATGCCAATCTTGCCCAACGACTCCGCAATTAGCTGGGCTGTTTTCTCAATGTTGACATCGTTATTCTGAATGGAGAAAGTTATAGGGAAGCCCGTCGGGAAGGCCGATTGCGACATATACTTTTTGGCGGTATCCAAATCAAATTTGTAAGGCCAAGTGCTAGGGTCAGCCCCTACCACCTTTGAGCCAAAGGGAGTCTTGGCTGGCACGGCAAAGCCGTAATAGACCGTCTTGAGAATATCGTCAATCGGGATAGCCGAAGCAACAGCCTTCCGCACGTTCTTATCCTGGAACTGTGGGACGCTCCAGTTAAGGCCGATATGCGACCAGTAGTTGCTTATCCAGGAGTCCACCGTGATATTTGGGTCGGATTTCAGGGCATCCAAATCCTTGAAATCTATAATGCTCACCATATCCACATCGCCCTTTTTCAGCAGCGAGAAACGCACAGAGGCATCGGGGATAACCCGGAAAACGATTTTCTGGATGTCAGGTTTTGGGCCATACCAATCCGGGCGGGCTACCATCACCATCTGTTCGCCTGAAACCCACTTTTCAACCTTGTATGGGCCGGAAGGGGTGGCATTTTTCTCCATCCACTTCGCCCCAAATTTATCGTCAGCAGTGCCGTGTTTGATAATTTCGTCGGCATCCACAATCGAAAGCAAGGAAATATAATTAGCCAGAACACCCCAGGGTACGGTATCCACCAGGGTCATAGTAACGGTGTTGTCCTTTGCCACGATATTGTCACGCGATACCAACCCATCTACTTTGGCCTGTCCGCCGCCAACCTCGTTGCGGTCAAGATACCACTGGAAAGATTTGACCACCGCCTGGGCATCAATCTTCTTGCCGCCATCAAAAGTCACCCCGTCCCGAATAGTCCAGGTAATGGTTTTGCGGTCATCGGAGATGACGAACTTCTCGGCAATCCGCATTTCGGGGTTTTCCTCATCGTAATAAAGCAAGCCATCGTCCCCGGTCTTGGTTTTGTAATGCACCAGGTTATCGTAAAGACAACGTGAGGCATACCAGTTGAGGTAGGGCCCCCAGGTGTCCGGCTTGAGCGACGAAGCATCCTGCTCTACCGCCACCGTCAGGGTTTTAACCTTTGTACCAGTCGCGGCAGTGGTGGTAGCCCCGGCTGCGCTGGTGGTAATAGTGGTAGTGGTTGACGTGCCAGTGGTAGCGGTGGAATCGCCACAGGCCGCCAGGATAGTGCTGACGGCTGATGCTGAAAGAGCTATAACCCCGGCTTTCTTGAAAAAACGGCGGCGACTATATCCCGCGCCTGATTGCGAAATCTCTTCCTCCATAATTATTCCCCTTAACTCTGTTTCGTTGTTTTTCCAGTAGATGTAACAATATGCAACAATGTAGCAAAACGCAAAGATACTAAACCTGTTGGTATCTAAACATCAGGGCAAATTTAATTAACGCCTTGCTAGTTAGAAATTCAAGGCAGGGCTATTAAACTAATTTATTACTAACAGATTTTTTTATTATAGAGCTGAGCGTTAACAACTAAATTTTTAAATTAATTTTGAGGCTAAAACCCCTTCAAAATCTTTAGTTCTTTATACTCAGGTCTATAGAATTTCCGATTTATTAATGCGTTAGAACAAGTTGTATACTAATTCAACCCCTACTCAGGGGTGTAGATAAAGATGGTACGCAAAACACATCTTAAAACTTAAATTTGAATCAAGGCTTTTTGCTCAAAGAATTAACTGAAAGATTGTTAGATTTTTGGTTAGATACAGTTTTGGATCTGCGTCGAGCCGTAAGGTGTAACCAGATTAGTTTAAGAATAACGATTTAACATGAAAATAACAATAGGCGTATTATACAAATTAACCAGTTACAGTTTAGGCAAGTAACTCGACAAGTTAGATCTAAAACCAGAACTCAGCTAGTGTACCCCAAACAAGTTGGAGTGATAGATTTTGCAAGTATAAGATTGAAATGAGCGGAGTGAAGGGTTTTGTAAAATTTCACGCAACGAAAAATTGGTGCGAAAAAAGCTTACAACAAGTACCTCTTAAGGCTTTGCCGTCAATTGCCCCCAGAGTAGTCCCCCCCTCTGGGATTACCCACTTTTTCCTGTCGTTCCTAAAAGAAATTTTTTGCCCAACTCTTGCAATTCTTGAACTTCAAAGGCTTCCCCAAAATCCTGAGCTAGGTGCCGTTATGCCGCAGCCGTTTCAACTTTAGCCCGAACCATTCAGTTATTTCAGAGTGCCTCAGTTGGCACCACTGAACGATTGCCGCTACCTGGTCTTGGTCGACCAGTTTAGCGATTACCGCCAAGCTCATGATTAGGGCTAACTCATACTGCCGTCCTTGTTTTCCCCGTTTATCTTTTAGTTTTAATAGTTGGTTCTACAGTGAGTTTAGACTGAAGACTAATCCTTCTGCGGGTCTTTCTAATTTAAACGAGATTATCTTATAGTTCATTTTAAGCCTTTCTGGTTATTTTTGGTTTCAAGCACCCTTAAGTTAACTCGAAAGGCTCTCTTTTTCTTGCAATCCCCCTAAATATAGCTATTATATTTATAATGTCCCCTTTTTTGTATAGTACTAATTCGGGAGTAAAACCCATGAGTCCGGATTACCAAAGTTTGTTAACTGCTATTGAAAGAGCTCGCCGGGTTTTATTCCATCTTGAAGAACAAGCGGCTGGGTATACTTCACTTACTTTACCCACTGAGTTAAAAATCAAACTTGAAGATAAAAAAAGTGAGATAACAGAGCTGGAACGCCGATTATCGTTAACTAAACCACCACGCATTTTTATTAACTATAAACGTGATGCTTCACCAGACTAGGCGGTAGCCTTACAAATTTTCCAGTTACTCAGTAAGGATTACGAGGTTTTTATCGATCAAATGTTAGTGGTGGGGGCGGATTGGCGAAAGCGAATTGAGTCAGAGGTTGAAAGGGCTGATTTTATAATACCCTTATTATCTGAAAATTCAGTAAATAGCGAGATGGTCGAGTTGGAAATAAAACTGGCCCATCAGCTAGCCAGGGAAAATAAAGGGAAACCACGTTTACTTCCAGTGCGGGTAAATTATTTAGCACCTTTTCCCTATCCATTGAGCGAATATCTAAATAGTATTCAGTGGGCGTACTGGAGCGGTGATGAAAGTACCCTTAAACTAGTTGATGAACTCAAACGAGCACTGGCTGGCGAGGAACTTTCATCGCCAAATATTGCCCTCCAAACTTCTTCGCTATTGGCAAATGTGCCACCAGCCCCTGCGGCCAAACCTACCAGACTTGAACAACCAGAAGGCACGATGGATCCAGAGTCCTTTTTCTATATCGAGCGTGATTGCGATCAGCCGGCCTAAACGCTCTTAAAAGAGCAGGCGAAACAATTATTATCAAAGGACCCCGCCAGATGGGCAAGAGTTCTCTCCTGGTCCGAACTGTCCGGGAGGCCATAAACGCTGGCAAACAAATCGCTTTCCTCGATTTTCAATTTTTTGATAAAGCAACCCTTACAAATCCCGATCTTTTTTACCGACAGTTTTGTCAGTTGGTAGGAGATGAGCTAGGAGTGGAAGATCGAGTTGAGGAATTCTGGGCAAAACAACAGGGTAATAGTATCCGTGCTACAAATTACATGCAACTTCACATACTGAAATCAGTTGACTCCCCTATAACTCTGGCAATGGATGAGGTAGAAAGTGTTTTTGATATACCTTTTCGATCAGATTTTTTTAGTATGTTAAGAGGCTGGCATAACAACCGTAGTATGAAGCCACTCTGGCGCAAACTTGATTTAGTTATGGTGACATCCACTGAACCTTACCAGTTAATAGAAAATTTGAATCTCTCTCCCTTTAACGTCGGGCAAACTCTGGAATTGCGAGATTTTGGACTACCGCAGGTAAAAGAACTGAATCAAAGGCATGGTACTCCACTTAATAATGCCGAAGAGGAACGACTTTTTACCTATTTGAATGGGCATCCATACCTCACCCGTAAAGCCTTATATCTGGTGGCAAACAACCAACTTACTCCCTCTGAGTTCTTTAAAACTGCCAGTGATTCCAGAGGCCCCTTTGGAGACCATCTCCGCCACCATCTTTTTCGGTTACAAAGCCGGGTCGAATTGATTGAAGGAATGAAACGGGTTATTAGGAGCCAAAGCTGCCCGGATGAAAGCATTTTTTTCCGATTAGAAGGGGCAGGACTGGTAAGGCGCGAAGGGCGAGTCGTTGTTCCCCGCTGTCGCTTGTATGAAGGGTATTTTGGAGAGCATTTATGATTGAGTCACCTGAAAATGCTTTCCATTATGTAACAGGCGGAAATGTACAGGCGGGCGGTGGTTTTTATATTCCGCGCTAGGCAGATTTTGAGTTGCTAAAGCTCTGTCGAGAAGGAGCTTTTGCGTATGTTTTAGCTCCCCGTCAGGTTGGTAAGTCCAGTTTAATGATTCGGACTGCCGAAACCCTTATAAACGAGGGATTTCAATCAGTGGTGATTGATCTAAATTTGATTGGTACCCACACTATTAGCCCTAATACCTGGTACCTAGACTTTTTAAGCGTTGTCGAAACTGAGTTAGCCTTAGATGTGGATACCTATAAGTGGTGGCAAGAACACAGCAATGTAGGTTACACTCGCAGACTAGCTTTATTCTTCAAGGAAATTCTTTTAACTGAAATTCAGGGGAAAATTATCATCTTTATAGATGAGATTGATGCAGATGTAATGCGTTGAGTAAAAAAGTCACAATAAAAGGGGCAAAGCATCGTCAGGGAGCGAAACTAAGTAAGTCTCAATCTCTGACAGAGCCACTAAAT
>Ga0123336_10003316_pt1 | contig 13546 bp, 13 predicted proteins | sample SSSSmetaG_FD_96466 | JGI IMG/M metagenome (GOLD analysis project Ga0123336, IMG submission 96466) | Glacier valley bacterial and archeal communities from Borup Fiord, Nunavut, Canada, to study Microbial Dark Matter (Phase II) - ​SSSS metaG | ecosystem: Environmental > Aquatic > Freshwater > Ice... | reverse complement strand
TTTTTTATACTAACAAGCATACTGGATATGTCAGCATTTTGGGCTTCAAGCGAAGCCAAAAATTCCTCATTAGTGGCTGAATTCTGTTCTGCTATGGCAGATATACTCTCTGTTTGATCATTAATTTTAACGAAGTTTCCAAATACTTTTTGAGTTATTCCAGACTCATTTTTTAATATGCCATTCTGCTCATTAAAAGTATCCTTAAGTTCATTAAAGAAAAGAGTAACGTCAGAAATTATGTCATTTCCTAATTCAATTGCGCTAACACCGTTCTTAACTTCATTTGTTGCAAGATTTACTTTTTCAGTTATATCCTGGGTTACTTTATTGATATTTTTAACAGTTGCCGCACTTTCCTCTGCTAACTTTCTAACTTCATCAGCAACAACCGCAAATCCCTTGCCGTTTTCACCTGCTCTCGCCGCTTCAATACTTGCATTTAAGGCTAAAAGATTCGTTTGATTAGCTATCTGTGTTATACCCTCTAAAAATTTACTTATTTCATCTATGCTTATCTTGAGAACTTCTACAGTTTCCATGGCTGTAACAACAGACTTACTAATCGTTTTCATCTGATTACTCATTTGATTTATTTTTCCAGAGCCATCTTCAACTTTTATAACCATATCACTAGAGATTTTTGCAACACTGTCAGAAATTTGATTACTTTCAGCCACCAGTGATTTTGCATTTAGCATATTGTTGTTGATATCCCCAATATTCGCCGCTTGTTCTTGAACACCAACTGCCACCTCTGACATGGCTATCTTTATATTGTCATTAGATGTCTTTATAGATTCTATATTCTCACTAAATTTGCTTAAATCAACATCTAATACAGTTGATACTTCACCAAGCTTATTCATCGTTAGCTTCAGTTTATTTAATAGTTCTCCGGTTTCTTTCTCTTTTAAAACTACTGAATCCACGAGATCTCTTCCCCATTTTGTAAGAAAAAAGATGAGAATAACAGCAACATTAAAATATACAAGAGTTCTTGTTAGTCCAGATGCTGGACTTGTGTTATTTGCCATCGCTAAAGGATTTATAAAATATGTAGCAACTATAACTGCGTCTATAACCCCTCCAACTATTAACACGAGCTCTTTTTGAAAATATAATGCAGACATTGAAAAAGCTAACATCAATAGCATAAAGCTACTGATACTAGGGCTTTCAAAATTTGTTTGTAATGCTATTAAAGACATGACAATACTAAATACGCCTCCCTTAATCTGCTCCTTAACAGGAACAAAGTTAAAGGCTGTACTAATTGTAATAACAATAAGCACTTTTACGGTGTTTGTAAAGAATAACTTGCTGGCTCCATTATAGATAAAACTTTCAAGTAAAATTAGTAAGGCCGCAGTATACATTACACTTAAATTTACTTTACTAACTCTTTTTAAATTATAACCCGTCGTATTTATACTCATTTTGAATGCTTCCTTTCACAATTGCGTCTTATTTTGTTAACGTTTGCAAATACAGTCATTCTTTTGATTATAACACCATATTAGACATTTTTCATGAAACTTTTCCCTTTTTCGAGTTTAAGAAAGTGAGTATTCGTATCATTTAATAGTATTATAGAATTCTTTTAACTCGCCTTTTATTTCTTCTGAAAGATTATGCCATCGAATTCCCTGTATTGCTCCTTCTAAACCATATAGCCTATTTATACAAGCAGAGTCATCAATCCCTTTTATTTTCAACCAAGCTTGTTTGCTTCCAATTTTTAAAAATTGTTCAACCGTTTTTATCCCAACTTCATTTAATTGTTCTTCTACAATCTTTCCAATGTTAGGTAGCTTTGATAATTCACCCATATTCACATTCTCCCATTCACACGCAAAATTCATGAGCTACAATATTAAGGCTTCGATGACCTGCATGCAAAAAAATCTGCACAGGACGTTGGCCCGGCCCCTGAAAAGCACAAACCACAAACAGTGCGTACTAATTACAATTTTGAATCTTCTAATAATAAACTATCAAAACCGATTAAATCCTTTTTTAAGTTGTCTATAAATCCCATATAAAGCTCTTGTTTTTCTAACCAAATATTTTTTGCAGTTTCTGTTACACAATTAAAACTATCTGGATTTTTCATAATACTTCTTTCGCATAGTCTTTCATAAGTTTTCTTGTAACTTTTTTCGCTTGAACTTCCTTCACTCAAAGTGTCACGTAGTATAGATAATGCTCCGCTTTCATCAAGACAATCAGCTTCAATTAATAAAATTTGTTCCATACTGGTATTTGGATTAAATAGAAGTTCCTTGTTTCCGTGATTAGCAATTATATCTACCACCTTTTTTATAAAATCAGTATTGTAATTATTATCTTGTAGGTACTGTTTGCAAATTTCGGCACTGTATTTTGTATGTTCTTTATGGGAATATAAGTATCCAACATCATGAAAAATTGTAGCTGTCAACACAACTCCTTTGTCAGCCTCCTCATACTTTAGCAAACGATTTGCCAATAAGTAAACACGCTCTGTATGCTCTAACTTATTTCGAAAGCCATATTTCTCCTTATGCCTATTACATTCATCAAACATTTTTTTTACAAATTGAAACTCTGCAATTCTATTCAAAATTAACCTCACTCAATTCCTCAATTCATTCGTTATCTGCTGAAATATTTTAATGCTATGAAAAAACATTTACTTTATAGGCACATAGCCAGTCTTCTCAACTAGGCTTTGTCCCTCGCTTGATAATATCCATTCAATAAACTTTGATACATTTTTATTTGTATTTGATTTTAAAGTTACAGCATATACTGGAACAGTAAATGGATACCTTTTACTAAGTACTGAATCTGAAGTTGGCTTGACACCATCTATTGAAATATACTTTATCTGATTGTTCTTAATCATTGAGGATGAATAATACATAAAAGAATACCCTATAGAGTTTTTAGCATTTTTATAGCTAGAAACCTGACTGATAACCTCACCCATACCTCCTGCAAAGGTTTCCTTTGTTGGACTAAGCATTTTAATATCCCTCATAACTTTATTCTGCATAATTGTTTGACTTCCTGAATCTTCAGGACGCTGATATGGTAATATGTTTTTGTTATCTCCACCAACTTCTTTCCAGTTTGTAATCTTTCCAGAATAAATTTCCTGTATCTGTTTTATTGTAAGATTATCAACAGGATTCTTTTTGTTTGTGAAAAAGACAAACGCTTCACTTCCAATTGGTGTCAGCACAAATTCATCACCTTTAGTTTTAATCTTTTCTGTTTGCGCTTTTGATGGTTCTGCAACAAAAATAATATCAGTCTGGCTATTTATTAGTTTTTCATAAGCGTCAATAGTTTTTGAACATTGTACTATATTAAGTGGATGAATATTACTTGAAACAAAAGCTAAATATGTATCCTTTTCATTATTGTTTTTGTTAGCTATGTAATAGTCACCAAGCCCTTTATATACTGCTTGAACAAAAGCAGAATATACCGGATATACAGCTGTTGCCCCATCAAGACGTGGCATTTCATCAAAAGAATTGAATTGGAGTGATGCTTTCCCATCAAGTTTTGCAATACCGTTGTTATCTTTGAATGGAGCGACTTCTATGAGGTCAAACTCAGTCAATTCCTTTGCCATAGTTGACTTGCCATATTTAAGTTCAATGATGCCATTGTTTATTATTTCTCTAGAGTCTATAGATATGAACACAATAAAAAGAATGAACACAGTAGCAAAAACTATTTTCAATTTTCTTGCTGGTTTATTTTTTATAGAAGTATTACTTATCTTTTCATGAAGCAAAAGGCCAATTAGAAAACCTGAATACCCTGATATTTCAGCAACTGGAATAATATAATGTAACCCAGAAAGCGAAAGTCCTATATCAAATATAAATAAAAAGGGATTTTTTAATAAATAAAGTCCCCACCAACCAGAATTGTAGTCACCTTTAGAAAATATAGATGCAATTACTGCAAAAGCAAGTGCATAGATAATAGGAAATATAGGTGTAAAATATCTGGCCTTAGCAGACTCTGGTCTTACTTTGAATAGTTTAGAGAAAACGAATCCAGTAATTCCACCAACAATTAATGTGGAAAAAAATGCGATCAAAATGTATATTAATCTAATTGAATCCTTTCCAAGCATAGATCTTGAAAGTGAGTTTGAGATACGACCTAAAGTACCTGACATAACAAAAAGGCTAATTGTTAGTACAATTGGGATACCAATCATCTGTATTAGCAGAGAATAAAGAATATACTTTTTATTATCTTTCATTTTAACCCCCCTTATATACTTTTTTACCTAACTCCTATAAACTAAATAATCATTACTTCGTAATTGCGTCAGAAATTAAGGATATTCTCATTTGGCAGAATTGTTTAAATCTTCTTTACACTGTTGAAATCTAAAAGCCACATAACGAACTACTACACATGCGGAACACATTTCTTAACCCACTGGTTTGGTTGGAGGTGAGATACCAATAAACTTCGGCCACTTTCCAGTTTCATATAATGCCCCTCGGATGGGCGGCATTTCGCACCCAGTAAAGGAATGTGGTACAGCTCACGCCGTTGAGGGCGCACCCTAAAACAAATACTTGTTATGGTCAGTTATGTGCTTTCTCTCCAATTGTTTTCCCATATTTATTAACTAATGAAATGATTTCAAGGTGATGACTATTACCTAAAAATACATTGGGTTCATTTCTTTGACCTTCAATTATTGGATTCATTAATATTCGCTGAAATGGAGTATCTGACCTTTCCCCTTTAAACTAGACAGAATAAACTCGTAATATCTCGTTTATTCGTAGGATACCTTGGTGTTTCATTTTTCACGCTGCTTTTGATTTTTTATTTGCATTATTATAATATTCTTCAGGTGTTAAATATCCATTAGAGGCATGTATCCTTTGCCTATTGTAAAATATCTCAACATATTCAAATACAGCAGCACGAGCCTCTTTACGTGTCTTGAAATGCTTACCAAAAAGCCATTCACATTTTAGTTTACCCCAGAATGATTCCATGGGGGCATTATCCCAACAGTTACCTTTTCGCGACATGCTACATGTAAAACCATACTTTTTTATCAATAATTGGTAGTCGTTTGAACAGTATTGAGCTCCTCTATCAGAGTGTAGAATAACACCAGTTGGTCTTCCCATTCTTTGATATCCGTTATTTAACGCATTGATAACTAACTCTTTTGTCATTCTTTCGCTCATTGACAACCCAACAATTTTTTGTCCGCATAAATCCATTATTCCAGCGATATATAGCCATCCTTCATCTGTCCACAGGTAAGTTATATCACTCACCATTTTTTCATTAGGCTTATTCACCGTAAATTCACGTTTAAGAATATTTTCTGCTACTGGAAGCTTATGTTTCGAATTTGTAGTTGCTTTAAATTTCTTTGAAACCCTTGACTTTATGCCGTTTTCACTCATAATACGTTCAACTCTTTTATGATTAATAGGGCTTCTGTTTTCTTTATTAATTATTCTTGTGACTTTGATAGAACCGTATACTTTTCCACTTTTTTTATGAATTTTATATATTTTCCCTAATAACCTCTTATTTTCTTTTGAACGTTCACTCTCGGGTCTTATATCCCATGCATAGTAACTGCTCCTTGACACACAGAGAACCTTGCATTGCTTCGCCACTCTATATTTGGTACGGTTAGCCTTGATAAATTCAAACCTCTTTATTTGAGGTTTTTGGCGAAGTAGGCTGCCGCTTTTTTTAATATTTCATTTTCTTCTTTAAGATCTCTGTTTTCTCTTTCTATTTTCCTTAATTTTTCATCTTCTGGGCTTAAATGTCCACTTCCTAAAAAGGGTGTTGCTGGTGAATTCTTATACTTATTTAACCACCCACGCAGTGTTGAGGGTCTTACTCCTAATTCTTCAGCTACATTTGCTAAAGATTCTCTTGATTTTTCTAACCTCTTTACTGCTTCAAGTTTAAACTCGTTACTAAATTGTTGTCCCATATAGATCATTTCCTTTCACTTTTAGTATATCACGAGTTTAAAGTGCCTAGCAAAGTGGGTAAGGGTCAATCTTTACTTACTCCTGCTTCAAATAATACTGATTCTTTATATCCTTCCTTGAATGCTATTACGGTTATCGTTCCTCTTGGAGTAAGGCCATCATCTACAGAATTTGAATATCTCTCGTCTTCTGGTACTGTTATTTTCTTGATTATTTCACCATTAATATCAGTTTGCAACGTGTCAATTACTCCGCCATCATAACCTACAAGTATTAATTCTGTACCTTCAATTCCTACACCCTTAGGATTATAAGTTGAAAACTTCATTTCCACTTCGATTTCATTATTTTTATTTGGTACTGGTGGCAAATTATTAACAACTTGTGGTTTTGAACATCCACTAATTGATAACATTAATAAAATCGCCATTAGTATCAATCTTTTAATATTCATTTCGGCTCCTTTTATTTCACTCATATTGATGATTCCTTCAGATAATCAATAATCTCTTTAGCTATTCTAATGTCTGGAGGACTTATATTTTCAGGCATTTTATCTAAGTCAAAAAATTGTGCTTCTATTACTTCATCATGATCTATAGAAATATTACAATAATCTCCTTTTGCAATAAATATATTAATTACGTTATAAACTTCATGTCCATTTGGATATTTATAGTAGAAATCCTTACCTGAATATACCTTAAAAAAATCTAGTTTACCCAACTCTATTCCTACCTCTTCTAAAACTTCTCTTCTAACAGTCTCCTCTATGCTTTCGCCTAATTCCATCATTCCGCCAACAAATGCCCAGCAATTATTATCAGCCCTTCTCTGCATTAATACTTTATTTTCTAAATTTACGATTATAGCACCAGCTCCACAAGCAATTATTGGCCTTGACCCTACATATTTCCTTAGTTCCATAATATAATTCATAAATTCCACCCCCTAAAGCAAAAATTTTAAAGCCTTTCTCTAAAAATCAGCGACACATATGTTGCACTAAACCACTGCTGCGGCGGCTTCCGTTGTTTTTCTCCCTTTTACTCCAAACATTACCATATTCTTTTATGTTATCATTCTTTCTGTTCAAAATCTACTATCTATTTTAAATTTGAAAGGATGATTGTTATAACGAATTTACGAACAAATGCATTGGAGAAACTGAAAATTGCTCCAGCCTAGCTACCCTCTATGCCAACAAGAGTATAAAAATAGGGTCAAGTAAACTTAAGAGTTTACTTGACCCTATTTTTATACTTTGTCATTTATCAAAGAACTTTAAAATGACTTTTAAAAAGACTTAGAACGATTAGTAGACGTTATGATTCTCTACTTTAACCTGGTTATCAGCATCAGCTGTTCTTATGCAAACCTTACCCAAATCGTTTGTTGCAGGAGCATCTGAGCGGAAAGCATAGTTACTCGCGATCTGGATCGCTGAACCACCTGGAGGAGTAATCCAGACACTGTATGTTTTAGCACTTAGGTTCGTGACCATCTTTACATGGTACTTGCTGTTAGCATTATAGGCTACTGTAGCCATAGCTCCATAAGCAGCTCCATTGCGTACATCAAAGTTACCACTAGTGTTCATGCGGATGATCATAGCGAGACTTGTAGCCGTAGAGACAGAAGTAGAAGTATCCGCGTAACCGACAAGTCCGTCTACAGGCTTTACTGTAGTGGTCATGTCAAATTCTGTTGTGCGGGTACCTGTGTTGGTAGTACCTAATACTGTTGTACCAGCACTATAACTCGTTTTTGAATACCAAGCTCCAGGTGCTGGGGTAGGGGTAGGTGTTGGGGTTGGGGTAGGAGTACCATTACTTAAGGCATAGTAGGCTACTTTACCACCTTCTGAGCTTGTACCAACATTGTCTTCTATGTAACAACCAGCTTTAAAGTAAAGATTATCTGCGTCCCAACTTGAATCATAAGTCTTGGTGTAGGTGTTCCCATTAACTGTAAGTGTTAAGTTGTGCCCCACTAGCTTAATGGTGTAATTGATAGTAGAGCCAATGGCTGCGCTACAAAGTGTGGTCTGTACTTCACTATTGCCAATAGAGGTCTTTGTACCAACCTTAACACTGCCACTGGTCCAGCGCAGTTTTAGCATCTCTGAACCGGAGAGACTGCCATGAATCTGAGCAAAGATTATTTTGCCCGTACTTGGTTGCTGTTGGATTTTCACTGTTCCACTCTGGATGTTTGTTCCAGAGGGTTTAAATTCATCCAAGTCGCGTAGTTCACTGCGTGGATAGCTGGAGTTTTGAGTAGTGCCGCCAGTTACAGGGCTCCAGAAGGTCATAGCACCATCTGAAGCTGTATAGAAATAACTATCCGAATAGGTTGTTAAGGCCGATCCACTTACTTGCTTAACCCCACTACCACTGGCAACAGGAAGTTGGAGCGTATAGTGACTAAGATCAAAGTTCTGACCCGGCGATGCCGCAAAAACCACACTTACAAAACTTACACTTAGAATGACAGAGACTAAGAAAAAAACAAACAATTTCCTCAATGATTTTGATTTAAACTTACCCATACTTTACCTCCACATTAAATTTATTATAGTTTTTCTTGTAACTTCGATGAATGTCATCAGAAGTTGTGTACCTGATGTACTTTTTTGAGGTTAGGCTAATGGGGTTTGCCTCCTCAATTTCTCTAGGTTTAAAAATGTATTCCTTTTGCCTCTCACTCCTTTCTTTAAATCATTAGGCTCTTCTTCAAGCTTTTATTACTATTCAATTATCTAGCATTATTCTACTAAAATACCATATTCAGTATCTAGACACTCGGCTTTTTCTTTGAAGATTATGTGTTTTTTTTGGTTAACAAAATATAAAAAAAATTACCAAAAGAATTTAATTCCCTTAGTAACTCTTTTTTCTGTTTCTTTCGGTTTTAAATGGTTTGTAGCGTTTTTTCACACAGGCTATGGACTTAAGCTGCAAGCACTTTTGCAATCATGTTTTAAAAGCAGCAAAGACTATTGAGCACACTGAAGTTTTTTAAAAATCTTCGGAGAGGCTCTTTCCAATACTCACGTAGTATTTTTAGATCGGTTTTTGATAGAAGTGTATATCTTTTTAACTTCTTCACTGGATAGAACAGTCGGCAAGCTCTTAACTATCCACTACTGGAATATTATATAAAAATTACATCTTATCACAGATGATTTCTAAATTAATCCCTGTGTCCACAATGTGGACAAGAGTTATAATCATTGTCATACTTATAATTACATTTTGGGCAAACCTTCTTATCTTTATTGCCAGACTTTCTATTCATTTCTTCTTGATACTGTAACTTATATAAAATGTTTTCCTGATTTTCAATAATTTTTGCTAATGCAAATAGTATAACAGCTGATGAAGTACCCCCAACAATTGAAATGAAAAATCCCAAAAGCGAACCAGATGAAAAACCAGCTACTAATGAGATAACAAAGGCTACTACACCAATAATGTAAAGAAGTATTAATATCATCAAATCACCCTTTCTCTTTATAATTAAAGTTAAATAATTTCCTATTAATACGCTATAATGAAGACTCCATCGTCCAGCTCTAGTAAACCGCGCCCACGGATGTCGAGCCCTTAAACTCATTCCACAAACTTCATTAATGAATAAAATATGAAAAATGCTGTGTACTAGCCATAAAAATAAAATGTATTTAATTTTTTAAACTTCCAGGTTCAAAACTGATTAAAGTTCCTCCCGTACTGTTATCATCCTTTGTATAAATTGCATATCTAATTCCTTTATCTGAAGTTTGTTTTACTACTTTATACAATATTGTCGTCGACCATGGTACTTCTTTAACCTTTTCTCCTTCTGGATAAGAATAGTCAGAACCTTTTAAAGTCAGGTTCTGTCCATCATACTCTAATTCTTCAAATATGTGGGTCATAATCTTATTTTCATTTTTAACATATTTTATTATTGTAACTTTATCTTTTTTAGAATTATTAAAATTTTCAATAAACTGGTCAAGTCTATTTATATTGTAAACTTCATTAGAGCTATCAGTTGTTATTGAAATCATAACGATATATCCATTCTTTATTGCATCATCTACATTATAAGATTTAGATATGCCTGAATCCGCTATTTTTTCTTTAACCCCAGGTAATGCAGAGCCTTTTATATTGTTTTCTTCAGGTGTTTGAACTGAATTTGTTTCCTTAATGTTAGCAACACTAATACTTTCCTTACTTTTACATCCTGATAATGTAAGCAATAATGATATAGATAAAATAGTTGGCAAAGCTTTTCTTCCTATCATAAATAATCCCCCATTTTTTGTAAAAATTACAATATGCACATTATTCAACCAATGCACCTAATCAAGGCTTAAAGCCCGCTCAAGTAAATCGCACCCATGGGTGGGCGCACCTAATATCTCTTACCTGATTTTCATTCTATTAGTTATTTAACCATATAAAAATGCGACATACAAAACAGAAGATTACGCTCATTTATACATAGTTAGTATGTTGTGCTAAAATCTCTAAGTGCAATGAAATTCATTGTCGGCTTATCTTCCAATACATTTACTACACCTGAGTAAATTTCGTCATTGTTTTTACCAACACTAAAATAATGTTTCAAGCAATCTCCATTTGTAAATGACATCTTTAAATTCAAAATTTCATCTATTTCTATCCATGATATTTCACCCTCATCGCAATGTAAAATATCAACACTTTTATTTGTTAAATTCGCAAAATAAATATATTGCTGACGGATTTCATCATTAGCCTTTCTTGTAGTTATGTATTTTAACTTTAAATTATCTAAGTCTTCTATTTTAATTCCTGTTTCTTCAAGCAGTTCCCTTAAAACACATTTTGTTGGTTCATTTAGTTCATCTTTCTCAAAATGTCCGCCAATCCCAGCCCATAATGCACCTTTAAAAAGTCTTGACCCTATTCGATACATCATTAGTATTTTGTTTCCATTAAAAATATAAATTGTAGCTAAATTCCTTAGTTTCATACCTATCCTCCAAGACAAAATATAAATAATCATTGAACTATTTAACCGATTTTACATAAAATTTAACATATAGAAATATCGCAATCGCTTTAAAGCTACTTTCACAATGGCGTACGGACGCGCAGCCTTTCACTCCCCATTGTATATTAGGATTACTCCCTCAACTCCAAGACTCGTTACTGTCGGTCTGGCTAGGACCTTCCCAGATAGGATTTCCACCTATTAAATTACACGACCTTGCTCGGTCGCTCCGACGTTCCTGAACTGGACCCGCAGAGCAAGAGCCACAAGGACGTGGCGGCCCTAAATAACCAGCTCAACATCTCAATTTACTGAGTTTTTACACAGTATCCTGACGTTGAGTTCTTAAACTCCCCATGCAAACTTTATTGATGCACAAAATGAATAGATGGATTACTTATTTAGCGTTAAACACCTCACTGTCTATTTCTGTAATTGAGGTGTTATCTGCTTTAAATTTTGTCATATCATTAAAAGCAGTATTTGTTATATAACATTGCAAACACATAATTACTGCACTATGTGTTACAATTGCAACACTCTCACAATCTTCTTCCTCTATAATTTTACTTATAGCTTCTAAAACACGTTCTAACATTTCTTGGTATGATTCTCCTTTTGGAGATTTAGTATATCTACGATTTTCATACCATTCCTCATATTCTGATGGGAATTTCTCTTTTACTTCTACCCACGACAGCCCTTCCCATTCTCCAAGATTTATTTCCTCTAATCCCTTTATTGGTATATAATCTACTTTTGTAGCCTCGCTTAAAATTTCTGCTGTCTTCATTGCCCTTTTTTGTTTGCTTGAATAAATTTTTGAGAATTTATATTTATTTTCTAATACCTTTCTACTTAATTCTTCTGCCTGAAGAATACCGTTCTCATTAAGATCACTATCATAACTGCCTTGTATTTTACCTTTTAAATTCCAATCTGTTTGACCATGTCTTATTAAAAAAAGTTTCATGACTAACCTCCATTTTTTAATGTTTATGCATTAATCAAACTTTCAAAGCCCTACTTTCACAATCGGCGCACGAACGCGGCAGCATTAAACAACCAACTCAACATCTTAATTTACTGAGTTTTCTATACCATATTCTAAATAAAAGTATTACTCTTTCACTTCAAAATCTATATTTTAGCAAAACAGTGCATTTGCCATTTCTTCCTGTATGGTTATAGATTTATTCCCCGTGGAAGGGCTCATCAACTGCAATACGCCTAACGAGGCTAAATTTCTGTTCACTTTTGTTACAGCTCGCATACTTGAGGGACGAAGGCTTATGCAACAATATCACTACTGTTGCATCTTCTCCTACCCATCATATCGTGAATGACATAAATATTAGTTTCATTTGCGACGTAGTGTCGTGAAAGTGTCTTCTAGCTGTTGAACTTACCTAGCGTCAAGCGCTACTGTAACCCTATGTTTTTCCCTCGTCTATATTCCCTAATAATTTCAATTCATCAAATTTATTAGTATTTTACCATATTGTGTCATAAGTTACAATAATGATAAAATCTTATATCCATATACAAATTAATTGCTATACCTATCAATTATAGTTATTTGAAAAGTCTCATATATAGCAAAAAAGGTGGCTTTCGCCACCTTTTCCATAACTCTATATTCCCTACTGCCTTACAAGTATTACGTCTACTTTTCCGCCCTCGTCAGCAGGCTTATTCAGATATAATGTTACAGATCCATAAAGATCTCCTATATCTATATCAGCAAGACTTTTTACTTTTATATTTTTGTCATAGTCCCAGAAATATACTGAGATATTTTTATTCAACCAGAATGTCCTGCCATTTAGTTTAATCCTCCTTGAGTCAAAGGCCTCAACAGAACTATACTTAAAATCTGGTTGCTTAATATTATCAGTAGATATTATTTGTCCTTGGGCCATCTTAACTTTTACTACTGCTCCAACTTCACCGTTTGCTATAGCTTCACCATATGTATATTCTTTTCCCTCAATGAGGAGTTTATATGAGTGGAAATATGATTTGCCATTGTTTCCAACTGTAGCACTTTCAATTACTGCTGTCCTATACTCCTCGCCAAGTAAATCGTTTGTTAGTATTATATTAACATCATCAAATGGTCCTGCATTGGCCAAATAAAAGACCTTGCTGTCTGCTAAAGTACCTTGTGGTAGATCCTGATAATCAAGTAATCTAACCTCTGCATCTGCGCCTTCTTCATTTGAAACAACATTAAATATTCTTATGTTGTCAGCAGCATAGCTATCGTTTATACCTCTATCAGGTTTGTTCACGCTAACTCCCTTAGGATAGTTATATGGTAGAAATTCTAAGGCTACATTTTTTGAATCAACCCATCTGTATTTGACCATACAACCTTTTAACTGTGTTGGGTCATCTGTGCAAAAATATGTAGCAGTTATTCCATCTGCTGTCAAAAGTTTTGCAGAGTATTCAAATTTCACATTGCCAGAAGATGTTCCAGATACTTTCATTGAAGTATTAATTACCAC
>Ga0123336_10003315_pt1 | contig 13549 bp, 16 predicted proteins | sample SSSSmetaG_FD_96466 | JGI IMG/M metagenome (GOLD analysis project Ga0123336, IMG submission 96466) | Glacier valley bacterial and archeal communities from Borup Fiord, Nunavut, Canada, to study Microbial Dark Matter (Phase II) - ​SSSS metaG | ecosystem: Environmental > Aquatic > Freshwater > Ice... | reverse complement strand
TGTATTTACATAGTTAACGACTCTTACAAGTATTTTACCATGCGGTTTGTCATCGTAATACGTAAAGGGAAGTTTCTGTAGATGACTAAACAAGTCTCTTCTAATGTCTCTAATCATGCCTTGTCCAGCACGTCCAACAAATATTATTCTAAATCTACCAAAAAATGCTCCAGTTAATAAAGCAAATATGTAGAAGCCAGCCCACATAAATAAAACAGGCAACCCCTTTTTATTAGGTATTATATCATCTAAAATTACTTGGAAAATAAGTGGTCCAACATACCCAAGAACTATTGCAACTAACATAACTGCAAAGGCTGAAAGAAGATCTTTTTTATATGGTAAAATGTATTTCACTACACGCTTAAAATGTTTTTTATTAAAAGGTGTTTGTAATGTTTCATCAACGTCAAATTTATTTCTAGCCATGATTAACAACCTGCCCTTCTATACGGTCATCATATGTGCCTGATTGCGTTTCAAATATGCTATAATAATAACCTTTTTTTGCTAGCAACTCTTGATGCGTTCCTCTTTCGGTTATAACTCCGTCTTCTAGTACCAAAATTTGGTCAGCATGTTTCACGGAAGATATTCTATGAGCAATTATAAAAGCAGTCTTATCCTTTAACACTCCATTTAACGCTCGTTGAATTTCACGCTCTGTTTCCATATCAACTGCTGATGTAGTGTCATCAAGTATCAGAATAGATGGTTTTTTGCAAATAGCTCTTGCCAATGAGAGCCGCTGTCTTTGTCCACCGGACAAACCAACGCCTCTCTCCCCAACAATAGTGTCGTATCCTTCTGGCATTTTATTAATAAAGCCATCTGCACCTGCAATTTTTGCAGCCGCTACAACTTCGTCAAATGAAATATCGGGCACTCCAAAGGCGATGTTTCCCTCAATTGTTTCGGAGAAGAGGAAGACATCTTGCATTGCAATACCTATCTTACTACGCAGGTTCTGTATATTATAATCCTTAACGTTTATATCATCCACAAGTACTTCACCTTCGTCAACGTCGTAGAACCTTGATATAAGTGCCGCTAATGTCGTTTTACCTGAACCAGTGGGTCCTACAATTGCTATAACCTCTCCCTTATTTGCTTTAAAGGAGATGTTTTTCAAAGTTGTTTTCTCACCTGGATATCCAAATGATACTGATTTGAATTCCACTACGCCTTCTACATCATGAAAAATAGCATTTTTAGAGTTTTCTATCAGCGGTTCGGCTCGTAATACTTCCATTATTCTTATTGCCGCTATGTAGAATCTTTGAAGCTCATTTATCAAGTTAGAACTCATTCTCATTGGTCCTATTATCGCCCATAGATAACTATTAATTGCGACAAATTCCCACATCTGTATCTTCCCTAAGTAAAGGAACGTTCCTCCTGATATTAAAAAGATAAATATCATAGAGGATGATAATCCGTCAAGTATTGGCGCAAATCTTGCATTAGTCTTTGTTGCTTCTATATTTATTCTCATATATTCGTCATTTTCGTGATCAAACTTCTCGATTTCAAAAGCCTCACGAGTGTAAGCTTTAACAACCCTGTTGCCACTAATATTTTCTTCAACCACTGAATTTAATTTTGAATATTGCTCTCTTATTTGCACAAAAACTGGTTTTATTTTTTTTGAAAATTTATATGTTACAATCCCAATCACAGGTGAAACAGTCAATAATATAAGCATCAGCTGCCAATTTATTGTACTTATAATTATGAAAGCAAACACAAAGAACAGCACATTTTCTAAAATCATCGACGTCGCTGCCGAAATAAAATTTCTAATTACGTCAGTATCGCCAACAATCTTGGCCATTAATTCGCCAGTACCGTGTCTGTCAAAAAAGGAAAAATCCAAGTCCTGAAGTTTTTTGTAAATTTGATCTCTAATCCTTTTAAAAACATTTTGTGATGCAAATTCTAAAATTCTTTGCATTCCATATCTAACCGATACTTTTGCTACTATTACCAAAAGCATGGACGCAAGTATTGGAAACAACCGATCCTTATTACCTTCTTCTATAACTTCTTTTATCAACGTCGCAAACAAATAAGGGAAGGCCATTGCCAGCATTGCACAAACAATTGAAATTCCCCAACCTGTAAATATAAACTTCTTATATCCTTTAATAGTTGTTATCAACCACTTTATTTCCTTCATAATATGTATACCCCCTTTGTCTATGCTTCCATAAACAAATATTGCTACTTGTGGTAAGTCTCTCCACTATTTATCTTCATAGCTCTATAGAGCTGCTCTAGAATCAATAGTCTTGCCATTTGATGAGTAAAGGTCATATCTGATAGGCATAAACTCATATAACTCTTTTGTAAAATGCTTTTATCAAGCCCCAATGATCCGCCTATAACAAAGGTAAATGCAGAGGTGCCTTCTACTGTACTTTTTTCTATGTATTCAGCCAAGCCCGGTGACGTAATCTTGATTCCTTTTAGATCTAAGGCGATAACCATTGATCCATCAGGTATCCTCTTTATTAGCGAAGCTGCTTCTTTTTCAATAGTATATTCCTCGTTTACTTCAATAATCTCTATTTTACAATAATGTGACAACCTTTTCTCATAATCATCAATTGCACTTACCATATATTTTTCTTTTATTTTACCAACACATAGTACCGTAATCTTCATCACAATACAACCACCTCGCTAAAATTATCCCTTGGCGCCACGCACATAAATATATCCTTGCCAATACAGATTCCATTAACATCTAAAACATTTTTGGTTGTTTGGTAGGCAAGCTCTGGAAAGTTATTTTCCTTGCTTAAATGGCCTAGAAAAAATCTTCTTGTTCCAACTTTGGCCATAGCAGCGACTAATTCTGCTGCAATCTCATTAGACAAATGCCCATTATCTCCTAGAATCCTTTTTTTCAAGGACCAAGGATAAGGCCCAATCTTTAGCATTTCAATATCATGATTTGATTCTATCAGTATTAAGTCGCTTCCCTTCATACAACATCTTGTCTTCTCAGTTATATGTCCCATGTCAGTTGCGATGGTTACTTTCTTACCATTTGCTGAAATAGAGTATGCCATTGGGTCTGATGCATCATGAGGTATTGAAAATGGCTCTATACCAATATCACCAATTTCAAAACTTCTATCATCTATAACTTTTCTATATTCCTCTTTAACCGCACCGATGGACATATCCATGGAGCCCCAGGTCTTTTGATTCGCATAAATAGGTACACTGTATTTCCTGGAAAATATTCCAGCGCCTTTTATATGGTCACTGTGTTCATGAGTTATTAGAATTGCATCAATATTTTTAGGGCTTTCACCAATGCCTGAAAGAGCGCCTGCAATTCTACAGCCACTTACTCCAGCATCTATTAAAATTCTTACTTTACCAGTACTCAAAAACATACTGTTTCCACTGCTTCCACTAAACAAGCTGCAAAATCTTAGCATACTACTCAGTATACTCCTCTCGGGTTATGGAGGCGCCTAGTTGTCTTAGTTTACTTTCAAAATCTTCATAGCCTCTGTCAATATACTTTATATCATAAAGTTCTGTAGTGCCCTCTGCAGCTAACGCAGCTATTACAAGAGCAGCTCCTGCTCTCAAATCTGGACATCTTACCGACGCACCAAAAAACTTTTTATGACCTTGAATTGTTGAAGTCTTGCCCTCAACGCTTATTTCAGAACCCATTCTTTTTAGCTCGTCAACATATTGGAATCGGGAATCCCAAATGCTTTCTGAAACAGTACTAGTACCCTCTGCCATAGATAATAATACAGATATTTGAGGCTGCAAATCAGTGGGAAAGCCAGGATATGGTAAGGTCTTAACTTTAGCCCTTACAAGAGGACCTTTGTAAAATACCCTTACCCAATCTTCTCCCTCTTCAAGCCCCACGCCCATTTCCGTAAGCTTTGCAAGAAGTGCTTCTTGATGTCTTGGAATTATGTTCTTTACTTTAACATCTCCACTTGTTGCTATAGAAGCTATTATATATGTGCCCGCTTCAATCTGGTCTGGAATAACCGTATATGTAGTCCCCTGATTTAGTTCAGCGACACCTTTAATTCTAATTACATCAGTTCCTGCACCTTTAACATTTGCGCCCATTGAGTTCAAAAAATTTGCTAAATCTACGACATGAGGCTCACGAGCACAGTTCTCTAAAACCGTTGTTCCCTTAGCTCTAACTGCAGCAATCATTAAATTTATTGTAGCGCCAACACTGACAACATCAAAATATATATTTGCGCCAACCATATTTAATCCATTTGCTTTAACTAAGCCCTGTTCCTCTTTAATGTTAACGCCTAATGCTGCAAAGCCCTTCAAGTGCTGGTCTATAGGTCTTGAGCCTAAATTGCAACCACCAGGATGAGAAACTTCTGCCATACCTATCTTCCCTAAAAGAGCTCCTATAAAATAATATGAAGCCCGTAGCCTACTGATTGTTTCATACGATGCTATATGTGTGTTTATTTTATGCGAATCAATCCTTACGGTGTTCTCTCCGATCCACTCAGACGTGGCACCTAACTTATTTAATATATCCATTATTATCTTTACATCAAGTATTCTCGGAACATTTTCAATTACACAAGGTCCATTGGCTAATAGTGCTGCGGGTAAAATAGCCACTGCCGCATTTTTGCTTCCACTAACGGTTACTTCTCCGCGTAAAGGCACACCGCCCTTGACAACCATTTTTTCCAAATCTCACACCTACTTTTCTTTTCTTTTGTATCAACATTATAATAATATAATCTTTTAAATTATAACATAGTTTCAATATAATAAAATAGATATTTTTTGTAAATTAAGGTCCGGCTAATTATAGTAAGTTATATTTATAAGTCCATACTGCAAACCGTAGAAGTATTCACTTTTTGTAAAGGACTTTTTGTGTTATTATAATTTTATAATCTGAATTTAAACTTAGGAGTTTCTATGGAAGTTATTTTACAACGAATATTTAAAGAACTCATCTTTTGGCTTGCATGGATAGTAATTCCTTTATTGTGGGAGGTTACTCCTGCGGTGGTGGGCTTTTTCATTCTTATATTCAAAAACTTTTCTAATAAAAAAGTTGCTATACCTATTAAATTTCCTGAGATTACAATAATCATTCCAATATTTAACTCTGAAAACACATTGTTCAGTTGCCTACAGTCTATTTATAATAGTGATTATCCACAGAATATGATTACAATAATGCTGGTAGATAACGGTAGTAAGGACAATAGCTATAATATTTTCATAGAATTTCAACAGAAGTATACCGATATCTCACTTTGGTGGATGTCGTCAAAGCAAGGTAAATCAAAAGCTTTAAACCTTGCATTATTTAATAGTAAGGGCAAATACATAATTAACCTCGATAGCGATGGCAAGATTGAAAAAAGTGCCTTGAAAAACATGGTAAATAAATTTGAGCAAGATACAAATATTGAATGCATGACCGGCACAGTTCTAATTGACCCTGTGCTTGTTGATGCTACTAAGGACTTCTTCTTAAGATTGACTAGAAGATGCGAGATGTATGAGTATTTTCAAGCCTTTTTAGCTGGTCGAAATTATGAATCGGTTTCAAATAGTATTTATACTTTATCAGGGGCATTTTCGGCCTTTAGAAAATCATCTATTTTAAAAAGTATGATGTATAACAGCATAACTGTTTGCGAGGATACACACATAACCTTTCAACTGCGCTGCATCCTAAATGTCGATATTAATTTATGTGAAGATGCATTATTCTTCGTTGACCCTATAGAGGCCTATGATAAGCTCTATACACAGCGACAACGCTGGCAACGAGGAGAAATAGAAGTATCACATATGTTTCTAACAAAGCGGCTTAAAGCTATAAAAGGCTTTTTCACCGACTTTATGGTACGCATTCTTATGTATGACCACACCTTTGCTTTCCCAAGGGCAATTTGGTACTTTGCCATAATATATTTGTTCTTTAAAAATTATCCATTTAAGCTTATAATAGGATCATTCATTTTTTTATATCTATTGTATGTTCTAGTAGCCTTTCTCTTCTATATATGTGTAAGTCTTTATTTGAAGAAGTTTAAGGAGCTGCGAAAGCAATACATGTCGCACTGGTATATTTGTTTTATCTTGCCTTTGTTTTCTTTTGTGGTTTTTTGGATTAGGTTCGCTAGTATAATAAACAGTATAAAAACTGACACTAAATGGAAAACGCTTACATTTACAGAGGAAGTCAAGAAATTTACAGACCAGTTGAAATCAGATTTTAGAAAAGTTGGAGTTTTAAAAAAGAAAATTGAGAGGATGTTTAATAATGAATGAGGTAGTGGTCATTTTACCTGCATACAACGAACAAGAGAATTTGGAGACTTTGACACAAAACTGGCAGCAATACAAAGATATTCTACAAGATACATACAAACTTTACTTGAAAATCTTAGTTATTAACGATGGGAGCAGTGACCAAACATCCATCATTGCTAAAAGACTTGAAGAGCAGTACAGCAATTTTAAAGTTGTCAGTCATGATGCAAATAAGGGGCTTGGCGAAGCTGTTAAGACAGGTCTATCATACGTTGTTAACAATTATCCTCAATGCGTATTTACCTGTTTAATGGACTGCGACAATACTCATGACCCAAAGTACGTCCTTGACATGCTAGCTTGTCAGAAACGCACAAATGTCGATGTCGTTATCGCTTCTCGTTATCAGTTAAGTTCTAAGGTAATAGGCCTTTCTGCCATTAGACAACTCACCAGCAATGGAGCATGTTTTCTTTATTCCACACTCCTTAAGGTAAAAAACGTCAAGGACTACACTTGTGGCTATAGATTATACAAAATTCCGATGCTTAAAAAAGCGTATAAAAAATTCCCAACCACTCTTATTGAAGAAACTGGATTCACCTGTATGGCTGAGCTTTTATATAAACTTAGTCTATGTAAAGCCACCTTCGTCGAAATTCCCTTCGAACTCAGATATGATTTAAAGAAGGGTGTTAGTAAAATGAAGGTCCTCAATACCATTTTCCAAAGCTTCTCGCTTGTTTCTAGATTAAGAAAGTTAGAAAAACCAAGGCGTAAATAGTTGCTAAGATTAATAAACAATTTTAATCATTACTGAATAACAAATCCCGCAGTTGCATAACGCATTGGCGGGATTTGTTTATCGATCATTTTGTGTCCAAAAAATCATGAATTATATACAATATTTATTTCTAAACATTGTAAGAATATAGTAAATAAGGTGTCGATACATTACATTTTTACTTCATTACCTACAGTGATTGTCTTTAATTAATCATTTACGTACGTGTAGGAGTTTGTTATTGAAAGGGGTGTTCCTTGATTTGTTGAGACTCCGTTGGTTGTAAGTAAAGTTCCTGTATTGTAGTCATGTGTGTATGTTATTATTACCCTATACTCAAAGGTTGTTTTTATAGTTGACCCATCTGAGCTATTTTTAATTGTTATGGCAGTTGGGTTACCGTAGGTTTGATCTCCGATGGCACCATATTCGTAAGTTGAGATTATTCCTGGACTTGATGTAGATTTTGTCATGTTGTGGGTTATAGGCACTGTTTGGTCAACAATTTCATATTTTTTTACTAAATTAATTAATTGATTATTTTGTGTGAACTACGATGATGTATTTTTGGTTTTTGCTTTTTGGAGTTTGTGGCAGAGTCATTTTAAGTTTGCCGTCATTCAAAAGTGGATTTATATAAGTGTTAATCATATAAGATGGGGCATCAAAGTTAAATTGTTTTGCCAGTTCTTTTCTTGATCTTGGCACACTGCAATATTCCAAAATACGATCTGTTAAATTGTCGTTAGTGTCACTGATTATTACTATTTTTGCTTGGGAATCATTAAACAGCGTGACTTTGAATGCACCGCGCATGTTTTCAAACTTGGGTTGCATCATCCCTGCTTTTTTAATTTCCAATAGAACAGTTGGAATACCTGAAAAACGATTCTCAGTGTTAATGAGTAGCTCTAATGCTCCGGCAATGTATGGGTTTCTTGTATCTGCTTCTATTTTACCTAAATTATCAAGAGTTAGTCTGCCATACAGTCCACCAGGATTTTCAATTTCAAGACGATCATTAAAAATCATAATACGAATTGGCGATGAATCTGTATGAATACTATAATCGCGGTGAATTAAAGCATTGAGTACCAATTCCCGAATTGCTTTAATTGGATATTCGGATTTATCATTTCTTATGCCGTTTTCATCAATAATTGTTTTGTTTTTGATATTACGTCTCACAAAAGCAAGTGCTTCTTCTAGCATTTGTGGCAGGGTGCCTTCTATGCGTTTATTATCAATAAAGCGTTCTCCATCATAACCGGTTTCGCCAATTTGAGTACCAGGCACTACCACAGCCGTGATACACAACTGTGGGGCGTATGCTTGCGGGTAAATTCCAACAGCATCAGTCCTGCGAGTGTGGGCTTTTTGTTATCTGTAATTCCTTGTAACTGTAGAATTTGTTCTTCAGGAAGACTCGATAAATTAATTTTAGTTTGTTTAACCTTTAAGTAATAACTATCTAGTGCAGTATGGTCAAAAGCGTTAGAATCAGCTCTGTCAAATGTTCGCAGCTCATCATTTAGTTTTTTACGAAAAGTTTCATAGCTGTATATTTCATATTCTGTCATTGGTAAATCAGCATCCCCTACACGGATATAGGAGCCACGCATTCTACCAGCGCCCTTATAGAAACAAGGCTTTTCAAATACATCACATTCAGCAATTTCAGCAGATACAATAATCATTTCATCCCATTCTGCCACCGTAAATAAAGGACGAACAATAGGTGACATTTGATTTGCCTGTTCCATTACTTTCACCTGCAGATCTTGGGGATTATAAACACTGCATATATTGTAATTATCATCTTTTTTTTACACCAAAAATGATTATTCCACCATTTTGCTGATTTGAAAAAGATGATATTGTATCATATAGTTTGTGTGGCAGCCTTTTTCTGCGGCCTTCAATTCAACGCTTTGAAGTTCACAGCGTTTATTCCGAATATCTTTTACAAGTTCAATTAACTCACCTGCTAACATTTCAGCACCTCATTTGTATAAATTATACTTTGTTAATACTATAACATTGTTTTATACAAATTTTAAATAATTTATGCAAATAATTTGTTTAAAATGTAAAAATAATTAAACTACGAACTTTTTAAAAAAAGCGTGACAAAGATGAAAAATGATACATAGTAACAGATGGATGTATAGTATTGATCAGCTTCATTACTGTAACTTGAACTTTATCTATGCCTGCAAGCTGTCTTCCTTGCTCCCATCTATAAGTGTATCCATCATAAGTTTCTGGATTGCCGATGTCACCTGAATCAAGATAACTAATTTATATGCCATTAATTAGTTATCCATCTATTTTTATTTCATTGTAAGATGTAAGTTTGTCCTTTCACTGAGGATTCCCATAATTATAATTAAAAGTTCTTACCACTCTGCCAAAAGTTCGTAAAATTAAGGCATATTCTCTTTTAATTAATATATTACCACCAGCATCATTGGCGTAGGTTATGGTTTTACCAAGAGGGTAATCTGTAGATGCAAGATATACATTATCCTCATGGGTGAGCTGATAGAGCTCTTCATAGGTGTATTTTACCATTTGAGTTGTACCTTCGGTTATTGTTAGGATATTGCCTTTGTTGTCATAGGTTTAGCTTGTAGTGCCAATTAGTATTGGTTACTGCCTTCACTTTATATGTAAAGTTGCATATCATCGAATCACACATTATTTTAATTGTTGAAGTACATGAATATAACGTTTACGCTGGTATAATCACCTTCTGCTTTTATTGCACCACAAAGATATTGCCAATCTGAAGAATTTGGTTCAAAATTAATTTGTGGGTATATCTTTTTTTGTGTAGAACCGTCTGGCAATTAATTATATTCCCTTTCATTCTTTGCATATTCCCTCAAATCATTTCATATATTCTACTAGGTACCAGGCGGCGGATTTTTTATGTTGTCCGTTTGCTTAAGGGGGGAATATGTTGAAGGATTACATTGAAGAGAGGGTATTTGCCCTTGCACATTACATACTGGATAACACCTGCACTGTTCGCGTTGCTGCAAAAAAGTTTGGCGTTAGCAAGTCTACAGTGCATAAGGATATGACAGAACGATTGGAGTCTTTGTCTGCATCACTTGCAGAGGATGTAAGAAAAATTCTGGAGGAAAATAAAGCCGAGCGTCATATTCGCGGCGGCCAAGCAACAAAAGTAAAATATCAATTAGTCAGGGGTTAATTATATGCAAAAAAAACCGCTTTCCCTTATGGAAGCGGTTTTTTTATGCCTGATTTTATTTAAAATAATTTTCAGGATCTTGGGCTTTTCCAGCTGATTGTACTTCAAAATGCAAATGTACTGGTTCTGCATTTTCAATAAAGATTGTCTTGTCAAGAATTCCAATGACTTCACCTTGTACAACCTTTTGACCTACTTTAACCAAACTAGTAGTTTCAATCCCGGAGTATAATGTAAGTACCCCGCTTTCATGCTCGATAATTATAGTTGGTCCATATCGAGGGTCATTTTTGATATCTTTTATCGTACCAGCTGCTGCGCTTTTTACCTCAGCACCCTTCTGAGCTTCAATATCTATTCCAGAATGCGTTCTCCACTCCTTAAGGGTATTGTTATATACCAGCTTATCCATCGCAAATTTCACCTTTATTTCACCAGCTAACGGAATCGTCATATTAATAATTACTGGTTGATTATTTGTCGTTGGACTAGGACTTGGCTTTGTGCTACCAATAGGAGTACTGCTTGGAGCAATACCTGGACTTTTCATGATTCCTACAGCTATGTCGCTACCATCAGTCGATGTGGAGCTTTCAACAGGATTTAGTATAATGTCTGGATTATCAATTGGCTCATTTCCCAAATTGACTTTCAATGCGTATGCTCCACCTACACATACTACTGCCACAAAAAGCAACAGCATCAGATAATACCCTCTAGAGCTAATAAATTTTTTCATGTATATTTCCACCTCCAACCATATTATTTCCGTTATTTGGCAGTGATATACATGAAAAAAATAATTTTTATATATTATAATAAGATAGTAAAATATTCGTATAGTAATATTTCAATATTTGCTCACAAGTCTGCCCTTTTTTCGCCATACTTGCTGCTCCGTATTGACTCATCCCTACCCCATGCCCATAGCCAAAGCTAATAACCTCTATTCTCCCATCATCATTTTGTCGGAAAATTAAATTAGTCGATAGTACGTCTAAAATTGTTCTTACATCCGTACCTGGATATGTTTTATCCGCAATCTTTATAGTATTAATTCTACCACTCGGCGTTCTGTCTAAAACTACTATAGATTGAAATACACTTTCAGGTTCTCCACTAAAATCTTCGCTATGAGCCTTAAACTTCTGCACAAATTCTTCGGTGGTAAAATACTGTATTTTACAAAATTCGCTATTATCTTCTTCACCAAAACTCGGAACACTTCTTAAATACGGCTCAACATATCCTGGCCAAACATCTTCACTATTTTCTGTCCATCCACCACTATTTGAATGATACAGTGCATTTATAGGGTTACCTTCGTAGGTTATAATTACTCTTGCTGTCTCGTCAACTGCTTGATTTAATTTTGCTACATATCCTTCAGCTTTTTCCTTTTCACCCTCACCAAAAGCTTTTACTATTGAATCAGGGTCTCTCCATGCTTGACAATGTCTATAATCAGTACAAATCCTTGCACCATCTTTATGTGTTTGGTTATCGCCATCATAATAAGCCGAAAGTTTACATATTGTATACGTTCTAGCGGCTATTGCTTGAGCCTTTAATGCTTCTAAATCAAAATATAGTGGCATTTCTGCCGCGACTACTCCTTTTATGTATTTTTCGAAATCGATATCTACAGTTTTATCTTCATCTGCTATATATACTTTTATCTTTGAACTCATAATTCTACTTATATCAAAGTCCTTTATTAACTTTGGCTGCTGTGGATAATCGCTTAACGTATCAGGCCTGTCCATTTTAATTGCGGTAATATTTAATAACCCAGTCGTAAATAGTATAAATGCTGGTAGAAATACAATTATAGCGATTTCAGTTAAAATATACACAATTGGTTTTTTCATAATGCACCTCCAAAAATTTTATCCTTTGATGCAATATATTAAAATGAATCTTAAAATATTACTTTTATTTATTTCTTGAAAACTAATTGGAAGTTTTGCTTGTGGATAACTTTAGACATAAAAAAACCCGTAGACGACTTTATAATAAGCGTCTACGGGTTTCCCACAGTTTTATCCACAGTTTTTAGGGTGCCCTGTGGATAACTTTTAAGCCTGTGATACAGGGCTTTCTACGATTTTAAGATTCTCAAACTTATATCCATTGCTTTAATAGAATGCGTAATTCTTCCAATTGATATTATGTCCACGCCTGTTTTAGCAACATCTAATATTGTGTTTTCGTTAATATCACCTGAGGCTTCGACTATTGATCTTCCATCAATTAGAGTTACTGCTTCTGACATCATTTCTAGCGTCATATTGTCTAACATAATTATATCAGCTCTAGCATCTAGAGCATCTTTAACCATTTGCATGTCTTCAACTTCAACCTCAATCTTTATGGTGTGCGGTATTTTACCTCTAATAAGCGACACTGCTTGTCTTACCCCACCTGCAGCCATAATATGATTATCCTTTATCAGGACCCCATCTGATAGTGAATATCTATGATTCTGGCCTCCGCCTGCCCTCACTGCATATTTCTCAAGGTATCTTAAACCAGGCGTAGTTTTTCTAGTGTCAACGACCTTAGTTTTATATCCTTCTATTACTTTACACATGCTGCTAGTTCTTGTTGCTATACCCGACAGTCTTTGTAGTAAATTCAGAGCTGTCCTTTCACCTTTCAAAAGGGCCACTGTTTTTCCTGTGATAGTAGCAATTATATCTCCTTTTTCGACTCTGCTGCCATCATCAAAGAATATATCAATCTTCACATTAGAATCTAATATATCAAAAGTTCTTTTTACTACAGGCATACCAGCAATTACGCCACTTTCTTTTGCGATAAGGTTTCCTACTGATTGGCTATTTTCTGATATAATATTATCTGTTGTAATATCTCCAAATGGCATATCTTCCTTGAAAGACATTAAAATAATTTCATCAAGTTTCATGATATCCAACATAATTATATCCTCCTAATAATATTCTTCTTCCATTTTGCATCATCAAGTACTGGAAAATCAGCTCTAAAATGAGCTCCACGACTCTCCTGTCTTTCTATTGCAGATTGTATGATAGCTTCTGCTATTAAAATTTCATCTTGTATAGCAAAGTCATCAATGCAAATATTTTGCATATCAGTAAATTCATCATTTAAAGTATGTAAAATTTCTAGTGCATGATTTAAACCTTCTTGATTTCTAACAATTCCGACATAGTCTGACATAGTATTCTTAATTTTTTGTATTATTTGTTTTC
>Ga0123336_10003313_pt1 | contig 13552 bp, 11 predicted proteins | sample SSSSmetaG_FD_96466 | JGI IMG/M metagenome (GOLD analysis project Ga0123336, IMG submission 96466) | Glacier valley bacterial and archeal communities from Borup Fiord, Nunavut, Canada, to study Microbial Dark Matter (Phase II) - ​SSSS metaG | ecosystem: Environmental > Aquatic > Freshwater > Ice... | reverse complement strand
GAAGAAGCTGGGGGCGGTGTGCGCTTCGGTGGCGATTGCGGGCGGTGGCGAAGGGCTGGCGGCATTTGGGCGGGTGGTGCCGGATGGGGTTACGGGGTGCGGGCCGCTGGGGGGGATTGTGGCGGCGCTGGAGACGAGTGAGTTTGAGTGGGCGCTGTTTCTGCCGGTGGACGTTCCGCTGGTGCCGATGAGTTTTGTACTGGGGCTGGCGGGGCGGTGCCTGGGGTCGGATGCGGTGGCTGTTTTGCCTCGGGTAGAGGGGAGGGTGGAGCCACTGTGCGCGGCTTATCGCCGGAAGGCTTTGCCGGGGCTGCGGGAGGCGCTGGCAGGCGGGCGGTTTAAGGTGACGGAGGCAGCGGGTGGGGCGGGCCGGGTGGAGTACTTTGACGCGGAGGAGGCACCAGAGCGGTTTGCGAATGTGAATACTCCGGAGGAGTTCTCGGCGGCGCTGGAGTATATGGCTGAGATGGGTGGGTAGGGATTGCGGTTTCGGCGTGGATAGAAATGGCTGGCGGGTGCATCAGATGGGAGAATAGGCAGACGGGGTGTGATAACTATGGCGGAGATGGACGAAGAGTTTGAACCGACGAGTGATCCGGCGAAGAATCCTGAGAAGCGAGAGAAGCGCGCGGTGGTGGAGAGCGGGAGTGGGCAGGACTCGCCTTCTCACACGCGCGTGGTGGAGGGGGAGACGCCAGACTATACGAGTCAGTCGCTGACGGCGGATGTTTCGGAGGATGTGGCTCCGGCGGTGGAAGAGTTTATGGAGCAGGCGGCGGCGCAGAACGAAGCGGCGGCGGAGGCTGTTCCGGACGTGAAGAACAAGCCGGGGCCGTACATATCGTTTGAACATGTGTACAAGTCGTTTGGTGATTTTGTGGTTCTGGAGGATGTGAGCTTCTTCGTGAACGCCGGAGAGACGCTTTGCATCCTGGGGCGAAGCGGTGTGGGGAAGTCAGTTTCGCTGCAGATGCTGATGGGATTTCTGAAGCCGGATAAAGGCACGATCAACGTGGCGGGCGAGAACATCTGCGGGATGAATGAGAAAGAGATGCAGGAGATTCGGAAGAAGGTGACGATGGTGTTCCAGAACGGGGCGCTTTTTGACTCGATCTCGGTGGGGGAGAATGTGGCGTTTCCGCTGCGGGAGCATAAAGACCTGGAAGAAGGTCAGATTCTGCAGGTGGTGAAAGGGCTCCTGGAGATGGTGGGGGTTGCGGGGATGGATGGGCTGCTGCCTTCGGACCTTTCGACTGGGATGAAGCGGAGTGTGGCGATTGCGCGGGCTCTGGCCTCGCAGCCGGAGGCGGTGCTGTATGACGAGCCGACGACGATGGTGGATCCGCTGATGGCGCACCTGCTGGGGGACTTGATTGAGCGGCTTAAGCAGCAGTTGCACCTGACGAGCATCGTGGTGACGCACGATATGCGGTTTGCGAAGAAGCTTGCGGACCGAGTGGTGTTTCTGCACGGCGGGAAGGCCCACTTCTTCGGGACGATGGACGAGATGGAGCGCAGTGAGGATCCGATTCTGCAAGAATTTCTGCTGTTGGATGAGTTGGTCATTCCGCAGTAATTATGTGGGTATTAGTGAAATGTTCAATAGGTAATTGATTCGGAATCAGCGCTTTGGTAACAGGTGTGCAAAGTGTTGCATGTGGGTTTGCAAGGTGAGTCTGCACCACGTATGCTGAAAGTTAGTTCGTATTTTGTTTTGGAAAACTTAATATGCGCCGCTTAGGAACTACCCGGGCGAGTGAGTGTTTTCCACTGTAGACCTTGATTGTATTTTTGCCGCGCTGAGCGTGAGAGCAACCGATACCACGCATCAGAACGGTATAGAGCCTGGTAATAACTTGGTGGAAGGGCGTTCGCTATGGCGACACCGGACTATTTACAGCAAGTGATAGTTTCGGCAAAACGGCGCGGCGGTGGAGACCGTCGCACGTCGTCGGATGTGGGTGTGTTTCGCAAGCCATCTGTGACAAGCCTGGTACTGGCTTCGCTGGATGTGGTGACGGTGGTGGTGGCGGCGACTCTGGCGGTGCGGATGCGGGTGAGGACGCCGTCGGGGATTCCGGTGCTTTCGGTTTTGCCGCAGATGGTCCATGCCGCACCTCCGCTGTTGATTTTTTCCGTGTGCTGGTTTGCAGTCTGCGTGGTGTTCTTTACGCGGTCGTATGGGCTGTATGGGCCGGTGCAGAATCGCAGTGGTTTGCATGAGCAGAGGATGACGGTGCAGTCTGTGTTGACGGCTGGTCTGCTGCTTTGCGGGATGCTGTACCTTTGGCGCGGCGAAGCGGTACCACGAGCGGTTATCGGGTTGATGGTTTTGTTTACGTCGATGCTGCTCTGCCTGCGCCGTGCGGTTTCGCGCCGGCTGGCCTACAGCCGGTTCCGTGAAGGGATTGAGACGCGGAATGTGTTGATTGTCGGTGCGGGACGGGTGGGCCATGCGCTGCGGAATCATCTGGAGTCGTTGCAGCACCTGGGTTTCCGGTTTAAGGGATTTGTTGCGTTGACGGAGCGGGAGGCGGATTCAGGTGGCCCTGAGGTGATCGGGGATGTGCGTAACTGCCTGTCGCTGGCGCGGTCTTTGTTTGTCGACGAGATTTTTATCTCGGTGCCGGCGGAGAAGCGGCTGGTGATTGGGTTGGTGGAAGAGGCGCGGGCGGCGGGGATCGATGTGCGTGTGGTGCCTGACCTGTATGACGGGTTGGCGTGGAATGCTCCGGTGGAGTATATCGGGCAGTTTCCGACGATTCCACTGCATCGCCGGGAGTTTCCGATTGGGGCGTTTCTGCTGAAGCGAATTCTTGACATTACGCTGTCATCGCTGGCGCTGCTGGTTCTGTCGCCTCTGATGCTGGTGATGGCGCTTGCTGTGCGGTTCGACTCAGAGGGTGCGATCTTCTACAAAGCACAGCGGATTGGCCGCAAGGGGAGAACGTTCTCCTGCTACAAGTTCAGGACGATGGTGACGAATGCCGAGAAGCTGAAGGCCGATCTAGAGCATATGAATGAGCGGGATGGCATCCTATTCAAGATTGAGAACGATCCGCGGGTGACTCGGGTGGGTCGCGTGATGCGGAAATATTCGTTGGATGAGCTGCCGCAGTTTTATAACGTACTGCGTGGCGATATGAGCATGGTTGGGCCGCGGCCTCCGATGGCTGCGGAGGTGGAGCAGTATGACCTGGCGCATCTGCGTCGGCTGGATGTGCTGCCGGGAATTACGGGGTTGTGGCAGGTAGAGGCGCGGCAGGACCCGTCGTTCGACAGCTATATCTCGCTGGATACGGCGTATGTCGAGAACTGGAGCCTGTGGCTTGATTTGAAGATACTGACGCGCACAGTGGGTGTGGTGTTGAGTGGTACGGGCAGCTAGGCTTAGATCGCGCACGGCGCTGGGATTTAGATCGCGCGAGGCGCTGGGATTTAGATTGCGCAAGGCGCGACGCGTTAGACTTGAAGTGTGAAGATAGCGCTGGCACAGATTAACCCGACGGTGGGGGATTTCTCCGGAAACACAACGAAGATATTGGAGTATGCAGAGCGCGCGGCTGCGCTGGGGGCGGAGCTTGTGCTGTTTCCTGAGCTGGCGGTGTGCGGGTATCCGCCTGCTGATTTTCTGGAGAAGGACGTCTTTGTAGCCAAGGCCGAGCAGGTGTTGGCGGAGATTGCTGCGTGGACCGGAGTGGCCGGGCGGCCAGCGATTCTGTGTGGCACGGTGATGAGAACGGGTGTGGATGTTGGGAAGAAGGTACGCAATGTTGCTGTGCTGCTGCAGGGTGGCGTGGTGGATTTTGTGCAGCAGAAGATGTTGCTGCCCTTCTATGACGTGTTCGATGAGCAGCGGTACTTTGAGCCGGCGACGCAGCAGATGTTGACGTATATCGGGGAGCAGCCATTGGCGATTACGGTCTGCGAGGATGCGTGGAACGACAAAGGCTTCTGGCCGCGGCCGCTATATGCGGTGGATCCGGTTGAGGCGTTGATGCGGCAGTGGGATGCGCAGCCTTTGGAACTGGCGGGGAAGCAACGGATTATTTTGAATATTTCGGCCTCGCCTTACTGGCAGGAGAAGCGGCAGATTCGGCTGAAGATGCTTGCTGCGCTCGCGAAGCGGTATAAGGCCTGCGTGGTGATGGTGAACCAGGTGGGAGGGAACGACAGCCTGGTGTTTGATGGGTCTTCGATGGCGGTGGAAGCGGATGGGCAGGTGATGGCGCAGGCTGCGTCATTTGCCGAGGACCTGGTGGTATTTGATACGGCATCTGAGGATGCGGTCGCGGTGCCTGGTGTGAGTGATGAGGTTTCAGCTACGCTGCAGGCTCTGGTGCTGGGGACGCGGGATTATGTGAGGAAGTGCGGGTTCAAGCAGGCGCTGGTGGGGTTGAGCGGTGGGATCGACTCGGCGCTGGTGGCGGCGATTGCTGTGGAGGCGCTGGGCGCGGAGAACGTGGTGGGTGTGGGAATGCCGAGTGAATACTCCTCGCTGGGGTCGATTGAGGATGCGCGACGGCTGGCGAAGAACCTTGGCGTGCGGTTTGAGTTGCTGCCGATCCACGATGTGTTCGCGGAATACCAGGATGTGTTGAAGCCGCTGTTTGAGGGGACGCCGTTCGGGTTGGCGGAAGAGAATCTGCAGTCGCGGATTCGGGGTGTGCTTCTGATGGCGCTTTCGAACAAGTTTGGCGCGCTGGTACTGACGACGGGGAATAAGAGCGAGATGTCAGTGGGATACTGCACGCTGTACGGCGATATGGTGGGCGCGCTGGCGGTGATTGGCGATGTAATGAAGTTGAAGGTCTACGCGCTGTGTCGGCACCTGAATGCGCGGCGTGAGGTGATTCCGTGGTCGACGATTGAGAAGCCGCCTTCGGCCGAGTTGCGACCGGAGCAAAAGGATACAGACTCGCTGCCACCGTATGAGGTGCTGGACCCTATCCTGGAGGCTTATGTGGAGCGGTACTGCTCGGCGGAACAGATTGCGGAGGAGCAGAGCGTTGACCTTGCGCTGGTGCAGCACATCCTACAGTTGGTGGAGCGGAGTGAGTATAAACGGCAGCAGGCGGCGCCGGTGCTGAAGGTGACGCAGAAGTCGTTTGGTATGGGACGGCGTTTTCCCATTGCGGTCAAAGTTCAGGTTTAATGGTTTTGCCGGATACGGCGGAAGGATGGTTCGCGTTGAAGAAGATTTCTTATGTGTTGGTGATGATGGCGGCAGTGTGCTGCGCCGGAGCGGTTGAGGCGCAGACGTCGCAGGCCCCGAAGGCTGCGGCGGCGGCCCCGCTGCAGTTGAGCTCGCTGGGTCAGTCGAGCACGGTGGATCCGTTTCCTCCGGTGAATCCGAAGTTCTTTACGGCTGCTTCTCCGACCGTGGATACGGTGAATGGGTTTCTGAAGACGCTTTGGGGGTATGACTCGAACCGGATTTGGCGGGTGGAGGCGATCCAAGCGACGCCGGCTCCAGGTGTGAGCAAGGTGACGGTGTTTGTGTCGGACAAGGGGCCGAATGCCAAGGTGCAGCCCACGGCGTTCTACGTGACTCCCGATGGGAAGCATGTGATCGCGGGGGATGCGGTGCTGAGCTTTGGGCTGACGCCGTTTGCGGAGCCGCGGGCGATTCTGCAGGCGAAGGCGGATGGCGCTTCGCTAGGTGCTGCGAGCAAGGACTTTATGCTGGTGGAGTTTGCCGATCTGCAATGCCCGCACTGCAAGGATGCAGCGGCGGTGATGGAGCAGATTGCCAAGGACTTCCCGAATGCGCGGATTGTGTACCAGAGCTTCCCGCTGGTGGAGATTCATCCGTACGCGTTCAAGGCGGCGTCTTACGGGTACTGCGTGCAGAAGCAGAAGAACGATGCTTATCTGCCGTATGCAGCGGCAGTGTTCGACGCGCAGAGTGCGCTGACTCCGGAGACGGGTGATGCGACGCTGAAGAATGCGGTGACGAAGGCTGGGCTGGATGCGGCGGCGATTGATGCTTGTGCTGCTACGCAGGCAACGAAGGATACGGTGAATGCGTCGATGAAGCTGGCGGAAGATGTAGGTGTTGACCAGACGCCGATGCTGTCAGTGAACGGGCACATGCTGCCGTTGACGCAGATTCCGTATGAGACGTTGAAGACGATGATCGCTTACCAGGCTGTGCTGGATGGAGTGACTGGGGCGACGACGATGGAGACTCGGAAGATTCCTTCGCTGGGGAAATAAAGCTACCGTAACGGTTACATCAATCTGGAGGGCGCATCGAATTTTTGGTGCGTCCTCCTTTTTGCGTTTAGCCGTGGTTGAGGTAGAGGAAGCGGAAGAGGAAGAGGGCGGCGAGGAGGTAGAGCATCCAGTTCTGGCGGCGGGCGCGGCCGGTGAAGATTTCCAAGGCGGCGAATGCGATGAGGCCGAAGGAGAGGCCGGTGGCGATGGAGTAGGTGAGAGGGATGGTGATGAGGGTGAGGAAGCTGGGGATGGCGATGCGGGGGGCATCCCACTCGATGGTGGCGATGCATGAGCACATGAGGGCTCCGACGAGGATGAGGGCGGGGGCGGTGGCGAAATCGGGGAGTGCGCCGACGAAGGGTGCGACAAAGAGTGCGGCGAAGAAGAGGAGTCCGGTGACGATGGCGGTGACGCCGGTGCGACCGCCGGCGGCGACCCCGGCGGAGGACTCGATGTAGCTGGTGACGGTGGAGGTTCCGGCGAGGGAGCCGAGGATGGTGGCGGTGGCGTCGGCGAAGAAGATTCGGTTGAGGCGGGGGATGGAGTGGTCGGGGGCGATGAGGTTGGCGCGCTGGGTGACGGCGACGAGGGTTCCGATGTTGTCGAAGAGATCGACGAAGAGGAAGACGAAGATGATCTCGAAGGCGTTGATGCGGAGGGCGCCACGGAGATCGAGATGGAAGGCGGTATCGCGGATGCTGAGGGGGTTGAAGGGGGAGGGGGTGTAGGCGACCTGATGACAGATGATTCCGAGGGCGAGGGTGGCGAGGACGCCGATGAGCATCGCGGCTTTGACGCGGAAGGCTTGCAGGATGGCGATGAGGAAGATGCCGAAGATAGCGAGCTGGGTGCCGTGGTTGTGCAGGTTGCCGAGGGTAACGGTGGTGGCGGGACTGGGGACGATGATTCCGGAGTTGCGGAGGCCGATGAAGGCGATGAAGAGGCCTATGCCCCCGGCTACGGCGGCGTGGAGCTGGTGGGGGATGGCGGCGACGAGCTGCTGGCGGATTCCGGTGAAGGTGAGGGCGAGGAAGATGACGCCGGAGAGGAAGACTGCGCCGAGGGCGGTCTGCCAGGGGACGCCCATGCCCTTGACGACGGTGTAGGTGAAGTAGGCGTTGAGGCCCATTCCGGGGGCGAGGGCGAGGGGGTAGTTGGCGAGGGCTCCCATGAGGATGGAGCCGAGGGCGGCGCAGAGGCATGTAGCGGTGGTGACGGCGGCGAGGGGCATACCGGTCTGGGAGAGGATGGCCGGGTTGACGAAGATGATGTAGGCCATGGTGAAGAATGTGGTGAGGCCGGCCAAGGTCTCGGTGCGCCAAGTGGTTTTGCGGTCGGCGAACTGGAAGTAAGTTTCGAGTTTTGTGCGCATGGCCCCCCTCCCCCCTTTGTTGCTTAAAGTCTTCGAACGATGAGACTTAGGCTGGTACTTCGTGTTTGCCTGGCCTGCAAAGTATTGATGGTAAATGACTTGGCTGTAAGGTCTGGCAGCCTATAGGTTTAGCGGCCTGCCTGGAAGGCTGGTGCGTTCACTTTAGGGCCTGATTGCTGTGTCTCTATTATAGCGAAATGAGGGGAAATGATGGCGGCGTAAGAGGTTTGGGATGTGCGGGTTGGGGGATTTGGCGTGACAGGTTTTTGGTGGGAGGGGATATCAGGGCGTTTCCCGGTTGCTGGCGCGGAGGCGGAGGTCGGTGACGATATCGAAGACGGCGGAGGCGTTGTCGATGTCTACGAAGACGGGGATGCCGGCGCTGAGGTAGAGATTCTCAATGGAGGCCTTGTTGCGCTTACCCTGCCAAGGAGAGTCGTTGAGGCTGCCGAATTTAAGCGTGCCGATGCCGTCGGGGCGGAGCTCCTTGTCAATGGAAGGGATATTTTCGAGGAAGGCGGAGATGGTTTTGGCACCGGGTGGACGAACGGTGACGAGGACGCGGCGGTTGGTGATGGCGTAGAGGACGCGCCGCTTCTTCCAGGCGGCATAGAAGAAGCGGCCCCAGATCATGTATTGGCCGATGATGACGAAGGGGATGCCCCAGAGCTGCATAAAGGATGAGGGTCCCTTGTTGCCCATGAAACCGATGCCGGAGACACCGAGTTCCCAGAAGATGGCGAAGCCTCCCCAGAGGAGGCTGAAGGGTATGGTGAAGGTGTCGCTGGAGTGGAAGATGACTTTGGGGTTGGGCTTGCCTGACCAGAGGAGGGACTCGCCGGAGGTGAGTTCCTGCTGCAGGGTTCTCTGCTCTTCAACTGTTAGGGTTTCCATGGATGTGTGGGCAGGATAATCGAGATGCAGGTGAATAGAAAGGTGGCGAGGGGATGACGGCAGATGAGGTGAAGGCGTTATTGGGGCTGAGGCCGCATCCGGTGGAGGGTGGTTGGTATGTGCGGACGTATGACTCGGGTGAGCGGGTGGGGGCAGAGGCGTTTGCGGCGGGTCGGTATGCGGGCCCGCGGTGGACGGGGACGGCGGTCTACTACCTGCTGGAACCGGGGACGTTCAGCGAGATGCATCGGCTGCGGTCGGATGAGGTGTTCCATTTTTATATGGGGGATGCGGTAGAGATGCTGCGGCTTACTCCAGGGGAGGCCGGGGAGCGGGTGGTGATCGGGACGGACCTGGTGGCGGGCGAGCGGCCGCAGGTGGTGGTTCGGCATGGGGTTTGGCAGGGGTCCCGGTTGGTGGCGGGTGGGGCCTGGGCGCTGCTGGGATGTACGGTGAGCCCGGGGTTCGAGTTTGAGGATTATGAGGAGGGGAGCCGGGATGCTTTGGTGGGGGAGTGGGCGGGGTGGAGGGAGATGATTGTTGGGTTGACTCGGGGGTGAGGGGGGATTGTTTGGGAGGCAAAGTCTTGGCGCGAACCCCTTATCTTTCTCAAGAGCAAGAATAAGAGCAAAAGCGGAGGGGCGAGCCTTCGGCAGAGTGGTATGCGGCTTCGGCGCGGCAGATATCGGCATGGCTGAAGCCCTGCCCTTCCGGCTTCTCGACCAAGGTGGCAGCTTTGGAGGGGTCGACGAAAAGACCTTTTTACTTGTGGGTTATTGCTGTTTGTAAAAAGTTAGAGCGAGGTCTACCAGGTGCGTCTGTTTATCTAGTTTGGGTTTGTAGCCCATTCCGTAGCCGCTTAGATCCGGAGAGGCTTGGGAGAGGTGGAGGCTTAGGTTGGAGATGGCGAGTTGGTCGAAGATGTCGCCGGGTTTGAGGGTGAGGAGCTTCCGGGCGGTGACTTCCTGAGATGGGCTGAGGTTTTCGATGGTGATGGTGTGCAGGCGGTATTGGGGGCCGGGGGTCACTTTGAAGTCGTAGGTTGCGAGGTCGTGATCTTTGTCGAGCGTCGGGGTTCCGTTGAACTCGACATCGAGATAGCCCTGCTGCCAGTAGAGTGAGCGGAGGGCTCCGGCGAGTCTCCCGAATGGGTTTGGCTGGGCGATGTCGCCGGGATGCGCGGTGAGGAAGGGTGAGAGATCTTTGCCCTGGGCGAGGGGGCCGCCATCCGCTTTGAGAGCGGCGACGTGATATTGCGGGCCGGCGACGATTCTGGCAGTGATGGGGACGAGGTAACGGTCTTCTGATTTCTTCGGTTCGCCTGTTTCTAAAGACACGGTCGCGGCAAGATAGCCGAGTTGCATTAGCTTCTCACGGATGTTTCGTTGCGGGGACCAGAGGTAATTTGCAGCGTAGGCTTCGCCGCGCATGTTGTCGGCGAGCTGCTTGAGATAGGGCGCAGCCTGAAATGGTGAGTCGTCGAGTATCAGCTTTTCGATCAGTATTTCGGGCGGGGCGTGGATGCTGTAGCGGATGGACGGTGGGGGTACACCTTCGTCGAATTTCTGGTGGGCGACGTCGCGTGATGGTTCGTCGATCTGGACTTCGGCGAGAATGCCCTTGGTCTTGAGGAGTTGTTCGAGGACGACGCGGATTCTGGATTCGGCGGGGGAGTTGCGGGTGATTTCGTTGGGGAGGGAGGGGATGCGTTTCTTGAGCTCGGCGCAGAGGCCAGCGTCGCTCCACCAGACAAAGTTGCTGAAGGTGTAAGGGAAGTGTTCGGGTGCCTGCGGATTTGCGTTGGGCGTGAGTGCGGCGATGAGAAGGGCGGTTATGAGGGCTCGCTGTAGTTTCTTCATACGACGGAATCTCCGTGATGAGAATACATGCTGGGGTTCACGAGAGCCTATTTCAGGGGCAAAGCCTGATTTTGTGGGTGGGGTAATGTCTTAACTTTTTTGTGACCGGAATAGACCGAGACTACCAGCTTACTTTTGTAGCGAATTTCTCGACGAGATACTGTAGGGCTTCGTAACCCCGCGGTTGCCATAAGATCAAGTGGTACGTGCAAATATGATGAGTCATGGTGTGCCCGATACACTCCATAGCAACGCAGGGTCAGGATCAATATCAACACCCTCTGAGGGTTATCTAATGGCTCACATATCTTCAGCAATCGTTGCCATGGTGTTGAGTCTAAGCGCCGGTCAAGCGGTGGCCCAACCGACACCAGAGGTGCAGAAGCTCTTTGGTCAGTTAACGAACGGGGTGATGGGACAGCGGGCAGGCGCTCGTCTTAAGACGCTTGCCCAAGGGAGCGGAGAGACTAGAAAATATTTGGTATTGAAGCTGCCTGAGCTTTTTGCAGACCCGTCGCAGGACCCGTTCACTTTGGATCATGCATTTCGGTTGGCGGGAGACCTGAAGATGGTCGAGACGATGCCAGCTCTGCTGAAGTGGTTTGATCGCTCTGGTGCGTTCGGTTCCTCTACGTTTACGGAGGTTGAGAGGCTTGATAATGATCCGGTTGCCAAAGCGCTGGTGAATTTTGGGGAACCCGCGATCGAGCCGGTTCGCCATTTTCTGGAAAATACCAACAGCACGCGTGAACTGCGAACGCGGGCGGCCTCCATTCTCTTCAATATGAACCTCAAGGAAGCCGACCAGGTGCTAGCTTCGCAGGTTGCGGTTGAGAAGGACCCAGAGCTCAAGCTTTATATTCAAAAGCGACTGGCATGGCCGCAAGGCTTTCGACAGGATCGAGTCGACAAACCTCAAACCAAAGAAAAATAAGAGGACGGGATGCAGGTGAATTGCCCTCCGTCGGGTGGTTTACGTTGCGACTTGTGGGGCGTTCGAGGAGGGCATACCTCGGGGGCTAAAGCCCGGCTTGGTGGTGCCGTTTAATGTCCAGGCTTAAGCCTGGACCTACCCCAGGTGCAAGAGCAAAGGCAACGACAAGAGCAAGGGCGAAATGCAGGGGTTCTTCGCTTCGCTCAAAATGACGATGTTTGGTGGCAACGTGAGGCGATGGGCTGAAGATTCCAGTGAGCCGGGACGGTCTTGAACACTGGACAGGTTGAGAACGGTTTGACGAGATAAAGGCGCCACTGGGAGACGGGTTAGTATTGTTTCGAACTGGAGAGTGCGCAGATGACGATGCCGAAAGAGCCGACGATGGAGCCTACGAAGACGAAGCTGCCGAGTGAAGCGATTGAGCTTTATAACGAATTTATCCATGGTGGGATGAGCCGTCGGACGTTTATGACGCGGGCGCAGAAGTTTGCGGTGGGTGGGCTGGCGGCTTCGGCGATTATTGAGGCGTTGATGCCGAACTATGCGGCGGGGCAGCAGGTATCGAAGACGGATGACCGGATCAAGGCGAGCTATGTGACCGTTCCTTCGCCGAATGGGACGGGGAGCATCAAGGGCTATTTTGTGCGGCCGGTGAGCGCGGATACGCGGTCGGAGACGGTGACGAAGTTGCCGGGCGTGATTGTGGTGCATGAGAATCGCGGGCTGAATCCGCATATTGAAGACATTGCGCGGCGGTTTGCGCTGGCGAACTTTATGGCGTTCGCGCCGGATGGGTTGACCTCGCTGGGTGGTTTTCCGGGGGATGACTACAAGGGCGGGCAGATGTTCAACAAGATCGATCGCACGAAGATGGCCGAGGATATGGTGTCGGCGGCGGTGTGGCTGAAGGCGAGGCCGGACTGTACGGGGAAGATTGCGGCGACGGGTTTCTGCTATGGGGGTGGCGTGGCAAATATGCTGGCGGTGCGACTGGGTGGGGATTTATCGGCGGCGGCTCCGTTCTATGGCGGGGTTCCTTCGGCGGAGGATATCAAAAAGATCAAGGCGGCGATTCTGGTGCATCATGGAGAGCTGGATGCGCGGGGAGCGGAATCGTGGCCGCCGTATGATGCGGCGTTGAAGGCGGTGGGCGTTCCGCATGAGGGGTACATCTATCCGGGTGCGGTGCATGGGTTCAACTGCGACGCGACGCCGGAGCGGTATAACAAGGCGGCGGCTGACCTGGCGTGGCAGCGGACGATTGACTGGTTCAACAAGTATGCGCGTGGGTGAGGTTGGGCTTGAGACGCTGGAGGCGCGGCTGCGGGTGATGCTGCCGGAGATTTATCGGGAGCGTGAGGAGGCGGTGCGGCCGGAGTCGATGGGGTCGGCTGGGCTGCGGTTTGGGGTGGATGGGAGGGTGGCGTGGGACGAGATTTGGGGATCGTTCTGCGATTTGGCGATGGCGGGTGGGCCTCCGCATAAAGGGACGCTGCTGGAGCCGGGAAGTGGACAGGCGATAGGAGCGGAGGGGCAGCGGTATGGGGAGGTGGTGGAGGAGATCTGTCGCGGCGTGGGGTTGGTGACGGGGCTTTGGGTGGAGGATTCGGAGGATGGAGGGTGGGTGCGGATGTATTGCACGAGTGCGGCGATGGCGGGGTGGCTGGCGCGTGCGATCGTGATGGAGAATGTTTGTGCGAGGGCGCAGGGGTTGGTGCTTTATCTTCCGGCTGGGCCTGCGTACCGGGTGGAGAAAGAGATCAAGAACGTGGTGACGGCAGTGGCGAAGACGTGCCACTACTGGGTGGAGCATACGCCAGTAGAGCAGCAGTGGGAGATTGGGCGTTTGCTTCGGGAGATGGAGGCGGAGTCGGCTTTGGTGGAGCCGGGGATGTCGGACACTTTGCTGCGGGAGCGGGTGGGGTCGGCGATTGAGGGGGCTACGGGATTGGTGTGTTCGGCGCATGGGTATGCGGGGTGGGTGGGGTTGGAGTGTGGGGCTGTGGCGGCGGCAATCTGGATGATGCGGGTGCTGGTGGTGAGCAATGTTTTTGCGCGGCGAGAGGGGACGATGGTGTTTGTGCCTGTGGATGAGAGGGTGGTGGGGGTGGTGGCGCGGGTGGCTGGGTTGGGGCGGATGCGCGGGATTTATTGAGGCATGCACCGGGTAAGCCCGTGTTGGCACGCGGGTGTGTGTGGCGGAGGATTTCGATTTGCGTTTAGTTGCTGGTGATGTTGAAAGGGCTCGGGGCGGATGAGTTGGTGAGG
>Ga0123336_10003312_pt1 | contig 13554 bp, 12 predicted proteins | sample SSSSmetaG_FD_96466 | JGI IMG/M metagenome (GOLD analysis project Ga0123336, IMG submission 96466) | Glacier valley bacterial and archeal communities from Borup Fiord, Nunavut, Canada, to study Microbial Dark Matter (Phase II) - ​SSSS metaG | ecosystem: Environmental > Aquatic > Freshwater > Ice... | reverse complement strand
TTCAACATGAGACAACGTTCCTCTCGTTTTGAGGTGTCGCAATCACCCGCTACTTGATACTGCCGCGACGGGATTGCAAAAACGAGGCTTACGCGAAGTAGATGACGGCAACCTGATGTGATGGCTCGCCCGTTGAATAAACTGTCATATGCATGTGTTGAATATTGTTCCGCTCGCCGCTTCGTGGCAGCGGCGGTTCTTGCCGGTGGTCTCGTCTGTGTACCTGTTTCTACAATCCGAGCGCAGGGCGTGCCGCCCGCCGAGGCTCAAACGCCGGTGCCCAAACAAACTCCGATCGCCAGCGGAGGACCTGGCCTGTGGGATCGTGCCAATCTGCTGGGCGACCCGCTCGGAACCGCTGCCTGGACGGACTCTCATGGCATTTCTGTCGGACTGACGCTTGCGAGCGAAGTGCTCCGAACCGCATCGGGCGGGTTCGAACTATCCACCCATGTGCAAAACGAAGCCGTATTGACCTTCGGGTTGGATACGGCGCACGCGTTCGGGTGGCATGGTGGCCGGTTCTTCGCCAGCGGTCTGGTGATCAGCGGTTCCGGCGTGAGCATCGATGGTGTAGGTAGCCTGACGACCATCAGCAGCATAGAGGCCGAACATTCCATACGCCTGTTCGATCTTTGGTATGAACAGACGTTCCTGGGCGGGCGTGCGAGCCTGCGGCTCGGGCAGATGGCAGCCGACGAGGAATTCCTGCTGACCGGGAGCAGCGAGGTATTTCTCAATGGCGGTTTCGGCTGGCCGACCTTGGCCTCGATCGATCTGCCCAATAGCGGTCCGACCTACCCTCTCGCAACACCCGGGATGCTGCTGAAGGTGCAACCTTCCGCCAACCTGACGCTGCTCGCAGCGCTTTTCAATGGCAATCCCAGTCCGGACGGCTTTGGCAATCCGCAAAGAACCAATCGGTTCGGCTTGAACTTTCGCACAGACGGCGGGGCGTTCACCATTGCTGAACTTCAATGGCACCATGAGTTCGGCACGCCTGCACGCGACCGGCCCGGCACATTCAAATTAGGCGCCTGGTGGAACACCAACACATTTCTGGATCAGCATCTGGATCCAAACGGCCTGTCGTTGGCCAACATCAACAGCACCGGATTTCCTGCGCAACGGCGCAACAACTGGAGCGTTTACGCCACAGCCGATCAAGTGCTGTGGCGCCCTTCCAACGCACGGGAACAGGGGCTCTCAATGTTCTTGCGCTGGATGGCGGCACCGGATGACCGAAACGAGGTTTCGGTTGAAGTCGACGGCGGTCTTGCCTTTCGCGGGCTGTTCCCGTCACGCCCCGACGACACGATCGGCCTGGGGTTCGGCTGGTTCAAAATAAGCCAGGCAGCACGCGCGCTGGATCGTGATTTGGCGGCGTTGGGTCTGAGGCGCCCGATCCGCAGCGCGGAAGGCTTGCTCGAAGCGACCTACCAAGCCGAGATTACGAAATGGCTGCAGATACAGCCGGACTTTCAATACATCATCCGGCCTGGCGGCGGGGTGCCGGGATCGGAGGGAGAGCAAAGCCTGAGTACGCCACTGAGGAACAGCGAGATCATTGCTATCCGATCAACGATAACATTTTAGTCGATAGGATCAGACGGTTGGTGCCGCAGGAAGCAAGGCAAGGCCTTCTTTTTCGAGAAAAAGAAGCAAAAAGCTTTTGTTTGTTCGCATTTGGCAGAGCGTCGAGATTTTTCCTGCTGCACGCATGAAGGGACAAAAGTTCTTTGGTCCTTTTTTCAAAAAAGGACACCTTGCTTTGCCTTCGCGCCCGTGTCTTGACGCGCCATTTCCGGCATCGCAGCCGACATCTTCCCCGCAAGCCGCATAGCTTTGGCGGCCGGGCTCGGCGGCTTCGCCGACAATTGTGGCGGCGCCCTCAGTCTCTATGCTGCCAGCCCCCCGCTGCCGGCATACGGTCTGCCGCCCAATCTCATCGGCGCGGCCGTCGGCTACCGCTCGCCTGGCTGCTGCTGCGCACCACCGTGTCGCGCCGCCTTGCGACCGCGCGCTCAGGCCTGCGGCGAGAGATTGACCGCCGCCGCGCGTCCGTTCTGTTGCTGCTCCACCTCGAAGCCCACCTTCTGTCCCTCGTTGAGGTTGCGCAGGCCGGCTTTCTGCACGGCACTGATATGGACGAAGATGTCCTTGCCGCCGGTCTCCGGCTCGATGAAACCATAGCCCTTGGTTGGATTGAACCACTTCACTGTACCGCTGGTCATGCGAACGCCTCCCCTGGCGGTGCCGGGATGGAGGGATTACGGAGGGGCTACCCTGTCTATCGAAGGCATGCACCCGGGGACCCGGCTTGCCGCTAGACGTATACGCTAACAAGCTTCCCGCAAACCTGCAACGCGGCTGTCACACATGCGCCGAAGCGCCGAATGCGCTATGATTTCCGCCAAGAAGCCGACAAGGATGCCCGGCAATGTCCTACACCGCACTCTGGCTCTCAGCTCACCGCAACCTGCTCCTGGCGCTGCTCGGCTTCAGCCTGTGGATGTTCGCCAATTACTGGTATCTGCGCCGCGACATAAAGAAATGGCGGCGCAACGCACGCGGCCATAGCTGGACGGCGGATATGGCGACCAAAAGAAGCAAGGGTGGACAGGGTCCGTCGGCCTGAGGACCGCCATCAGTACGGCGAACCGTGCGCCACCACGCGGGCGGCATTGCCGGCCCAAGTGTAGTTCTGCCGCTCCAGCTCGGCGCGCGCCGCCTGGCCGAGGCGGCTGCGCAGGCCTGGATCCGAGATCAGGGTCTGCAAGGATTCCCACATGCCGCCTTCCGCAAACAGCAGGGCGGTGCGGCCATCAGCAAGGATTTCCCGGATATTCGGCTGGTTGGGCGCCACGATGGCGCAGCCCGCAGCCATGTAGTCGAATATCTTCAGCGGCGAAGCATAGGGCGTGGCACTCGGCTGCAGCGCGATGTCGAAGCCGGTGACCAGAGCCGGCACATCTTGCGGCTGCACCAGCCCGGTGAACCGCACGCGATCCGACAGGCCCAGCCGGGCGGCCAGCGCCGTGAGATCCGGCACGGCGGGGCCATCGCCCACCACAACCAGTCGCGTGTGGCCTGGCCCTGCCGCCATGCCTTCGATCACCCGGTCAAGCCCATGCCAGGCGCGGACGAAGCCCACGAAGCCCAGCGTCACGCTGCCGTCGGCGGGTGCTGGCGGCCGGGGCGGGAAGCGCGCCAGATCGATGCCGTTCGGCACCACCGCGATCCGCTCCCGCGGCACACCGGCCGCTTCGAGGATACCGGCCAGAACGTGGGTGACCGGCAGCACCTTCGCGGCGCTGCGCCAGGTCCAGTGTTCCAGCCGGCGGGCGAGCCAGGCCAGTCGCAGCCCGCCGTGTTTCGCGCGCTCATCGGCCAGCGGTGAATTGACTTCCAGAAGAAGCCGTATCTTGTGCCGCCGGGCGAGCCAGGCGCCCGCGAAAAAATAGAGATTGCACCGCTCGTAGACGAAGTCGGGCTGCATCTCGCGCCAGGCAGCATGCAGCCGGCGGTAAGCCGGCAGGTTGTAGGCGAGCTCGGCGAGTTCGCCGAGGAAGCCCGGCAGCAGGCGCCGAATCCGGGCGATGGTAGGGCTTTCGCCGCCGAACCCCGCCTGATCGTAGAAGCTGGGCCCCACCACCCGAACCTCGTGCCCCGCCTCACGCAGCGCCCGCACCAACTCCTCGATATGGACACCCTGTCCATCATGCGACTGGATTCGATGGCTGTACAGTATGCGCATAGCCTCAAATCCGCCGAGGTGCCTTCCGAAGCAAGCCAAACAGACAAAAGTTTTTTGGTCCTTTTTTTAAAAAAAGACTGCTTGCCTTACTCTGGAAAAGGATTTCTTCCGGTCTGAGCCAACACAGCCCAGGCAGTCGGCGCCAGATGAGGCCGCCGGAAATACAGGAAATCGGGCGCTGTGGTATCAAGCCCCGTCGAAAGCCCAGTGGTCAGCGTCGGCGTGGTGCAGGCATAGACAAGCCCGCCCGGAGATGTCTGGCTCGCCAGCGTGGCGAGCAGCCTGGCGGCGAGATCGGGGCGGCCCTGGCGGCGGGCCGCCAGCGCGGTGATGGCCGTGCCTTCCAACCAGATCCCGTCGCGGTCGTCGTTGAAATCGACCCCGTCCATGCCGGCGATCGGGCCGTTCGCCGGCAGTCCGTGGCGCGAGAGAATCCAGTCCAGCGCGCGCGGCCAGTTGGCGGGCGGGCGGGGCACCGCAAGCAGCGGCCAGAGGTTGGCGTCCACCGCGGAGTGCGGGTTCAGGCTGCCATCGGGCTTGAGGCCGGTGGCGAAGCGCCCCTCGCCCGCCTGCCACATGCTGGCGACGAAGGCTTCGGCGTGGGCGGCCGCTTCCGTCCGGCCCAGCGCGCGGAAGACGGCGGCAAGATCGATGTTATGCTCGGTGCTGACCCAGGAGAGGCGTTGCGGCGTCGGCTCGAAACCCAGGGTGCCGCCGGCATAGCCGCGTGGGCCGCGGACATTTGCCTCGACCCAGTCGGCGCAGCGATCGGCGGCGTCGTGGTAGTCCGCGCCGAGCGCGATCCACAGCAGCATGGCCCAAGCCAGCACGCCGGTGGCGCTGGCAACGTGGTAGCCGTCCTCCACCCAGCGCCCGGCGGCCTCGTCCCACCAGCCCGGGAGGGCGGCCGGGCCGGATAAGGGCGTGGCGCCAGCGCGGTAGGCGTTGCGGAGTCGGCCGTCGTGCCAGAAGCGGTCGTGCGACTGGCCATGGACCAGGGCGTCGGCGATTTGCCTGGCGGCCTGCGTATCACCCAGGGCCAGCAATGCGAGGCCGGCGACCGCATTGTCGTAGGTATAGGCGCAACTGGCCTGGGTGAGGTCGAAATTGGTGCGGCTTGTCACATCGTAGCTGTGAAGCAGGCCCCGCCCGCCCAGGCCGGCTACGCGCGCGCGCAGCGTTGCCCCCCAGCCAGGCGCCGCAGCGGCGGCTGCGAGAGGAAGAAGGGCGCTCGCGAGCAGGGTACGTCGGCGCAGGCGCATGGCGGAGTGCATTCCAGGAAGGCGTTATGATTTTTTAGACGATTAAAGATTATTGAGCGAGGGACGGCCTGCGATCGGCATGGCCACGGGAGCGCCGAGATGGAAGTCGATCCTTGCCTGCCCCCAGCCCATCACGCCACGCACCACGCGGCCAGGCAATTCGCACCCCACCGGCTGGTCGGCCGCGTGCGGGCGCATGGGCATCGGGCGATCGGCAAGATATCCCAGCTGCGCCATCCGGCCTCCGGCTGCGGCAAGCGCCTGGACAGCGCCGGCCATTTGGCGGCGCGGCCGACCGATCCCGCCGCGGCACCGGTCGCGAAGGCTGGTCTTCTGGCCAAGATCGGCGGCGCGAAGGCCGCTTCGTTGCTGGGGGCCATGTCCATTGCAGGCGCGCTCGCGTTGGCCGCAGGGGATCACGCAAGCGGGTCGGGCGCGCCGCCAAGCACGGTGGACGGCGGACGGACGCCGGGTGTCCGGCCAGGCGCACCCGCGCCGCATGGGCTGCCTGTGCCGGAGCCGAGCAGCTTGGCCCTGCTGCTGGCCGCACTCGGGCTCGGCTTGATCGCCTGCTGCGGACGAGGACGGACGAAGCCGCGCTGAAGCTCCCGCATCGCCGCGCAAGATGGGCTAGGCCGAGGCGCTGGAGAGGGCAATGAAGCGCGCCGCGGTAGCGATGTCGCGGGCAACGTTGCGGCGGCGGTGCAGCGCCTCTGGGTCGTCGCCCCATTGCTCGGCCTGGAACAGCTCGTCGAGCGCGGCAAGGCCATGCGCTTCGGCCGGGTCCAACGCACCCTCGGCCACGGCAAGGCCCAGAACCAGGCTGCCCATGGCGGGGACCAGAATACCGAGGCCGGCCAGAACGGCCACCGGCTTGGCGGCCACCGCCTCGCGCAGGCGGACCAGTGCCTCCTGCGGCTGGGCCGCATGCATCACGCCGCTGACCACGCGCAATCTTGCGCCATGCGTCGCCTCCGCCCAGTCCAGCCACGGCTGCCATACCGCCGCCTGACGGGCTGCCAAAGCCTCCGGCGTGGCGGCCCGGTAGCAAAGCAGGTCGCTTTCCGCGTAGCGCGTCAAGGCCTCGATGGTCGGAGCCGGATCGGGGGCCACACGCTCCTGCGCGGTGCCGGCAACCTGCGTCAGCGGAAAATCGCGGCCGTCGGCCAACTGCCACTCCTCGGCGATGGCTTCGGCTAGGACGCGGCTTTCAATAGTCAAGATCGGACCGCCGGGCAGGCGCATGGGGCGGCCGTCCAGGCGGATCGTGTAGCGGCCGGAATCGAGAACCGGTGCTGCTTGTTTCCAGAAGCGTTTCACGGGAAGGAAGGCCTTCTCTTCTGAAGAAAAGAAGCAGAAGACTTTTGTCTGGCCGTCGTGGTCAATGGAACAGGCCTTGGAGCAGGTCCTTGGGTTTGCGGATGGTCAAACCTTGGTCTGGGGGCGCCATGGCGGGGAGCGGACCGCCCAGGCCGCCACGGGCAATGGCGAGCTTCGCGGCGCAGGCGGACGTGACCGGGCCACCGATGGTGACGCCGAAGCGGCCGCCGCTCAGCACAGGGTCCAGCGTGGCCTTCATCTGTCCGAACGGGCCAGCGAGAGAGACGGGAGCGGCCACCGCGGTAGGGCCCAGCCGGACGCGGGGGCGCAGATGCAGTGCCGCACTCTGCGCCTTCAGATCCAGAGTGCCGTCAGCCTCCAGCACAAGCCGGCTGGTGTCGGCCGAGAGCACACGGATGGTGCCGATTCCGGCATCGAAATCCACCCGCCCGGCGAAACAGCGCACCTGGCTGGTGCCGCCGCCAAAGGTCGGCACGCCGGCGGTGTTCAGCACCTCGCCGACCAGGCCCTGCACCATCGCATCCTCGATCTGGCCGTTGACCATGGCCAGGCCGACATGGCCGCTGAGGGTGGCGGTCAGCGCCGGCAGGGTTTGCCCGGTGCCGCTGAGCTGGGCATCTACCTGCAAGGTGCCATGGGCGCCCCCGGGGAAACCGAGCAGGCCGGCCAGCGCATCGGCGGCGATGGAGGGCGAGCGCAGCGTGATGGCGATCGGCGGATCGTCCGAGGTCGCGTCCAGCGAGGCGCCGCCGATGATAGCCCCCTCCGGGGAGATGGCGCGGAACGGGTTCAGCGCGAGCTTGCCGTCCTGCAGCCGCAGATGGGCTTGCAGGTCCTGCACCCGCTGGCTGCCGGCGGTGAGGTCGCCGATGGTGAGCGACAGATCGGCATCGGTGCGGCGCATCTGTGCCAGCGGCAGCGTGCCGGCGGACGCAGCGACGGAAGTGGGCAAGACCGCGGGCGATGGCGGCGGCACGGCGGGCGCCTCTGGCGGCGGCAGTTGCACCGCACCCTGGCTGGACTGGGCCGCAGGGGGCCAGACGGCGGGCAGAAGACCCGCTTCGGTACTGGCAATGGCATCGAAATTCAGCACGCGGGACGTCAACTCGCCCACGATCGAGGCACGCGGCGCCCATTGGGCGGTGACCTGGCCGGAGACGTCGCCAAGGCTGGAGGCAATCGACAGGTCGCGCACCACGACGCCGCGCAGCTTCACGCCGGCATCGCCCAGATTGGCCGACAAGGTCAGGTCGTGTGCCGGCGGCAGGGTGCGGCCGATCAGCGGCGAAAGGGCCGAGACGTCGGCGGCGCGGCCCTGCACCGAGAGGTCGATACCGGGGGCGTTCAGGTTCGGCGGCAGGGTCCCGCGCGCGGCCAGGTTGGCGCCGGCGGCCTGGGCGGAGAAGGTGACCTGAACGGGGCCGCCCGCACCCACCACGTCCGGCTGCATCACGGTGCCCGCCACGCTGAGCGGGGTCGCCTGGTAGGTGCCGTCCAGGCTGAGCTGGGCCAGCTGCCCGGGTCCTGGGGCGGAGAGCGCCAGCTGGCGGATGGTCAGCCCGGCAACCCAGGGGCCGAGGTCGGACGCGCCGGCATGGATGGAAATCTGCGAGGTTCGCATCTCCCCTGCCCCGCCATCCTGCAGCACGGCGGTGGCGTTCACATCGACCAGCGGCGGCAGGGCGCCCATGCCCAACAGCGGGCTGAGCGTGGCAAGCGTGGCGGCGTTGGCGGTCAAGCGCAGCGTATAGCCGCGGGCCTGCTCGGGATGGTTCACGCCGCCTTCCACATGCAGGGTGCCGCCGGCGGCCGAGGCATCGATCATGACCGGCCAGGCGCCGGACAACGCGCTGACCGGGCCGCCCTGCAGTCGCTGCAGCGAGCCGGTGGAGGCTTTTATCTCGATCGGCACCTCACCGCGGGTGCCGCGGAAGGAAAGGGCCATCGGCGTATCGGGGCTGTCGGCCGACCATTGCAGCGCGCCGATCCCCAGGGTGACTGCCGAGCCGGGGCCAGCGAGCCAGTGCAGCTGGCCGCCATCGAGATGAATTTCGCGCACCCGCACCCCATGGCCGCCGGCGCTGCTCTGGCCGCCATGGCCCTGATAGAGTGCTGCCTTGCGGGTGGTGGAGAACTGCCAGTTGCCGGTGCCGTCCGGCGCGCGTTCCAACAGGATGTCCGGATTGCGCAGCGAGAGCGAGGAGATGACCGCGTCCCCGCCCAGCAGCGGGATCAGCGCGAGATGCGCGGTGAGGCTGGACGCCGTCAGCATTTGCGGCCGTGAGCCGCCGGCCATGTTGGCGAAGGCCACGTCATCCACCTCGAAGCGCGGCGAGAGGCCCAGCTTGAGATGCACGCCGCCCGCGACGCTCAGCTCGCGCCCCGTGGCCCGCAGCACGCCGTCTTTCAGCTCGCCCTCGAGCCGCACCGGATCCAGCGCCGCGCCCGCCACGACGATGCCGGCGACGCCGAGGATGAGGAGAACAGCGGCGGCGATGAGGAATTTACGCATGGCCGCTTGTTCGGCCATGCGTGGCGGTTGTTCAAGGCGAGTGAGAGGCAAGCAGTCCTTTTTTGAGAAAAAGGACCAAAAAACTTTTGGTCCTTCGCATTTGAAACGGCTCGCTCTTCGGTCGTGTCGAGATCGATTGAAAACAGCGCATGGGCAAAAGGTTTTTGCCTCCTACCCAAACATCCCATGCATGAACCACTGCAAATCCCCCGTGCGCGCGTCCTCCCCATCCCCACGCCGGAATAGCCAGAAACGCTGGCCGGCTTCGTCCTCCACGGCGAAATAATCGCGCACCGCCCAGGTCTCCTCGGCAGTCTTCCACCATTCGCCATAGACGCGTTCCGGCCCGTCGGCGCGGCGCACGCGGTGGGCGCGGCGGCGCCAGGTGAAGCTGGCTGGCGCGTGGTCGGGCAGCAGCGCCATCGCCTCGATGCGGCGCGGCGGGGTGAACAGGCGCGGCGGGCGCGGCAGGCGGTCGGGCCAGTTGGCACCCTCGGGGGCAGCCAGAGGGGGGATGGGGCGCAGCGCGCGTTCCGGCACGTCGCTTTCCACCGGTGCCAGGCGGAAGACGCACTCGGGGCCGAGGCGATTAGCCAGGGCGTCCACCAGGCCGGCGAGATCTGGCGCATGGCTAGGTGCACAGAGTTCGGACAGGGTCTGGCGCGCATTCAGCCGGGCTGTGAGAGGGGCTGCGAGCGACATCGCCTCGATACCGAAGCCGGGATCGATGGTCTCGATCTGCGGGGTCAGCAGCCGGATCAGATGGGCGGGATCGCGGGTGGCGGCGGCGGTGCCGATGCGGATCGCCTGGTGCGCGCCGTCGATGCGCTGGAACACCAGGTCGAGGCGGGAGGCGCCGAGCCCGGCTTTTGCAAGCTTTTCGCACAGGCGTTCGGCGAGCAGTGCCGTGGCGCGTGCCAGGTCGTCGGGCGTGGCGATGGGTTCGGGGAAGCCCTGCCGGGTGCGCGGCAGGTCTGGGGGTGTTGCGGATTCGATCGGCTCGAACAGCGCGCCGGTGGCCTGGTCCAGGCGCTTCAGCACCTGGCCGCCGAAGCGTTTGGCCAGCGGGGCGCGCGGGGCGGCGAGCAACTGGCCGATCGTGTCGAAGCCCAGGGTGCGCAGGGACTGAGCCGCGTCCGTGCCGATGCGCAGGGCGGCGGGCGGCAGCGGCGCCAGCGCCGCGGGGGCCTGACCCGGCGGCACCACCGGGTTGCCTCCATGGCGCGCCACGGCGCAGGCCGTACCCGGCGTGTCGGCAATGGCGGGGCGCGCGGCGATGCCGGCGGCGGCCAGACGGGTGTGCAGCATCTCCAGCAGAGTCGCCTCGCCGCCATGCAGATGGGTGCAGCCGGTGACATCCATCCACACGCCGTCGGGCGCGCAGGGGGCGGTGAGCGGGCTGATGTGGCGCAGGCACCAGCCAGCCAGGCGCGCGAGAGCCGCCGCATCCTGATCCGGCTGCGCCTCCTCGATCCGCAAATCTGGCACCAGCGCCTGGGCGTGCGCCACCGCCATGCCGGCATGCAGCCCCAGTGCGGCCGCGCGTGCATCGGCCGCCATCACCACGCGGCGGGCGCCCACCCGGGCCGCGGTCAGCAGCGGGCGCGGATCAGGCGACGCGCCACACCGGTTCAACCTGTCGGTTGGCCAGTTCGGCAGGAAGAGATAGACGACCCTGCGCATCGCATGCCTCCATGATCCATGTTTTCGGGGCCGCATTGCGGCACCGTGTCAGCGCCACCTCCCATCTGGCTGGCCCCAACACTTGAGCAATTCCGGGGCCGGGAACCGGCAAGGCCGGCGAAGGCAGCGGCGCGATCCGCCAGCGGGTGGCCGAAGCGGTGATCCCCATATCGGCCGCCCTGCCCTCGACCCGCCTTCGCAGCGCCAGCGCCATGACGCCGGATTTCTCCGCCGCCAGCACCAGCCTGCGCGAGGCAGTCATCGGCAGCCGGGTGAGTTCGCCGAGCACGGCGGAAAGGCCCGGATGGCGCAGCGCCTCCTCCATCGCCAGCAGCACACCCGCCTCGTCCGGCGGGCGGACGTGGATCACCCGGTCCGGCGCCAGCCCGGCGCAGGCGAGACCCGGAGCGAACACGTCGCTGCCCGTGCTGCACCACAGGACGCTATGCGGCAGGCGGGCCAGGATGCCGGCGGCGAAGGACGCGGCACAGGCGGCCGGCACTTCGTCCGGCCCGCCGCCGCCGATCTCGTGCAGCGCCGATTGCGCCAGCCCGCCATCGGGGAGATAGGTGTCCATCTCCTCCACACCGAAAGGCAGCACGCGGCCATGCTGCGCTGTCGGCCGTTCCAGGGCGCGGATGCGCCGGCGCAGCGTGTCCAGGTCGGTGACGGGGGGTGGGGGCGTCATGTTCTTATTTTGTTCCAAGGCGGCGGCGGAGTCGAGTCGAGTCAGAGAAAAGGCGGGGCTTTGCCCCGGACCCCACCAGGGCGTGCCGCCCTGGACCGGCGTTCATGGAGGTTCAGTCGACAAACGGCGTCTTGATCGGCTACGCCACGCTTGATCGCGCAGGGAGACCAGATGGAATCGCGCATCGAGCGCATCTGCGTCGAGCACGGGCTGAAGATGACAGGCCAGCGCCGGGTGATCGCCCGCGTCCTGTCCGACGCCGAGGATCACCCGGACGTGGAAGAGCTCTACCGCCGCGCCTCGGCCATGGACGGCCGCATTTCGATCGCCACCGTCTATCGCACCGTGCGGCTGCTGGAGGAGCGCGGCATCCTCGAACGCCGGGATTTCGGCGGCGGGCGCGCCCGCTACGAACCGACCGAACACGGCCGGCACTACCACCTGATCGACATCGATACCGGACGCGTCATCGAATTCGAGGGCGGCGAGCACGAGCGGCTGATGCAGCAGATCGCGGCCAATCTGGGTTTCGATCTGGTGTCCACGCGCCTGGAGATATATGGCCGACGCACGAACGGGGCGGCCGACCCCGCCCATGAGCCAGACGACCCCTCCTGACGGAGTTTCCGCATGACTGCCGAGATCAAGATCGCGCCTGGCCTGACCGGCGGCCTGAAGCGGCAAGGCCCGCCGCTGGGCCCCGAGGACGGGCCAGGATTCGGCGAGCTGCGCGCCGGCCATCTGGGCGTGCGCATCGCCACCACGGAAGCCGAGATCGACGCGGTGCAGGCGCTGCGCTGGCGCGTGTTCTATGAGGAGATGCGTGCCGAGCCGTCGGCCGCGGCGGCCGCCCTCAAGCGCGACGTGGACGCGTTCGACGCGGTGGCCGACCATCTTCTGGTGGTGGACCATGCGATCGGGCCGGGGCCGGAAGGGGTGGTCGGGACCTACCGGCTGATCCAGCAGAGTGCGGCCGAGCAGATCGGCAGATTTTACTCCGACGACGAATACGATATCTCCCCGCTGATCGGCTTCCAGGGCAAGCTGCTGGAGCTCGGCCGCTCCTGCGTGGATGCCGGATACCGCTCGCGGGCAGTGATGCAGCTGCTGTGGCGCGGCATCGCGGCCTACGTCTTCCGCCACCAGATCGACATGATGTTCGGCTGCGCCAGCCTGCCCAGCACGGATCCGGACCAGTGGGCGGCCGAGCTGACCTACCTCTATTACAACCATCTGGCACCGCCCGCCCTGCGCCCGCGGGCGCTGCCGGACCGCTACGTGGACATGCGGCGGATGGACCCGGACGATATCGACCAGCGCCGCGCCCTGGGCAGGCTGCCTCCGCTGATCAAGGGCTATCTGCGGCTGGGCTGCTTCATCGGCGATGGCGCGGTGATCGACCACCAGTTCAACACAACGGACGTGGCGATCGTGGTGAAGACGGATCTGGTGACCGACAAATACTACCGGCATTACGAGCGGCAGTTGCGAGATGCGCTTGAATAAGCAAGCAGTCCTTTTTTGAAAAAAAGGACCAAAAAACTTTTGTCCATTCGCGCGGGCTGGCAGAGCGTTCCTTGAGGAAACGTCCTTACATCGAAGCGGGGCTGCTGGGTCTCCTGACTGCGCTGGCGCTGCCGCCTTTCACCTTGGCGCCGGTCCTGTTTCTGACCATCCCGGGGCTGCTGCGGCTGATCGGCACAGCGCCCAATGCCCGCGCGGCAGCGTTGCGTGGGCTGGCCTTCGGCACGATCCTCTCCATGGCGGGGCTATACTGGGTCACCAACGCCGTCTTGGTCATGGCGGCGCAGTTCTGGTGGGCCGTCCCCATCACCGTCCCGCTGCTGTCGGCCGTGCTGGCGCTGTTCATCGCCGTTCCTTGCGCCCTGGCGCACGGGGCGGCCGCCGGCTGGCCCCGACTGCTCGTGCTGGCCGGAGCTTGGGTGCCCAGCGTGCCCGGCAGTTCGTGCTCAGCGGCTTTCCCTGGAACCTGCTTGGCAGCGCGATCGAGATGCCAGGCACGCTGGGCCTGGTCTTCATGCAGCCGGCCGCCTGGATCGGCACCGATGGGTTGACCTTGGCCATCATCTTCCTGGCCGGCAGCATCGCCACCGGGCCGCGCGGCTGGCGGGTCACGGCCGGCCTGCTCGTCGTTTGGGTCGCCGCTGGCACGCTTCGCCTGCAGAGTGCGGCACGCGTCACCGGCCTGACCGCGGTCATCGCCCAGGGCAACGTCTCCGAACAGGATCACCGCGACCACGGCACCGAACGCGCCTGGGCGGACCGCGTGTTCGACCGCTATCTTGCCCTC
>Ga0123336_10003311_pt1 | contig 13555 bp, 12 predicted proteins | sample SSSSmetaG_FD_96466 | JGI IMG/M metagenome (GOLD analysis project Ga0123336, IMG submission 96466) | Glacier valley bacterial and archeal communities from Borup Fiord, Nunavut, Canada, to study Microbial Dark Matter (Phase II) - ​SSSS metaG | ecosystem: Environmental > Aquatic > Freshwater > Ice... | reverse complement strand
GAGCTCTGAACCATGGCTGAGCTTGCAACCCTGGCCCGGCCCTATGCCGAAGCGCTGTTTCAAGTGGCTCTCAAAGGCGACTTAAAGCAAGCGGCTGTCGAGATCGATGCATTGGCAGAAGTGTCAGCCAACGCCCAGTTGCGCCAGTTCGCCGACAGCCCGAAAACCACTTCCATGCAGGTGGTGAACGTGATGACGTCGGTGGTGAAGCTGACTTTGTCAGAGGCATCAATAAACCTGCTGCGCACCGTGATCGACAACGGCCGTCTGGCAGCGTTGCCCGAAATTGCGGCGCAGTTTCACGTGCTGGCCAACGCCAGAGCTGGCGTGTCAGATGCCGTGATCTACAGCGCGTTTGACATGTCTGAGGAGCAAGTTGCCGATGTGGTGACTTCTCTCGAAAGACGCTTTGCGCGCAAGCTCAACGCCAGCGTGCAAGTGCAAGCGAACTTGATCGGCGGCATTCGCGTGGTGGTGGGCGATGAAGTTCTCGACACCTCTATCAAAGCGCGCCTTGAACAAATGAAAGCCGCACTCGTCGCCTGAAGGCGGTAGCAGCTTTAAAAATTTTGTGTTCGATGTGCACTTGCGCGCGAACCGAGCCAACGAATTCAAAGGACATCCGTCATGAATCTGAATCCCGCAGAAATCTCTGAACTCATCAAGAGCCGCATCGAAGGCTTGGGCGCAGCCGCCGACATCAAAAACCAGGGCACCGTTGTGTCGGTGACCGATGGCATTTGCCGCATCCACGGTTTGTCGGACGTGATGCAGGGCGAGATGTTGGAATTCCCCGCCGCACCGGACGGCTCACCCACCTTCGGCTTGGCGCTAAACCTCGAGCGAGACTCGGTCGGCTCGGTGATTTTGGGCGAGTACGAACACATCTCCGAAGGCGATACCGTCAAGTGCACCGGCCGCATTTTGGAAGTGCCTGTCGGCCCCGAGCTTAAAGGCCGCGTGGTCAATGCGCTGGGTCAGCCCATCGACGGCAAAGGCCCGATCAACGCCAAGTTGTCGATGCCGATCGAGAAGATCGCACCCGGCGTGATTGCACGCAAGTCGGTCGATCAGCCTATGCAAACGGGGCTGAAGTCGATTGACTCCATGGTGCCCGTGGGTCGCGGTCAGCGCGAACTCATCATCGGTGATCGCCAGACCGGCAAGACCGCAGTGGCCATCGACGCGATCATCAACCAGAAGGGTCAGCACATGACCTGCATCTACGTTGCCATCGGCCAAAAAGCGTCGTCGGTGAAAAACGTGGTGCGTGCGCTCGAAGCCAACGGCGCGATGGAATACACCATCGTCGTCGCGGCCACGGCGGCTGAATCGGCGGCCATGCAATACGTGTCAGCCTACTCAGGCTGCACCATGGGCGAGTACTTCCGCGATCGCGGAGAAGACGCGCTGATCGTGTACGACGACTTGTCCAAACAAGCGGTGGCCTACCGCCAAGTGTCGTTGTTGCTGCGCCGTCCACCCGGCCGTGAAGCCTACCCTGGAGACGTGTTCTACCTCCACAGCCGCCTGTTGGAGCGCGCTGCTCGCGTGAACGCCGACTACGTCGAAGCCTTCACCAAAGGCGCGGTCAAAGGCAAGACGGGTTCACTGACGGCATTGCCCATCATTGAAACCCAAGCCGGTGACGTGTCGGCCTTCGTGCCTACCAACGTGATTTCGATTACCGACGGCCAGATCTTTTTGGAAACTTCGTTGTTCAACGCCGGCATTCGTCCTGCGATCAACGCCGGCATCTCGGTGTCGCGTGTGGGCGGCGCGGCGCAGACCAAAATCATCAAAGGTTTGTCCGGCGGTATTCGTACCGACTTGGCGCAGTACCGCGAGTTGGCCGCGTTTGCGCAGTTCGCGTCTGACCTCGACGAAGCCACCCGCAAGCAGCTGGACCGCGGGGCACGCGTGACTGAACTCCTTAAGCAAGCCCAATACTCACCTCAGCCCATCAGCTTGATGGGCGCGACCTTGTTCGCTGTGAACAAAGGTTTCATGGACGACGTAGAAGTGAAGAAGGTTTTGTCGTTTGAAGCCGGTCTGCACACGCACCTGAAAACCAGCCACGCCGCGCTGCTGAAGAAGATTGAAGACAGCAAGGTGTTGGACAAGGACTCTGAAACTGAGATGACGGCCGCTGTGACCGCCTTCAAGAAATCATTTTCCTGAACCCGGGATCTCGATATGGCAGCCGGTAAAGAAATTCGAGGCAAGATCAAAAGCTTCGAGAACACCAAGAAGATCACAAAGGCCATGGAAATGGTCGCGGCTTCAAAAATGCGCAAGGCGCAAGACCGCATGCGTGCGGCCCGCCCTTACGCTGAAAAAGTGCGCAGCTTGGCGGCCAATTTGTCGACCGCCACGCCCGAGTACAAGCACCCTTTCCTGATGAGCAATCCCGGCGCTAAAAACGCTGGTTTTGTCCTCATCACGACCGACAAAGGCCTGTGCGGCGGCTTGAACACCAACGTGCTGCGCATGTTGACCAACAAGCTCAAAGAAGTCGATGCACAGGGTCAGAAAAGCGAAGCCGTGGCCATCGGCAACAAGGGCTTGGGCTTTTTGAATCGCGTGGGCGTGAAGGTGGTTTCGCACGCCACGATGCTGGGCGACAAGCCCGCGCTGGACAAATTGATCGGCCCCATCAAGGTGCTGCTCGACGCTTATGCGGCGGGCCAGCTCAGCGCCGTCTACCTTTGCTACACGCGCTTCATCAACACCATGAAGCAAGAGCCGGTGATGCAGCAATTACTGCCGCTGTCGGCTGAGAGCATGGTCGCGGAAAAAGCGGTCGGTTCAGGCGCGCATGGTTGGGACTATCTATACGAGCCCGATGCCGCAACGGTGATAGACGACCTGCTGGTGCGCTACACCGAAGCCTTGGTTTACCAAGCGCTGGCGGAAAACATGGCGTCTGAGCATTCATCGCGCATGGTGGCCATGAAGTCGGCCACCGAGAACGCGGGCAGCGTGATTGGCGAGCTGAAGCTGGTCTACAACCGCTCGCGCCAAGCTGCCATCACCAAAGAATTGTCTGAAATCGTGGCCGGTGCGGCCGCGGTTTGATCGACGCTTAAATATTCGAATCGCTAACAAGGAATCAACATGTCCTCAGCTTCAACAACCGCACACGCCGCCGAAGGCAAGATAGTTCAGTGCATTGGCGCCGTGGTCGACGTGGAATTTCCACGCAACGCCATGCCCAAGGTGTACGACGCGCTCAAACTCGATGGCTCTGCCCTCACGCTCGAAGTGCAGCAACAGCTGGGTGACGGCGTGGTTCGCACCATCGCCCTGGGTTCCTCTGACGGCCTGCGTCGCGGCCTGATGGTTCGCAACACCGCCGCGCCCATCATGGTGCCGGTCGGTCGCGCGACGCTCGGTCGCATCATGGACGTGCTCGGTCAGCCCATCGACGAACGCGGCCCGGTCGGCCAAGAACTCACCGCCTCCATTCACCGCAAGCCGCCGTCGTACGACGAACTGAGCCCATCGCAAGATTTGCTGGAAACCGGCATCAAGGTGATTGACTTGGTGTGCCCATTTGCCAAAGGCGGCAAGGTCGGCCTGTTCGGCGGTGCCGGTGTGGGCAAGACGGTGAACATGATGGAACTCATCAACAACATCGCCAAAGCGCACAGCGGTTTGTCAGTGTTTGCGGGCGTGGGCGAGCGCACCCGCGAAGGCAACGACTTCTATCACGAGATGGCCGACTCTGGCGTCGTGAACCTCGAGAAGCTCGAAGACTCGAAAGTGGCCATGGTCTACGGCCAGATGAACGAGCCTCCTGGCAACCGTTTGCGCGTCGCGCTCACCGGCTTGACCATCGCCGAGTCTTTCCGCGACGAAGGCAAAGACGTGCTCTTCTTCGTCGACAACATCTACCGGTACACCTTGGCCGGTACAGAAGTGTCGGCGCTGTTGGGCCGCATGCCTTCGGCTGTGGGATACCAGCCGACGCTGGCCGAAGAAATGGGCCGTTTGCAAGAGCGCATCACTTCCACCAAGGTCGGCTCCATCACCTCGATCCAGGCCGTTTACGTGCCTGCCGACGACTTGACGGACCCGTCGCCTGCGACCACCTTCGCTCACTTGGATTCCACCGTGGTGCTGTCGCGCGACATCGCCTCGCTCGGCATTTACACCGCAGTCGATCCACTCGACTCGACCAGCCGCCAGCTCGACCCCAACGTGGTGGGCGAAGAACACTACGCCACCGCGCGCGCCGTGCAGGGCATCTTGCAGCGCTACAAAGAGCTGCGCGACATCATTGCGATTTTGGGCATGGACGAGTTGGCTCCCGAAGACAAATTGGCCGTGGCCCGCGCCCGCAAGATCCAGCGCTTCCTGAGCCAGCCTTTCTTCGTGGCCGAGGTGTTCACCGGTTCCCCCGGCAAGTACGTGTCGCTCAAGGAAACCATCCGCGGCTTCAAGATGATTGTGGCCGGTGAGTGCGACAGCCTGCCCGAGCAAGCGTTCTACATGGTCGGCACCATCGACGAAGCCATCGAGAAAGCCAAGAAGATGCAGTAAGCCAAGACGGCTGGTCCGCTCACTTTGGGCGCCCGGCCTCTTGCTTACCGCATCATCTTCAAGCCTAAGGAAATCAAATGGCCACCATCCAAGTAGACGTTGTCTCCGCAGAAGAAAGCATCTTCTCAGGCGTTGCCAAGTTCGTCGCGCTGCCCGGTGAAATGGGCGAGCTGGGCATCTATCCGCGCCACACGCCACTCATCACGCGCATCAAACCGGGGGCGGTGCGCATCGTTCGCGCCGATAACGACCAAGAAGAATTTGTGTTCGTGGCGGGCGGCATTTTGGAAGTGCAGCCTGGCGCAGTCACTGTGCTGGCCGACACCGCAATCCGCGGCAAAGACCTCGACGAAGCCAAAGCAGGCGCGGCCAAAGAAGCCGCCGCTGAAGCCATGAAAAACGCCAAGACCGACATCGACTTTGCCAAAGCGCAGGGCGAGTTCGCGGCCATGGCGGCGCAGATTGCGGCGCTTCGCAAGTTCCGCAAAAAGTAAATTTACAAGGCGCCGCATGGCACAAAAAGTAAAACCCGCTCAGCATCTGCTCAGCGGGTTTTTTGTTTGGTTTTCCGTGTCTGGATCGAAGACGCAGCGCTCAAAACACCGCGGGGCGGTCCGGCAGTTCGTTGCGGTTTTCCACTGACCCGGACACCGGGAAATGCCGCGCCAGCAAGGCGTCAATCGCGTCCACCGCTGCGATCAAACCCGACTCGAACTCGCCGCGTTTGAACTCGCCTGACATTTCTTTCAGCAACGCGTCCCATTGCGCTGCCAAGACGTGATTATTCAGGCCGCGATCGGCGACGATGTCGATGTGCCGCTCGGCCAGCAGCAGGTAAATCAACACGCCGTTGTTGGCTTCGGTGTCCCAGACGCGCAGCTTGCCGAACATCGTCACCGCGCGCTCGCGGGCCGGTGCGTCGCGCCACAGGTAAGACAGCGGCAGGCTGGCCTCGACACACACCTTGATCTCACCACTGTGATGGCGCTCGCTCGCTTTGACGCGCGCTTCAATTCGATCAAGTGCGGCGGGGCTCAGCGCGCGCTTGGCGTCGGTTTCATCGACCATGCGATGTTTGATGAATCTGGAGAGTTTGACCATGGCGTTGTCCAGTTCCTTACCAGTCACCCGACGCGCCGCCGCCGCCAAAGTCGCCACCACCGCCGGAGCTGAACCCACCACCGCCGCCGAAGCCGCCGCCGCCCCAAATCACAGGTCCTGCGCCCAAGCCGCCGCCCTGCCGACGCGAACCTCCGAGCAAACTGCCGACCGCGCCGATGCCCAGAACCCCCACCAAAACCACAGCCACCACGCCCGCAAGGCCTGCGAGCAAACCGCTGGCAGTCAGCACCCAACCGATGCCGCCGGCCGCGCCGCCCGTGATGACCGAGCCCAGCTTGCGGCCAAAGATGCTGGTCAATATGCCTCCCAAAATCGGCACGCCGATGAAGAAGAACAGGGCCATTTGCTGCCAGTCCGCGCCGAAGTTGCCATTGCCTCGTTTCGAGCGAGCCGACGGCTGCGCCAAGCCTTCGCCTTTGATACGCACCGTGAGTGCCTCCACCGCCGCGTTCAAACCACCTGCGTAGTCACCCGTCTTGAAGGCGGGGCCTACCTGCTCGCTGATGATGCGTTTGGCCGCCAGATCGGGCACCGCGCCTTCCAGCGTTTTGGCCACTTCAATGCGCACGCGCCGGTCGTTCTTGGCCACGATGATGACCACGCCGTCGCCCACATCGCGGCGGCCTATCTTCCACTGGTCGGCCACGCGCTGCGCATAAGCAGCGATATCCTCGGGCGCGGTGGTGGGCACGATGAGCACCACCATTTGCGTGCCGCTTTGTTGCTCCAGCGAGGCCAGTTTGGCGCTCAATGCAGCGCTTTGATCGGGCGTGAGCGTGGCGGTTTGGTCGATAACCTGCGCGGTCACCGGCGGCACCACCAGCACGTCTTGCGCCTGGCTCGCACTGACCCAGAAAAGCGCAGCGGAAGCCAGTGCCAAGCAACGTGATGAGCAGCGTGACCAGCAGGCGTTCATCGAACGGCAGCGCGCGGGCAAAAACGCTTCTTACTTCGACGCTGGCTTGTCAAAATTGACCTGCGGCGGGACCGAGATTTGCGCCTCGTTCGCCACCGTGAAACTCGGCTTCACGGCATAGCTGAACATCATGGCGGTCAAATTGGTGGGGAAGCTGCGCGTCAGCACGTTGTAGCTGGCCACTTCCTTGATGTAGCGATTGCGCGCAACCGTCACGCGGTTCTCGGTGCCTTCCAGCTGCACGCGCAGGTCTTGAAACCCGGCGTTGGCCTTGAGGTTGGGGTACTGCTCGCTGACCACCATCAAACGGCTCAACGCGCCTGTCAATTCACCCTGGGCGGCCTGGAATTTCTTGAACGCTTCGGGGTTGTTGATGAGCTCAGGCGTGGCTTGAATGCTGGTGGCTTTTGAGCGCGCTTCGATCACTTTGGTGAGCGTTTCCTGCTCGAAGCCGGCTTCGCCCTTGACGGTGGCCACGATGTTGGGAATCAGGTCAGAACGGCGTTGGTACTGGTTCAGCACCTCAGACCAACTGGCCTTGACAGACTCGTCGAGCTTTTGGAAATCGTTATAGCCACAACCGCTCAAGGTCAGCGTGGCGGTCAAAACGGCGGCGAGTGAGATTTTGCGAATCATCGAAGGATCTCCTGTGTTCATGAAGATGGAAACAGACGCGGGATTTTCGCGCGAGTGCGGTTCGGCTCGCCGTCACGCACGGGAATTACTCGGTCGGCAAGAAACCTTCTATCGACAAGTACCGCTCGCCGGTGTCGTAGTTGAAGCCCAGCACCGTCGCACCTGCGGCCAGTTCGGGTAGCTTTTGCGCAATCGCCGCCAAGGTGGCCCCTGACGAAATACCCACCAGCAAACCTTCTTCACGCGCGCTGCGCCGAGCCATCTCGCGGGCCGCTTCGGCCTCGACTTGAATCACGCCGTCAAGCAAGGCCGTGTGCAAGTTTTTGGGAATGAAGCCGGCACCGATGCCTTGAATGGGGTGCGGGCTGGGCTTGCCGCCGCTGATCACCGGGCTGGCTGCGGGCTCTACCGCGTACACCTTCAGTTGCGGCCACTTGGCTTTGAGCACCTGAGCGCAACCGGTGATGTGCCCGCCGGTGCCCACGCCGGTGATCATCGCGTCCACACCGCCCGGAAAATCGGCCAAGATTTCCAGCGCGGTCGTGTGCACATGGGCGTCGATGTTGGCGGGGTTCTCGAACTGCTGCGGCATCCACGCGCCGGGCGTTTCAGCCACCAACTCGGCGGCTCGCGCAATGGAGCCGTTCATGCCTTTTTCGCGTGGCGTGAGCACGAAGGTGGCGCCGTAGGCCAGCATCAAACGACGCCGCTCGATGCTCATGCTCTCAGGCATGACTAAAACGAGTTTGTAGCCCTTCACCGCCGCCACCATGGCCAAGCCGACGCCGGTGTTGCCGGAGGTGGGCTCGATGATGGTGTCGCCCGGCTTCAACGCGCCCGAGGCCTCGGCCGCTTCGATCATGGCCAGCGCGATGCGGTCTTTGATGGAGCCGCCAGGGTTGCCGCGTTCGCTCTTGATGTAGACGCGGTGCCCCGGCCCGAACAGCCGGTTCATACGGACGTGGGGCGTGTTGCCGATGGTGTCCAAGATGTTGTTGGCGAGCATGGTTTTCTCCTATCAAGCGGTCTGCAAAGCATCAAATTATGGGCGTGTTTGAAGGCGATAATTTCGATATGTACGCACCCCTCCAAAACGACAATTTCATCCGTGCCTGTCTGCGTCAGCCCACAGACCACACGCCCGTGTGGCTCATGCGCCAGGCGGGACGCTATTTGCCAGAGTACCGCGCCACGCGGGCCAAGGCAGGCAGTTTCATGGGCCTAGCCACCAACACAGATTACGCCACTGAGGTCACGCTGCAACCGCTGGAGCGTTACGCGCTTGACGCCGCCATTTTGTTCAGTGACATCCTCACCGTGCCCGACGCCATGGGCCTGGGCTTGAGCTTTGCGCTAGGGGAAGGACCTAAGTTTGCGCATCCGGTGCGTGACGAAGCGGCGGTGGCCAAGTTGAAAGTTCCCGACATGGATAAATTGCGCTACGTGTTCGACGCCGTCACGTCCATTCGCAAAGCCTTGAACGGCCGCGTGCCGCTGATCGGCTTTTCGGGCAGCCCGTGGACGCTGTCTTGCTACATGGTGGAGGGCGCCGGGTCGGACGACTACCGCCTCGTTAAAACCATGATGTACAGCCGCCCCGACCTGATGCACCGCATGCTCGAAATCAATGCCGAAGCGGTCGCGGTCTACCTGAACACACAAATCGAAGCCGGTGCCCAGGCCGTGATGATTTTCGACAGCTGGGGCGGCGTGTTGGCCGACGGTCCTTTTCAGGAATTCAGCCTGGCCTACACCCAGCGCGTGTTGCAAAAGCTCAAGAAAACCCACGACGGCCAGCGCATTCCGCACATTGTTTTCACCAAGGGCGGTGGCTTGTGGCTGGAGCAAATGGCGGCGCGCGTCGGCGATTCAGGCGCTGACGTTCTCGGCCTCGATTGGACGGTGAACCTGGCGTCTGCGCGCGCCCGCGTGGGCGACCGCGTCGCGCTGCAAGGCAACCTCGACCCCAATGTGCTGTTTGCCGGACCCGAACAAATTCGAACCGAAGTGGCGCGCACCTTGAAAAGTTTCGGCGCGCCGCACAGTGCAGACGGCAGCATCTCGGGCCACATCTTCAACCTCGGCCACGGCATCAGCCAGTTCACGCCGCCCGAAAGTGTGTCGGTGTTGGTGGACGCGGTGCACGAGTTTTCACGCCGCTGAAGCAGCGCCCGCTCGCCGGCCGCGTTCGAGCGGCAATTGAAGGCAAGCATCTGCGTTATTTGCCGGTGAGTGAGCGCTCAGGGCTTGACTTATCCCCAAAATCGAGTGGTAAGCAGAATTGGAACGAAAGTGCTGCATTGCAGCATGCATTTTTGCTTACATTTAGCTAAGTGATTGATTTCATTGGGTTTTCTGGCGCAGCGCGAAATTGCTTCCAAACTGAGCAACCCGTTGTAAAGCCCCGCCAATGCAGTGTTTAGCGTCTCCTCAGGCAAGTTCCCCACAAAGTTATCCACAGTCTGAGTGGAAAGCTTTAAAAGCTGATTTGAATCATAGACTTACCGCATTTCCTTGAATCAAATCTTAGCTTTCTCGCGTAACTCGGCAGGTCATGTCTGAGTCCATCGCGTCGACCATCACGGTGAGCGTGGCCGTCGAAACGCCGCAACATGCCGGCCTGGGCGACACGCTGGACTACCGAAGTGAGCATCTACTGGCACCCGGCACCTTGGTCAGAGTGCCTTTGGGCAAGCGCGACATGCCCGGAATCGTTTGGCCCGGACGGGCTTCGCAAGTCACGCAGGCTGAACTGAAAAATGTGTTGCAAGTCGTCTCCGTTTTGCCACCGCTGGGGGCACGCTGGTGCGAGCTGATTGCGTTTGCCGCTGGTTATTACCAACGCGGGCTGGGCGAAGTGGCGCTGTCAGTGTTGCCGCCCGAGCTGCGCAAGTTGGACAACGCGCAAATCAGCAACCGCGTTGCCAAATTGCTCAAGGCCATGACGGTGTCAGATTTGGCGGCGTCTGATGTCGATTTGCCTGAGCTGAATGCCGATCAGGCTTGCGTGCTCGATCAACTCGACGCGGCTCGGGACAAACCCGGCACCGCGCTGCTCTTCGGCGTGACCGGCAGCGGCAAGACAGAGGTCTATTTGCGCGCCGCAGCCCGCGCTTTGGCGGCGGGCAAGCAAGCGCTGGTGCTGGTGCCCGAGATCAACCTGACGCCGCAATTGGAGCAGCGCTTCGCCGAGCGTTTTCAGGGCCGTCGCATCGTCTCGATGCACAGCGGCTTGACGCCCGCGCAGCGCCTGCGCAGTTGGCTGGCTGCTCATTTAGGCTTGGCCGATCTGGTGCTGGGCACGCGCTTGGCGGTGTTTGCGTCGATGCCGCGCTTGGGCTTGATCGTGGTCGATGAGGAACACGACCCTTCCTACAAACAGCAAGAAGGCGCGCGCTATTCGGCTCGCGACTTGGCGGTGTATCGCGGCAAGCTTGAAGGTGCGCAGGTGCTGCTCGGGTCGGCAACACCGTCGCTCGAGAGTTGGCAGCGCGCGCAGGAAGGCCGCTACATGCAGCTGGTGATGCCCACACGCGTGGGCGGCGCCGAGCTGCCCCGAGTGCGGCTGGTCGACATGAACCAGCAGCCCCGATCCAAAGGCGCGAATTCGGCGCTCTCGCCGCCTTTGGTCGCGGCCTTGCAAGACCGCATCGCGCGCGGCGAACAAAGCTTGGTGTTCCTCAACCGCCGCGGCTACGCGCCCGTGTTGCACTGCGCAGACTGCGGCTGGAAAAGCGCCTGCCCGCACTGCAGCGCCTGGCGTGTGTTTCACAAACTCGACCGCACGCTGCGCTGCCATCACTGCGGCTTCACCGACCGCGTTCCGCGCGCCTGCCCCGACTGCGGCAACCTCGACATCGCGCCGCTGGGCCGCGGCACCGAGAAGCTCGAGGAGCAACTGGCCGACTTGCTGCGCGTTGACGACGCGACTGGGACGAACAAGCAGGTTCGAATCGCCCGAATCGACGCCGACAGCACCCGGCTCAAAGGCTCGCTCGAGGCGCAGCTGAGCGCCGTGCACGCCGGTGACGTGGATGTATTGGTCGGCACCCAAATGGTCACCAAAGGCCACGACTTTCGACGCATCACCTTGGTGGCCGCCGTCAACCCCGACACATCACTTTTCAGCAGCGATTTCCGCGCGCCCGAGCGCTTGTTTGCACTGCTCATGCAAGCCGGTGGACGGGCAGGCCGCAGCGCCGATCAAGCCGCACGCAGCGAAATGTGGGTGCAAACCTGGCACCCGCAACATGCGCTGTACGCCGCGCTGCGCCAGCACGACTTCAACGCCTTCGCCGCCAGCCAATTAAAAGAACGCGAGATGGCCGCCTTGCCGCCGTATTCGCACATCGCCATGCTGCGAGCCGAGGCCCACACGGCCGATGCGGCTCGCGGCTTCTTGCAAGCGGCGTCCGACATGGCCAGCAGCCTGGCTGGGTTCGACGCCGTGGTTCTGTATCCGCCGGTGCCGACCGTGGTGGCCCGTGTGGCCAACGTCGAGCGCATGCAAATGCTCATCGAGGCACCAGCGCGCAAGAACTTGCAGCGCTTTTTGGCACACTGGCTGCCCGCGCTGCACGAGGTTCGCAAGCAACTCAAAGCGCCCGAGCAACGCATCTTGCGCTGGGCGGTGGACGTAGATCCGCTGTCGATTTAGACGCGCTGCGCCGCAGCGTGTGCCGTTGATAAAGACGTGGCTGCAGACCGCTTCAGGCCGCGCGCAGTCTGAACCGGCTGACCGTCACCATCATGGCCTTGGCCTGCTGGTTCAGGCTTTCGGCGGCCGCCGCAGATTCCTCTACCAACGCTGAGTTTTGTTGAGTGGCGCGGTCGAGCTCATTGACTGCCTGACCGACCTGAGAAATGCCTTCGGTCTGTTCGCGTGTCGAGGTCTGAATATCAGCCATGATCCGGTTCACGCGGCCGATGGCACTGACGATCTCAGCCATCGTGTGGCCGGCCTGCCCGACCAGCGCGGCGCCCTCGCCGACCTGTTCGACCGACGCACCGATCAGTGACTTGATCTCGCGTGCGGCGGCTGCCGAGCGCTGCGCCAGGCTGCGCACCTCGGCGGCGACCACCGCGAAGCCACGGCCCTGCTCGCCAGCTCGCGCCGCCTCGACCGCGGCGTTCAGCGCCAGGATGTTGGTCTGGAACGCGATGCCGTCGATCACACCGATGATGTCGACGATTTTCTTGCTGCTGGCGTCGATGCCGCTCATGGTTTGCACCACGTTTTGCATCAGGCTACCGCCTTTGTCGGCCACGCTGCCTGCGCCGCTGGCCAGGGCGACGGCTTGCACAGTGCTTTCGCTATTGCCGCGCACCGTGGCATGAATCTGATCCATGGTCGCGGCCGTCTCCTCCAGGCTGGCAGCCTGCTGCTCGGTGCGGGTGGACAGGTCGGCGTTGCCCATCGAAATTTGTTCGGCTGCGCTCGCCACGCTGGACGCGTTGGAATGCACGCTGGTGACCATGTCGCACAGACTGTCGTGCATCGTCTGCATCGCTGCAATCAGTTGGGACGGCTCGTCCGAGCCGTCGAAGCCGCCTCGGCGTTCCACGCGTTGTGTGAGGTCGCCGCCCGCCATGCGCAGGGCGCAGTCGCGGGCATAGTGAATCGGACGCGTGATGGAGCGGCTGATGTACCACCCGGCCCAGGCAGCGAACGCAGCCGCTGCCAGCGAGGCGAGCGCAATGGTCCACAGCCCGCGCTCGAACACCAATCCGGCGTGTGCCACAAGCGCAAGGTTGTCGCGGTCTTGTGCTTCCGAGGCGGCATTCAGCGCCTTCAACCACGCGTCATTGAGCGGGATCATGCCGCTGAGCAGCAGGGTGCGCGCATCGTCGACGCGCTGCCCCATGCCCAGCGCCAGCACCTTGTCGTTCACTGTGGTGGCCGCTTTGGCTGCAACGTCTGCAGCAGCCCGAAGCGCTGGTTCGTCGCCGGACGGCTCGAACGCTTGCAGCTTGCGCCACGCGGTCTCATACGCATCTCGGGCTTTAGCGATCTTGGGCTGCTCGCGCTGCTTCAGCTCCAGGTCTTCCAGGATGACGATGGTTCGGATGACGCGGTTCGTGATGTGCACTTGCTGGCGCATCGTCACCACCAGTTGGTTCTTGACGGAATTGACCAGCGTGATGGTGTCGACCTCGCTTTTCAGAATGCAAATGGACGCCGCGCCCACCACGGCGACGATGCCGATCAACACGACCATGGAGGCGAATGCCATCCCCAAGCGGGTGTCGATTCGAATGTTGGAGATGCGCATGGAAACTTTCCAGGTGATCCCGCGCAGCCCTGATCAGGACGATAGGCACTTCGGAGCCGACAGT
>Ga0123336_10003309_pt1 | contig 13559 bp, 14 predicted proteins | sample SSSSmetaG_FD_96466 | JGI IMG/M metagenome (GOLD analysis project Ga0123336, IMG submission 96466) | Glacier valley bacterial and archeal communities from Borup Fiord, Nunavut, Canada, to study Microbial Dark Matter (Phase II) - ​SSSS metaG | ecosystem: Environmental > Aquatic > Freshwater > Ice... | reverse complement strand
TCTGTGTTTGTTCCATATGCGGGAACACCTATTGCACTAAAGCCACCACAATATTGATTACTTACAATATCATCTGTATTTAAAATATTTTGAGAGCATATAATAGCATTGTTATTATCGTTATTGTAAATACTATTATTAAGCATACAATTATATTTTATACCATAATTATAATATGCAATAGGAATACTACCATTTTCTATAATCATCGGATATATTAAATCTAAGTTATAAAAAGTTAAACACACTAAACTATCATTTGTAGGTGTAAAAGACAAATACATTTGATTATCTTCTAATGAAAGTCGTGTTATCTCTGATGTAGTTAAGTTAAACATAAAACAAAACACACCTCTAACAAGCGTAGTTTTATAGGGAATGCCAGCCTTTACATTAAATAAATATGTACTTGTTTCTGCAAAAGAAGTATATTCAGGCACACCTAAAGCACTAAAACCACCACAATAATTATTACTTGAGATGTTAGCCGTATTTAAAATATTTTGAGAATAACTTACTACATCTTGTAAATCATTAATCTCATCAAAAACATTATTGATTTGTCCTCTTATCGCATCTCCAGTACTAGGATATACTTTACCGTCGTTTCCAACACGACCATCTATTAATTCTATATTAGAATCACCTTGAATTCCCTGAATACCTTGACCTCCAGTATTTCCGATAACTCCTTGAATGCCTTGTTCTCCAGTTTCTCCAATATCGCCCTGATCTCCCTTTTGTCCTTTATTGCTATATCCTAAAACATTTACCTTAATTATTCTGCTGTCCAAAATCAGTTACCCCCTGTCTTACAATAAATTTAGGCAATATATCACCATATTTAGCCGAAGGAAATATACTCAATACATCTCCATAGGGCGTTACCCAGACTACATCATAAACATATGTTCCTACTGGAATTGCTGAAATTTCTGCTAACGTAAAATTTACAATAATTTGACCATCTATAAACGCAGTTACTATTTTGCTTATTACTGGAATTATATCGGTAGCTGATCTTTTTACAGTCACATATATTTTGTCACCTGTTTCAAAAAAAGCTTCACCAGTATCGGTTTCTAATTGAAAAGTTAAACTTCCCGAATTATTATTCATCACATACATATCTTCATTTTTTATGTTCATATTTCACGACCTTTCATATTTTTTTGCAACAAAACAGATCCCACACAACAAAAATGCGGAATCTCAATTAATTTTTAATGTCAAATTTTTACAGTCTATAAATTAGCAATTGTAAAATATTACCACCTCGAAGAGTGGTTCTATGACGCACTCTCCAAAATAGATATTTGAATGAAAGCTTTATTTGGTTAAGATATTAAAATTGTAAAACCTTAAATAAAATATCCGATATATTGCGATGTCCAGCGTTACTTGGATGTACTTCATCTGCCATCCAACTCATTGCCACAGCATTTTCATAACTTCCCCAAAGGTCAAAAATACTAACCATGGCACAATTGTTTAAAATTGCCAAGTCTTTGAGTGCCTGTACATAAACGCTTTGACCTATTGTTAATAGATTTCCACGTTGTCCTGTTGCAAGTAAAAGCACATCACCATATGATTTTGCTTTGGTTATTAATGTTTGGTATTGGCTTTTATATGTTTCAATTGAAGTTTGTCCATCGTAATTATTAGCTGTATAAGCTATTACCGTTAAGTCTGGATTAAATTGTGCAATTTCTGCTTCCATTGCATTAACTGGAGAAGCTGTTCCAACTATTGTACCCCATAGGCTACACATATGCGTTCTAATACCTGTTGAGCCACGCTTAGGTGTTGCTCCGACTAAATATATAGAATTTGATGTTGGAGCTGTTATAACTAATGTGTGACTTCCCTCAATTAATCCCGTAATTGGATAAATTTTAGTAGATACAGTACCATCATTAGTATCAAAGTTTATAGGTGTTGTACCATCTACTTGTGCTGTAAAAGTTCCTGTAACTGTACCGCTTATTACAACAATATCAATAGCTGTTCCTGTAAAATGTAGTGTTGCAGTATTTGATGAACCTGTTGCAATTTGTGCTGTACCCGATACTCCAAACTCACCAGATGCTCCCCATGTTCCAACATAAGACCATTGGGGATTATTATGGGAATACTTTGTTGATATAAAACCAACACCTGTGTCACCATAAATTGCTTGTAAATTCGCCCTTAGTTGTGCAAAATAACCTAATGTATAGTCGCTTGTTGCACCCTCACCTTCAGTAATACTATCACCTAAAAATGGTATATTAATAATTCTTTCTCCCACTTGGCTTAATGCAATTCTAAAATTAGCTAAACCATTAATGGTATTAATTGCCCATGGATAAGGTTGAGGAATAATCGAATTTATATAAGTATCTAATCCGTTAATACTATTAATTGAAATGCTATCTTTTTTTAACATACTTCCGTCAAACGTTATACACGCTGTTTCATACGTTGTACTTAATGCTCCTAATTCTACTTGTTGTGTTTCCAGTGCGGCATTTGCAGAACTTAAACGCATATACGCAAAATTACTAGGGGTTATAAAAGTCCAAGGATTACTACCTGAACCATCTGCACCAGAAATATAATTGTCATCCACATCAAAATAAGCTAATTGCAAACCATATTTAATGGTAATTTGTGTATTTGTGGGAATAATCATAGCAGCACTAGCATTAAAGCCATCATTAGGAGTTAGTTCTCCTGTCGTAGAATTAATATAATGACCTGAAATTACTAAAGTTTTATCAAAAAAGTTTTTGCCTATAATTCCTTCATAGGGTATAAATTTAAGCATTGGAACAGATATACTCCTAGCTGCAATTACTGCTTTTAAACTTAATAACCACGCTACCTCTGTTCCTACAAATCCATTGTTTAAGGCAATTTGATAATTGTTTATTCCTTGAATTCCCTGAATACCTTGCCCTCCAGTAAGACCAGTATTTCCTTGACTTCCAGTATTACCAATATCGCCTTTATCTCCCTTTTGACCTCTATTTGAGTAGCCTAATATATTTGCTTTTACTATCTGATCATTATTGTCCATAAAGAGTTTTCCTCCTGTCATATTTATATTTGGTAATTACTTCCACCTCTGAAAGTGGCTCTATCAACCACTCTTCAAAATCAATATTTGAATGAAATTTTACTTTCATTCACTTTTTGAGTCCGTAAAAAAGGGCGTAGAAAAAGACACCTATAAAATAAGTGCCTGACTTTCTATGGCTTGTAATTTTTTGTTGTATTCAATAGATAATTCTATCAAATGGTATTTTTCTATTTCCTTGTATTTCTACAAGTAAGATGTCACTGGCTCATACCTAACTCAGCAGAATACCTCCACTTGAAATTCCATCAATCTCGCAAGCTTCAATGGTAGGGGAAGAATCATTTTCCGAAGATTATAATTCTTAGGGGAGAATGGGGGTTTTAGATTAATCACACAGGTATGTAAAATCCATTGCTATACTACATTCTTTGTTTAAAGGAAGATTAGCAGCTTGTATACTTCTAATATCTCCATAGATTGTATCAGCGTACATAATATCCATGAAAGACGTACCTGCTCCTATATTTGCACATAGTCCAATATAGTTACCAGATAAGGCTGCTATAATTGGCTTGACTTGAGCATGTCTAGTAGTGCTTGGAATTGGTAGTCCTCCTATGCCAAATCCCCCTGCTGATGTATTACTAAAACTAAATGTCATATACAGATGAACAGTTACCATATTTCCTAGTCTACTATACTGTGCATTTTTAGTACCTGCCCAAAAATAATTATTAGGGCATGTAGGATTCCATAAACCAGTTGAAGTGACAGGAATATTATCTACTATAGCTAGATTATGCCCATTAAATTGACAATTCGTTGAAGAAAGAGTAAAAACGCCATCACTACCAGAATCAGTATCTGCGTGAATTGAAAGCCAATTAGGAAAAATTAATTGAGTAGATATATCCAAAATTTCCCTAACTACCATTACAGGTTTTGTTTGTCCTTGCTTTTTGAGCTGTAATGTGTATCCAGATGGTGCTTCTGCATCTTCTCCTATTATCAAAGAATAAGTACTATTATTCTGATTCATAATTGAGCCTACTGATAACGATCCTGTTGAAATTGAACCATCTGTATTTACAATAAATTGCTGACCAACATTTTTACCGAATACCGCCGAACCATCCGTATTCAAACTAAATGTTTTCGAGTTCTCAAAATATCCACCTAATCCGCTATTATTTAATTGAACACCAGTTAATATCGTTACATCATCTGTACCTTTTCTTGAACCAGCAAAGAAGTTAGGAGTAGCAATAGCTTCATTATTTATGATAGTTTTATTGGCATAAAATGACCAATCGTGACCATCTATACCATCAGTTCCAGCCGTACCATTATTACCATCTAAACCATCAGTTCCATCATTTCCGTTTTGTCCATCTGCTCCAGTAAGATTAGTTTGTGCAGTAGTATCTAAGTTGCCCCAAGTGATAGAACCAGCACCAAACACTAAATTCTCCCCGTCATATGTAAGTGTACCTAATTTGAATGTTTCATTATTAAGGTTAAACTCTACTTCTCCATTGTGGGATTTGATAATTCCAGCTGTTATTTGTTCACCACTTATTTCAAGTGCAGTGATAAATCGACCTACAATTGAGCCGTCCATAGTGATAGCAGTATCATAAGTACCATTAACGCCAGTAGAACTATATCCGAATCCACCCATGGTCATGCGCCATACTTTGGTCGCAGTGAGTTCTGAGTCGGTGTTCATTAGGAGTAGTTCGGATGGCTTTCCATTAGCATCTTTATGAAATACTAAATTTCCACCTGTTACACCTGTAATAAGTGAAGATGAATTTTCTATAGCCTTTTGAAAATCACTAGTTACTTGAACAATTTCTTGCTTAACTTGTTGAATGGAATTATTAAATGTAGTAGCTAAGTTTGCTTTAAAAAATCCAAGTTCCAATTTCAATATACGATCTGAAATTATATCTTTAGTTGTTTTAATTACTTTAGCTGTCAAATTAATATTTAATTTACTATGCTTAATTATAACTGAATCTGCCATATTCAATGTTTCTAATATAGCAAAATTCTTGTATTCCTCAGTTTTTGACAACTCAAGAAAATCTACCTTATAATTAAACAATGGAATATCTATAGAATTATTCAACATATAATTTGTAGCTACAGTTCTCAAATCCTCTTCAGTTTTGCAATCGTTAAAATCAATAACTTTAATTTTAGGATTTGGGTAATTGTTTATGTATTGGCTATCAATATACTTTTCTGTAAGCAATAAACCTTCAGCACCCACAGGCATAATTCTAGTACAAATTCCATCAGTATCAAGTGTTTCTTCTAAACCAATAATGTTCTTAGAATAACTTATCAAAGTACCATTTGATACTCCTCTTTGTTGCATAAGACTTATAGCAAAATTGTCTCTTTTAAGCTCGCCACCATAGGTGTTGATAATTTCTGATATAGCTTCAATAGGATTTTTCCTAACAAAGTATATCGTATTATTACCGCCCACATCTGAGGTATTGCTAAATGGATGAGCATATTGAGTTCTAGTCAAAATATAATCTAATGCAGCTGCACCAGTTAAATTAGTAGGTCTAACATCGTCTAATAAATTTTCTAATAGATCAAAATACACGTGTCTTGCATTGATAACAACTGAAGTCAATGTTTTTTGTTTTCTATAAATCCTATATAGCTGTCCATCGGCTTTGACCAAATTACCTTCAATTAAATAAGTCCACTTACCTTTATCGTCTATTGGATACTCTATGGTACACTCGCATAGACCGTTTAATTCCTCCTCCACGATACAACTAATGGTATCGCTTAAAACAACTAGTCCATTATGACTAAAGATGGTTTCCTTACTGTCATATATATTTATCATTATAGCCACTTCCAATTCGGATTTATTTCCAATTTAGTAACTGAACCAGTCCAACTTATTACATTATTATCAGGTTCAAATATAGGAAATTCTCCACTCATGTTTAAATTTTTCAATGCAGAATCCTTATAGCAGTCCATTAACTGACTATTAATAGTAACGTACTCTACTATATTAGTTAGCGTAATTACTTTGCTATTTACTGTTAATACTACGGTTCCTGAGCCGTAAATTTTGATTATAGGCAAAGATGTATTACCAGTAGGATTTCTAATTGTACCAGCAGAAGTAAACGTAAATAGCTTATCTATAACACTTGATTTATATGGTTGAACTCTCCAGATTAATGGAAATTCACCTAATGATGTCAAGCTTTGTGATATGTCAATTTGGTTAACTAATCTCGCATCGTACTTGTATTCCTCAAAATTAAAGACTAAATCTCCACTACCTTGTAACCATTCCTTAATTTCTTGTACTCTAGTAAAGTCCATTAAGGTACATACCATAGGCAAGGTGTAAGATTTTTTAGTTCCATAATCAATAGTAAAGTTTCCATCCCTTCCTATAATTTCTATTATTTCTACATTTTGTTCAGGAGAAACTACTGGAGGCATAGTATTAATAATTATGCCGTAACCGTAGTAACTATCTTGATTTTTCCACATAAAGCTATTCATATTAATACGCACCCCCTAATGTTTTCTTTTTCATATAAAAATCTAATTCGTTTGCTAAATCTTCTATATTCTCTTTCGTATTGTTAATAAATGTACCAATATTAAGAACAACTCCACCACTAGTTACAGTAGTACTTTTGCTTTTATCATTACTTTGAGCATTGTTATTTCTTGCATTAATCGACATATCTGCGGTCAATTTGCCAATAGAAAGAGTAGCTTTACTCTTAATACCATCTGTAAGATTGCTAAGTTGTTTGTCAACGAGTTGTGCTTTTTCAGAAATACCAATTGCCATACCCTCTGACATGAATCCACCCATCTCAGCAAACACTTTACTAGGTGAATGTATTCCAAGCTTTTCTTTAATTCCTCCAACCAAGTCACCAAAGAGTCCACCAACTTTATCTTTTAGCCAATCCCATTTAGCACTTATACCATTCCAGATTCCTGAAACTATATTGCCTCCAACATCTGCAATTTTATCTGGTAATTCCAAGAAGAAAGTAGCAAATTTAGCTATAAAACCAGGTAAATTATCATTTGCCCAATTAATCATATTTTCTCTAATTTCATTAAACTTTGAAATAATTCCAAATACTGCATCGAATGTTTTTTGTGGTAATTCCTTAAAGAAGTCTATTATTTTAGTAACTATTTTCGGAAATTCTTCGCCTATCCAAATACCAATATCAACAATAAATTTGCCAAGTGCTATCAGTAAATCAATAGTTAGCTGTCCTATTCCTTCTAATAAAACTGGAATAGCTTGTATAATTCCCCATGCTAATGCTGTCATTAATTTGAATGACGTTTGATAATATAATAAAATATTTTCAGGGTTCAATATAAAATCAACGAGCATCATTATTAACTGTACGGCTGCTTCAATTATCAAAGGCAAATTATCTACTATACCTTTAACAACGGCTTGTATTAATGTTGGCATGGCTTCCATTAATGTCGGCAATGCGGTAATAATTCCACTAACCAATTGCAGTATTAGTTGTAAAGCTGCTGGTATTAGTAGTGGTAATGCAGCTACAAGAGCCATTACTATAGCAACTACTGCTTCAATTGCTGCTGGAATTAGTAGTGGTATAGAATTAGTCAAAGTTGTGACTAATGTTGTGATTAAGCTAACTGCTACTGGTATTAGCTTAGGAATAGCTTTAAGTAAGCCAAGCACTAGTGTTACAACCATATTAACGGCTGTTTCTATCAATGCGGGTCCAGAAGTACCCAATAAATCAATTATTGCATCTAATAGTGATAATACCCCATCTAATAAAGCGGGTAAAACAGTAGGTAATGCAGTAATTAATGCTGTAACAATGCCTGTAACGGCACTTACAACAACTGGTATAATCTTAGGTATATTATCTGTAATTCCAGTAATAATTTTTGTTAAACTATCTCCAAGTTGTGTTCCAAATTCACTAAAATTACCACTTTTTACAGCTTCACCAAGTGTCTCAGATAGTCCTTTTAAAGATTCATTAATTAAACCTATAAAACCATTTACACCCGGCATAACCATTGTGCCAAGACTTAATGCCATATCACTAATTTGCATTTTAGCAATACGCATAGAATTAGCCATTCCGTCACTTGTACGTGCAAAATCCCCTTGAGCATCTGCGGTAACTGATAATAGGTAGTTATATCTAAGTGTAGTTTGTTCTGCCTGATCCATTTCCTTATATGATTTTTCAACCCCAGTAGCTAGTGCATAAGCATTTAAATTAGCAACTGACATATTAATACCAAGTTGTTTTAACGGTTCAGTTTCTCCAGCTACACCACTTCTAATTTTTTCCCACATTACATCATGCGGTAAGTTGTAGAATGATGCTGTATCTCCAGTAAGTTGTACGAGTGTTTTTGACATAGTACCAGCTGCTTCTTCTGCAAAGCCACTTGATTTAAGCATAGCACCCATACTACCAACCATAGAAGTTCCCATAGTTTTACCTATACCAGCACTTGCAGCTAATGTTTCAGTCCATTTATTAATCTCTGTTCCACAAGTTTTAAATGTTTGCTGTACTACGTTTTGTGCTTCACTAAGGTCACTAGCTTTTTCGGCAAGTTTAAATACGCCTACTGCTGCACTACCAACTATTGCTCCAAATCCTAGCATAACTGCACCAGTGGTTTTGATTATATTACCTGTTGCAGTAGCGGCATTTCCTATTCCACTACCCAAAGTAGTAGCAAGACTCTTTCCTTTTTTATCCGTTTCTTCTATATTACTATTTGCTAAATTATTATCTACCAGTATTTTTCCGAATATGGAAAATAAATCCATCATCTCACCCCACTTTCATATTTTTTAACTATACCTTCCATTTCTGTTTGTATTTCTTCGTCAGATTTATCAGTTGATCTACTTATAGTTTTTACTGGAAATATCTTATTTCTATAATTTGGATATTCCATGAATTCTACTTGTCCTGTAATCATTAATGGATAAAGGCATTTATATAAATCCCAAGTATAGTTATACTTTTGTTCTTCAATTTGTTGGTTAATTGCGTGTTGTAATAAATTTAAATTAAAATCTAAGTCCATTATTGCCGTTAAATCATAAGTCTTGGATAATATTTCTATTATTTGTGCTTGACTGGTTTGACGGCAGATTTTAAAAAATCTGATATACCTGACGTTTTCATTATTTCTTTAACAAATACTACAATATCAACTTCCTCAGCTTCTTCTAATGTACATTTATTGCTTGCTATAACAAAATCTAATATTTCAGTTTCTGCTTTATATGCGTTTTTTACAATTTGCATTATAAAGTCTGCACCTAATTTTTCCTGAGAAGCGTTTGCATCTTCAATTTTCAATCCCATTTTGTCTATTATTGCACTAAGCTTTATGCTCTGTTTAATTGTCATTTTAATTTCCTCCAGTATATTTTTTGATTTAATTTAGTGTAAAAAAATAAAGAGTACGCAATTATGCGCACCCTTTTATTAATGTATTGACTATGCAGTTGTAAAACTAATTACTACTGGTACCATAGTATTTCCAACGGTATCTCTAACACCAGATATGTGCCAAGCATATGCCGTGTCAAGCGACATAGTAGCTGTTGACTTAAATGATGCAATTTTGGTTGCTTCTACATAAGTTAAGTTACCCGCAATTACTGATTCATCGTCAGTCTTGATTAATACAAAGTTAGCTGGATTAATGTCTGCGAGATTGATTGCTTCTGAGAAGGTACAACGTAAGTCTGAATTACTAAATACTTCTACTGCACCCTGTATAGGAGTTGTAGAGACAAGCGTAGGCTTTGTTCCATCGTTTCCAGTTAAGCTTGAAATATCCTCAATAGTAAATAGTTTTGAGGTGTCGTCAGTAGCATCCCAATGCGCTGAAATTTCTAACTTAATTTCGCCCTCACCTTTATCTTTTGCAGCTAGAGAAAAATCTCCCTCATTTAGTGCATTGAATAATGTAATTTTCTTGTAAGCACCTGATACCAAACGAGCAAACATCGTAACATTTTTTATGTATGAAGTGCTTTTTATAACTCCAATACTTGTTTTGTCGCAAGTTATTACTGTTCCGTCAAAATTTGCATAAGGAATACTCAAAGCTAGTGTTTCCATTGATGTATCTAAAATTGTTATTGATAATGTAGCAAAAATATCGTCTATTACCTGTAATCCCTTTTCCTTACCCCTACTTCCATCGAAACTAATATCTCTAATTTTAGCTATTGCTTTGAATTCTCCACCATTTCTAGTAGGACTTACTAGCTTTGAATCAACTTCTCCGAAATTTGTATATATGATTCCATATGAAATCTGAATATTGGCTAATTGTTGTTCAGTCATTTTTACACTCTCGCTTTCTATATTTTGTAAACTAGTAATACTAGTCTGATCTGTCTTGATTGTATATGTGTCAACGGATCATCCAACTTCAATCTATATGGTGTATTATCTTTAATATAAACCGCCATATTTGCATTGCATATTGTCTTATTTTTCAATAAGTTATGAATTGAATCCGTTAAGTTTTCTATATTTCTAATATCTTGTGCCTTGTTATCAAAAACATTTAATTCTAAGAAATAATTGTCCGAATTGCTGTTATTGTCAACCACGTTAGGGAACTTAATCTCGCAATACGGATATATTTTTTCTTCAGTATCTGGATAATGGTCAACGTAGCAAGGACATAAAGGATTGACCAAATCGTACAATATTTTATAAACCTCTAACATTTAACCACCTCCGAATTTCTCTTGATATAGGGAATTTCCCAATGTTTGAATTTTGGGTACAGATGAAATGCAGCCTTTTTCCAAAAATGGTTGAGCTGTTTGTCCTATACCTTTTTCAACGTAAAGTGAATATTTTTCTATGTCACCAACAATTACACCTTCATCATTTGGCATAACATCACTAGCTATTCCTCTTTTCATGGCACCAGTTAATACAGTAGCTAAACTCTTTGCTTCGTCTACCGCTAATTCCCCAATACGTTCCAAGAATTCATGCTTACAATCGGCTAATGCTCTCAATACGTCATCTAAATTGCTCTTATATTCCATTAGCAAACACCTCTAAGTAGTCATCCCACTCAATGAATTTTCTAACTTCATAATTTTTAGAATTATATTCAATTATAGTGCCGATTTTTATTTCAGAATTAATATCCATAAAGATACGTTTGGAAACTTCAATATCATAACCATACTGTGATAAAAGTAAATTTTTTGAGTAATTTTGAATATCACAATCAATAGTATCAACTATTTCTAATTCACCATCAATTGTAATACCATTAACTTTTGTAGATGGAGTTTTATTCCAAATATTTACATTAAACTTATAAAACATAATATTGCTACCCTCTCATTCTTACATGAGGTAAAGGCAATAGAGTTTTAATTTCTGAATTAATAGTAAAACCAGAACTATCATTTTTGTAAGTTATTGACCTAGCACCTTGGCTCATGCTCTGAACGTTTTCGGTTCCTTTGCTAATATAAGAGTTGTATACTAGCATAACTATTGCATCTGCGTAGTTAGCTTCTATAAATATATCTTCTAGTGTACTATCATTTATGTAATTCCTTACAAATGTAATCGCACGCCTAATATATATATTGAGTACATCAACATTTGAATCTTGGTCAAGTTTTAATAGTAATTTTAAGTCATCTATTATCATTCCATACCTCCTCCAGATAGTAATTTTATTTTGTTCCAGCTTTTTTCTTAATTATTTTATTGTCCTCTTTTGTTTTTTCAATTTTATTTTCTACGGCATAAGCTTCTAATTGTTCAGCTGATATAGTAATGCCAAGTTTCTTTAAAGGCTCAAGTGTAGAATCTTCGAAAGCTTCCATAATTATATTTTGCTCTCTTCTCATTCTGTTAAAGCTTGCTAAACCCATGTTATTATCTCCTAACGCATTAAAAAAATAGGGGGAACTTAATCCCAATAATCATGCTATTTTATGTTTGAATATTACGATTCTAATATTCTTAGTGTCGTAAACTTTTGACCAATTTCCAGCAGTTGCAATTTCTGCAAAAGTAGGAGTAGCACCAACTACAGCAGCATCAGTCCATTTAATACCTCTTGGATGAAGTATAAAGTGTTGTCTACTAATCAATATGTCCTCACCCGCAAGTGAATCTCTATCTGTTTCAGTAGGTACAGGTGCAGAACCATTACCAAGACCAAATGCGCCCTCTCCGAACAAGTATGAAGTATAAACTCCAGCTGCTGAAGGACAGGTGTCATCAACGATAACCTTATAACCTAAGTATGTAGGAATAGTAACTAGTGCATCGCTTGTTGGAAGATAAACAATTAAGTTATCTTTTTGAAGCTTAGAGTAAACTGCACTATGCATACCAATAGCAGTTAGCTTTGAAGCATTGTCACCCATCTTTTGCTTAGCGTCAATCAACGTTGAACCACTAATAACGGCTAATGCTCCAGCAAGACCTGATATGTCATGTACATTAGTTGCAACGGTAGTTTCAATACCAGCTAGAGATTTGAATATCAATTTGCTTCTTTCGCCAACCCAAAACTTTGCTACTTTTGAACCAATTACTGCCATTGGATCTGCTCCACTTAATGCTTTCGCTAAGTCATTAGCACCCCAAGCTTTACCTCTCATATGCAATCTAGCTGCATCTTGACCAGTAGTAATTTTATTAACTGTTAGACCTACAGCATCGGATAATTCCTCAGAATCTCCACTAAGATCATTCCAATACGGCATATTGATTAGCTTACCGCCACTCAATGCTAAAGTATCTAGTGCTGGATCGTTAGCAACGATTCCTGCATTTACAAATGTATCTAACCTATTGGTTTCCTGAACCACATATGAATTGAACACGGACGGAACTATAATATCTGAAATTTTAACGCTTCCCATAATTTTTTACCTCTTTCATATTTTTATTTTTTTATTTATACTTGCGCCATCAATTGGCTTGCAAGTGTTGGATTTTCATTCATTATTTTGCCTTGCTCTGTTAAATTGAAGGTATCTTTTGCCCAAGGATTTTTTACTACACCATTACCGCCCTTAGGAGGTGTGTATGTAGTCTTTAATCTTTCAGCTATAATTGCTTCCACTGAACTTGCAAAAACTTTCTCGAATGAATTGATATTGTTGATTGTAGTTTCTTCATCACTACCGACTAAAAGATTTAATATATCCTCTGTTGGTAACTTTTTTGAAGTTAATATTGATCTTGCTGTATTGCTTAATTCGTTTCTAAGCTTGTCGGCATCAGATTTATTAAGTCTATCTGTAAGATCTCGAATAGTTTTTTGTTCAGTAGTTTCTAAAGGATTAGCTTTAGTAATTGCTTCGCTTATTAGCTTTTGCATACTGCCATTCTTGAAACTTTCTAAACATTTTGTATGATAGGTGTCTAGC
>Ga0123336_10003308_pt1 | contig 13560 bp, 9 predicted proteins | sample SSSSmetaG_FD_96466 | JGI IMG/M metagenome (GOLD analysis project Ga0123336, IMG submission 96466) | Glacier valley bacterial and archeal communities from Borup Fiord, Nunavut, Canada, to study Microbial Dark Matter (Phase II) - ​SSSS metaG | ecosystem: Environmental > Aquatic > Freshwater > Ice... | reverse complement strand
GAGCTTTTGGGGTGGGTTAGAGTTTGCGCCACTTGCGGCCGTCGGATTTGAGCATGGCGTCTGCGGCGGGTGGGCCCCAGGAGCCGGCGGCGTAGTTGGGGAGATCCTTGATGGGATCTTTAGCCCAGGCTTCCAGGATAGGGGTGATGAGAGACCAGGTGGCTTCGACACCGTCGCGGTGAGCGAAGAGGGTTCCGTCGCCGAGCATGGCATCGAGCAGGAGGCGTTCGTAGCCATTGGCGGAGGACTTACCGAAGGCTTCGGCGTAGCTGAAGTCCATGTTGACGGGCGAGATGTTCATGCCCGGACCGGGGACCTTAGCGCCGAAGCGAAGGGTGATGCCCTCATCGGGCTGAATGCGCATGGAGATGAGGTTGGACTTGATGCCCTCGCCGCCTTTGCCTTCAGCATCCTTGAAGAGCAGCAGGGGCGGCTGCTTGAACTGGATGGTGATCTCGGTGACGCGCTTGGCGAGACGCTTGCCGGCGCGAATGTAGAAGGGGACACCAGCCCAGCGCCAGTTCTCGATTTCGAGGCGTAGGGCGGCGTAGGTCTCGGTCTGGGAGCGCGGGTGGACGCGATCTTCCTGGCGGTAGCCTACGACATCCTTGCCATCGACTTTGCCGGGGCCGTACTGGCCGCGGACGGTGTCGGCGGGGTGGATGGGGGTGATGGCCTTCCAGACCTTGATCTTTTCGGCGCGGACGGCGGCGGCGTCGAAGGAGACGGGCGGTTCCATGGCGACGAAGCTGAGGAGCTCCATGACGTGGTTCTGGACGACGTCGCGGAGGGCGCCTGCGGTCTCGTAGAAAGGACCGCGGCCTTCGATGCCGATGGACTCGGCGGCGGTGATCTCTACGTGGTCGATGTAGTTGCGATTCCAGACGTTCTCGAAGATACCGTTGGCAAAACGGAAGACGAGGATGTTCTGCACGGTCTCTTTGCCGAGGTAGTGGTCGATGCGGAAGATCTGGTCTTCGTTGAAGACCTTGTTGACCTCATCGTTGAGGGCCTTGGCGGACTCGAGGTCGTGGCCGAAGGGCTTCTCGATGATGGTGCGGACCCAGGTCTTGCAGCCGTCGGGCTGGGTCTCTGCGGGGGGCTTGGCCATGCCGTGCTCGCCGATGTAGTTAATGATGTCGGAGAAGTATTCGGGCGCGGTGGCGAGGTAGAAGAGACGGTTGCCGCAGGTGCCGTTGGCTTTGTCGATCTCGGCGAGCTTCTTGTTAAGAGCGTCGTAGCCGGCTGCGTCGTCGAAGTTCATGGCGTGGTACTGGATGTTGGCGACGAAGGGCGCGAGCTTGGGGTCGGCCTCTTCAACCCCACCGCCAGCGATGATGCCTTCGCGCATGTCGGCGGCGAAGCTGTCTTGCAGCGGACGGCGGGCGACGCCGACGACGGAGATCTTATCGGGCAGCAGATCAGCCTGCTCGAGATGGTAGAGGGCGGGCAGGAGTTTGCGCTTGGTGAGGTCGCCGGAGGCACCGAAGATGACGACGATGCAGGGGTCGGGCTTGCGCTCGGCCTGCGGGGTGGTGGGTATGGCGATAGGTTGTTTGGTCGTTCTTGGCATATCAATTTCCTCGGACTGGTGGTTAGGGTAGCGTATGCGAGGCCGATTGGCTGGAATCTTTCGACAGCCTGGGTTCGACTTCGGTTCGGCTTGAGTTTTGCATGTCGGTTGCGGGTAACGGGCAGGATGAATGCGATGCGGCTAAATCTCGAACTTCTTCACGTCGTGGCCACCGAAGGCTCCGCGCATGATGGAGATCATACGGTCGGTGAAGTTGTTCTCTTCGCGGGAGCGTAGACGGCGGATGAGGGACTCAGTGATGACGGGTGCGGAGATGTTGAGGTCGATGGCTTCGGTGACAGTCCAGCGGCCTTCGCCGGAGTCTGGAACGTAGGCCTCAAGGCCGGCAAGCGTGGGGTTCTTATCGAGTGCGGCTGCGGTGAGGTCGAGCAGCCAGGAACGGACGACCGAACCCTTCTGCCAGATGTGCGAGATCTGGGTGAGGTCGAGGTTGAGGGGGGTCTTGGCCTTCATGATGGAGAAGCCTTCTGCGTAGGCCTGCATGAGGCCATACTCGATGCCGTTGTGGACCATCTTGACGAAGTGACCGGCGCCGGAGGGGCCGACGTGTCCCCAGCCTTCGGTCATGGAAGGAGCCAGGGCCTGGAAGATGGAGGTGAGGCGCACGACGGGCTCTTTATCGCCGCCGATCATAAGGGAGTAGCCCTCTTTGAGCCCCCAGACCCCGCCCGAGGTGCCGCAGTCGACGAAGTTGAAGCCCTTGGCGGCGCACTCGGCGTGGCGGCGCTGGGTGTCCTTGTAGTTGGAGTTGCCGCCGTCAATGAAGGTGTCGCCCTGCTGCATAAGAGGTTCGAGCTTCGCGATGGTCTGGTCGACGGGATCGCCGGCGGGAACCATGATCCAGATGGCGCGGGGTGCGCTGAGGTTCGAGACGAGGTCTTCGAGCGAGTTGACGCCTACGGAGCCGGTGGCGGCGAGCTTTGCGGTGGCCTCTTTATTGAAGTCGAAGCCTACTACCTTGTGCCCTGCGAGGCGGAGACGCTCTGCCATGTTGAAGCCCATCTTGCCAAGACCAATGATTCCGAGTTCCATGTGTGTTCTTCCTTTCGTGCTGTGTTGCGCGGAGATGCTTTAGGCGTTGATGCCGCGTTGTGCGAGCTCATTGCTGAGCTGCGAGGGTGATTGAAAACAGATGGCGTCCATGCCGAGCGCGATGGCGGCGTCGCAGTTGGTCTGCTTGTCGTCGATGAAGAGCGCGGTGGCGGCAGGGAGGCCGGAAATTTCGATGGCCGAACGGTAGATGCTGGGCTGCGGCTTCATCTCGCCGACGTAGCCGGAGCAGATGAAGTAATCGAAGAAGGGACGCAGACGGAAGGCGTCGAGGCGAAACTCGTTGAGCTCGCGGCTCTCGTTGTTGAGGGTGGCGATGCGATATTTGCCTGAGGTCTTGAGTGTGCCGAGTATGTCGAAGCACTCGGGGTGGAGGATGTGGGTTTCGGCGCAGACCTGTGGCCAGAGCTCTTCGAAGGTGAAGGGGCGGGGCTGGGTGAAGAGGGTCTGGTTGAAGAAGTGTTGGGCGTTGGAGAGGCCGCGCTCCCAGTAGTAGTTGGCGTCCTCGTAGCGGGATTCGAAGTCGGCGAGATCGACGCCGAGGGGGGTGAGGGTGTGGGCGCGCTGGCGGGTGTCCCAGCCGTTGGTGAGGAGGACCCCGCCGATGTCCCAGAAGATGGTCTTGATGTTGGGGGTGGTTGACGTTTGGGTCACCGGCTTTCCGGGAAGTCGGTGCCGAGTGTGACGGACTTCCATGCGGCTACGTCTTCGTCGAGCCTGGCGAGCTTGCCTTTGAGACGGTCAAGGGCGACGGAGCCGAGGAGAAGGCGAAGGGGGGGATTGGGTGATTCGACGACCTGGATCATGGCTTCGACGGCGCGCTGGGGATCGCCCTTCTGCTTGCCGTTCTGGTCTGCGAAGTATTGGCGCATCTTTCCGGCGGTGGCTTCGTAGTCGGGAATCTGCGCGGCAGCCTGGACGCCGGAGCGGCCGAGGAAGTCGGTGCGGAAGGGGCCGGGCTCGACGATGGTGACGTGGATGCCGAGCGGAGCGAGTTCTCCGGCGAGCGCTTCGGAGAGGCCTTCGACGGCGTACTTGGTGGCGTTGTAGAAACCCATGCCGGGGGTGGAGACGAGGCCTCCGATGGAGGAGATGTTGAGAATATGGCCGCTACGCTGGGCGCGGAGGTGCGGCAGCAGGGCCTGAGTGACGCGGATGAGGCCGAAGACGTTGGCCTGGAACATGGGCATGAACTCGTCTTCGGTGGCCTCTTCGATGGCTCCGGCTAGGCCGTAACCGGCGTTATTGACGAGGACGTCTACAGTGCCGAAGGGGCCGTAGGACGAGGTGCTCTGGGCGACGACGGAGGCGACCTGGGGGTAGTCGGTGACGTCGAGGGCGAATGCTTTGGCCTGGCCGGGGTACTGTTTTTCGAGGTCGATGACGTTTTCGAGCTTGCGGGCGGTGGCGATGACCTTGCCGCCGGATTTGAGGACCTGCTCGGCCAGGAGCCGACCGAAGCCGGTGGAGGCACCGGTGATGAACCAGGTGCGCTGCTTTGCTGTGTGGACTTGGGCGATGGGGTTAGGGGAGTTCGTCATAGATGTAGGACGCCTCCCGAGCGGCGGACGATGCTACCCCGGATGAATGCGCGGCTAAAAAGCGTGGGACAAGGGCCTGCCTGGTGCATGGAGGAGTCTGGTGTCAGAGGAGCACCTCGCGGATACCGTCTTCTCCGGCGATGAGGGCGAGGGAGGCCATGTTGAGGAAAAGGCCGTGCTCGACGACGCCTACGATGGCGCGGATGTCGGCGGCGGTCTTCGCGGGATCGGGGATGGTGCCGCAGTGGCAGTCGAGGATGACGTTCTGCTCGTCGGTGATGTAGAGGGAGCCGTCTGCGTGATGGCGCAGTTTAGGGTTCAGGCCGAGGGCTTCGAGGCGGCGGGTCACGTTGGGCAGCGCCATCTGGATGACTTCGACGGGGAGCGGGAAGCGTCCGAGGGTGGTGACGAGCTTGGAGGAGTCTGCGATGACGATGAATCGGCGGGCGGCGGATTCGACGATTTTTTCGCGCAGCATGGCTCCGCCGCCACCCTTGATGAGGGCGAGGCCGGGGCCGACTTCGTCTGCGCCGTCGATGGCGAGGTCGAGCTCGGGGCAGTCGGTGAAGTTGGTGATGGGGATGGAGAAGGATTCGGCGAGCTTCTGGCTGGCTTCGGAGGTGGCGATTCCGCGGACGTAGAGGCCCTGCTGGACGCGCGCGCCAAGCTCGCGGATGAAAAGGGCTGAGGTGGTGCCGGAGCCGAGGCCCAGCGACATGCCATCTTCGACGAACTCGAGGGCGCGTCGGGCCGCCATACGCTTTGCTTCGTCCTGCGTCATGAGCGTCCTCTGGAAAGGGAAGTGGGAAGCGTCTTGCGGCGTGGAGTCCCCAAGCTAAAGCATGGGCTACCAGCCATGCCCTTCCGGGCATTAGCCTGCCGCAAAGTTCGTGTCTTGCAAAGCGCCCTACGTTGGTACGTTGCTGCCTTACGATGCGCCTGCTCTTTGGAAGAAGGTGGCTTGTGCGGGAGGGGTTGCCCCCCGCACAAGGCTTCTTACTTCTTGACCAACTTCTTTGCGTGTTCGATGACGTGCGCTACGCTGATGCCGAGCTTCTCGAGTGCGATGGGGCCGGGTGCTGAGGCTCCGAAGCGGTCGAGACCGATGACGACGCCGTTGTGGCCGACGTACTTGTACCAGCCCATGGTGGCGCCGGCTTCGATGGCGATCTTGGGCGTGCCTTCGGGGAAGAGGCTGGCCTTGTAGGCGTCCGACTGCTCATCGAAGATGCGGAAGCTGGGCATGGAGATGACCGTCGCGCTGATGCCTTCGGCCTTCAGCTTCGCGGCTGCTTCCATGATGAGAGCAACTTCAGAGCCGGCGGCGAGGAGGATGATGTCGGTGCCCTTCTCGAGGATGTATGCGCCGTGATTGCAGCCTTCCTGCACCTTGTACTTCTCGTTGTCGAGGACGGGAAGGTCCTGACGCGAGAGGGCCATGAAGCTGGCGGACTTGCGCTCGAGCGCGAGGCGCCAGGCGGCGGCGGTCTCGTTGGCATCCGCGGGGCGGAAGTCGGTGAGCTGGGGGATGGCGCGGAGGCTCATCAACTGCTCGATGGGCTGGTGGGTGGGGCCGTCTTCGCCGAGGCCGACGGAGTCGTGCGTGAAGACGAAGAGGGAGTGGACGGACATGAGGGCAGCCATGCGGAGGGCAGAGCGGCAGTAGTCCGAGAAGACGAAGAAGGTGGAGCCGAAGGGGATGAGACCGCCGTGGGCCGCCATGCCGTTGACCATGGCGCACATGCCGAACTCGCGGACGCCGAAGAAGACGTTGCGGCCGGTGGGATCGACGTGGAAGCTGGGCGAATCCTTGAAGATGGTCTTGGTGGAGGCGGTGAGGTCGGCTGCGCCGCCGAAGAGCTCGGGCACAACGCCTGCGATGGCGTTCATGACGATCTGTCCTGCGTTGCGGGTGGCTATGGCCTTTGCATCTGGACCCGCGGGGAAGACGGGGATTTTCTTCTGCCAGTCGGCTTCCATCTCCGCCTTGATGGTGCGGGTGAGCTGGGCGGAGGGCTCTGGGTAGGCCTTCGAGTATTCGGCGTACTCGGCTTCCCAGGCTGCCTTGGCATCCTTGCCGCGGAGCTTGATGGTGTTCCAGTTGGCGCGGGCTTCGTCGGGGACGTAGAAGGTCTTGTCTTCGGGCCAGCCGAGGTTCTTCTTGGTGGCCTTGACGGCTTCTACGCCGAGGGCTTCGCCGTGGACCTTATTGGTGCCGGCCTTGGGACTGCCGTAGCCGATGACGGTGCGGACGCGGATGAGCGTGGGGCGTGTCGTGTCCGCTTTGCCTTCGAGGATGGCGTCTTCGATGGCGACGAGGTCGTTGCCGTCGGCGACGGAGAGGACCTGCCAGTGATAGGCCTCGAAGCGCTTGGTGACATCTTCGGTGAAGGAGAGGTCGGTGGGGCCGTCGAGGGAGATGAGGTTGTCGTCGTAGAGGACGATGAGCTTGCCGAGGCCGAGGGTTCCGGCGAGCGAGGCGGTCTCATGCGAGATGCCTTCCATCAGGTCGCCGTCGCCGCAGAGGACGTAGGTGTGATGGTCGATGACGTTGTAGGTGTCGCGGTTGAAGACGGCGGCGAGGTGCTTCTCCGCGGTGGCGATACCGACTGCCATGCCGAAGCCCTGGCCGAGGGGGCCGGTGGTGACTTCGACGCCTGGGGTCTCGCCGTATTCCGGGTGGCCCGGGGTGTGGGAGCCCCACTGGCGGAAGCTTTCGAGCTGCGACATCGGCAGATCGTAGCCGGAGAGGTGCAGCACGCCATAGAGGAGGGCGGAGGCGTGGCCGTTGGAGAGGATGAAGCGGTCGCGGTCGATCCACTTGGGGTCGGAGGGATCGTGCTTCATGAGCTTGTGGTAAAGGAGGTAGGCGATGGGGGCGCAGGCGAGCGGGGCACCGGGGTGGCCGGAGTTGGCCTTTTGAACGGCGTCAACGGCGAGAAAGCGGAGCGCGTTGATGGAAAGCTGGTCTAGTTCGTGCTGCTGGTCGCTCATACTTTTCCTTTGGTGTGTGTCGTGACGAAAGGGCGGGTATCGGGGCCGCTTTCGGGGTTTTGGGTCGCTTGACTTGTCTTACCAGTGTACAAGCTGTGTGGGAGTGGAATCACGCGGGCGTAGGTTTGTGGATGATGGCGACGGCGACGTTGCGGCCGAGCCAACGCTCCGGTTCGTTTACACCAGCCCAGCAGATGGTGAAGAGGATGGTGCCGTTCTGTTCCGGGGTGGTGGGGATATCGACGTAGGATCCGGGGTAGCCGACGGTGCGCGAGTCCGCGTTGAGGGTGGTGGCCCAGTTATCGAGGGTGTAGAGGACACGGAAGCGCCCGGCATCGATGATGCGCAGGGTGAGTCCGGCGTTGATGGAGGTGGCGGGGCGGCCCACCTGGAAGACTTCGATGCGGTTAGAGAAAGGGCGCTGCCCGGCGGCGACGGCGTAACGCTCTTCGACGGCGGAGATGCGGTCGAAGACGCGGCCGTCGGAGACGGAGCGGAGGAGCTTGATGTACTCCGCGTGGGCCCAGACGAGGGGCTGGGCGGAGCCGGCGGAGCGGCCGAGGTACATGCCCTCGGAGGGGAGGTCGGCGTAGTCCCAGATCTGCTCAGGGAGCATGCCACCGACGGAGCTGAAGCGCTCGAAGGCGCGGATGTACTCGGCGACGTCGGCTCCGGCGGCGAGTTCATAGTGGGCACGTTCGCCGGTGAGGATGGGCCATGCGCGGCCCTGGCCCCAGTGCTCGTAGGGGCCGCCATCCTTACGCTGGCCGTAGCCGTCGTGGTTGTAGCGGCGCCAGCAGGCCCCGTAGGGGGTAACGATCTTCAGGCAGTAGTCGACGACCTTGAGGGAGTCGATGATGAGGGGATCGTCGGCGCGGCGGATGCCGTAGCGGACGAGTTCGAGGAAGCCTGCGTCGATGACCTCGCGGGCCTCGAAGTCGTACTTCTCGTCCGGGCTGCGGTTGGCGATGTGGATCATGCCGGGGGCGATCTGGTTGTTGTGGAATGGCTCTCCGATGGCCGGTGGACGGATGCGCATGTAGTGGCTCTTGATCTGCGGATGCAGGATGCCTTCATGCGTGGTGGTCCAGTCGTCGAGATTGGCTTCGATCCAGTCGGCATAGCTTTCGAGGAAGCTGGCGAGCTCGGCTGATTTGCGGTCGCGGGCCATGTCGGCGGCGCAGATGAGGGCGGAGATGACGGTGGCGAGGGTGGAAGGGGAGTAGCCGGCGTTCTCTTCCCATCGCTCCTGCTGGGTGACGGGGGCGTAGTGGACGAGGAAGGCGGCGGCGCGCTCGACGAAGGGGAAGACGTCGAAGTTGCCGAGGCCGCCGATCTTCCAGAGACGCCATGCGAGCATGATGGGGAAGGCGACTTCGTCGAGCTGGATGCCGGTCCAGTAGGGGGTTCCGTCGATCCAGAAGTTCTGGGCGAAGCTGCCGTCGGGGCGCTGGGTGCAGGCGAGGTATACGAGCGCGCGCATGGCGGTATCAGTGCGTCCGCAGGCGAGCATAGCGGTGGCAGACTGGACCATGTCGCGGGTCCAGACGAGGTGGTAGCCGCCGAGGTCGTCGTCGCTTTTGGAGGCCCCCCAGGGGACAGAGGCGGAGGCGATGAAGGCGCCGGAGTAGGTCTTGTCCTCGTGGGTGAGGATAACGTTCTGGCTGATGCGGGCGAGAGTTCCGCCGTCGGTGGCGACGGTGCAGAGTTCAAGCGGAGTTCCGGCGCGCTGCCACTGCATGATGAAGCGCTTGAGGTGCTGGTCGAAAGGGGTGGCGAGGGTCTGCATCATACCGGCGAGGGCGGCGTGATGGCCGTCTCCGAAGGCGATGGCGACGGTGAACTCGCGGTTGCTGGCGACGTCGATTTCACCCATGACGGCGATATTGCCGTCGAGGGCCTGGCCGAAGTTCCAGCTCATCTTCATGTCGGTGAAGAGGTCCTGGTAGCCGTCGCTGGAGCCGACGTAACCGCAGGAGGTGCGGGTGAAGCCGCAATCGACACCCATGGCGAGCGAGGCGTTGCCTTTCCAGGCGAGGAGGGAGCGCTGGCCGGCGACCTCGATGGAGCGGGCGGAGTTGCCTGCGCCGCCGCCGTTGAGGTGGGGGGCGAGGAGGGCGTAACATTTCATGCGCGAGAGGACATCCTCATCGCCTTCGATGCGGACGTGTATCAGGACGACCGGGTGGTGGGGGTCGGTGATGAACTCTTTGGTGACTTTGTAGCGGCCCTGGACGTCGGAGGCGACGACGCGGATGGCGAGAGCGTTGGGGTCAATATAGTGGAAGTCGTACTCGAAGTCGCGCTTCTCCTCGTGGAAGAAGGTCTCGCCGTCGGTGAAGAGGAACTCCATGTCGCGCGTCTGGGGGCGGTCGATGGTGGGGTAGTAGATCTCGTTGAGGGTACCGTGGGAGACGGTGAACCAACAGCGGCTGGAGGCGGCGTAGGCGGTTGAGACTGCATCTTTTTTACTGGAAGTCCAGCGGGGTTCAACGCCGGGGGAGCCAAAGGCGGGGCCGTCGTCGTCAAGCCAGCGGTAGGAGGCTGCAAGTGAACTCATTGCACCTTATTAGAACCCAAAACCAGAGTTAGCGGGGCGCACGACGATGAAAGGGTACTGAATGACGTGGTTACGCTATGATTCTGAGATTGTGGATTTCGAGGTTGCGGGATCCAAGAGTATGCCTTTGCATCGCGCCGGGCGCGGACGGCATCGAACGAGCAAGAACCGTCATGCGGGCCAAACTGCGTGACCGAACCAGTAAACGAGAATTTTGAGGAGAACGAACGTGGCCTACGAACTTCCCCCCCTGCCCTATGACTATGCGGCGCTTGAGCCCTACATTGACGAAGCGACCATGAAGCTGCACCACGACAAGCATCACCAGACGTATGTGACGAACCTGAACGGCGCGGTGGAGAAGCACCCCGAGCTGGGTTCGAAGACGCCGGAAGAGTTGGTGAAGGACCTGGCGAGCATTCCCGAGGACGTGAAGGCTGTGGTCCGCAATAGCGGCGGCGGCCACGTGAATCACACGATGTTCTGGGAGATTATGAAGCCGGGCGGCGGCGGCGAGCCGATTGGCGACATCGCGGACCAGATTAAGACGGACTTCGGCAGCTTTGAGGACTTCAAGAAGCTGTTTAATGAGACGACGGCGAAGCAATTCGGCTCGGGCTGGGGCTGGCTCGTGTTTGATGGCGGCAAGCTGAAGGTCGTGACGACGCCGAACCAGGACAACCCGATTTCGGCCGGGCACTATCCGATCCTGGGCAATGACGTCTGGGAGCACGCGTACTACCTGAAGTACCAGAACAAGCGTCCGGACTACCTGGCGGCGTGGTGGAACGTGATCAACTGGGATGAAGTGAACAAGCGGTTTGCCAAGGCGAAGAAGTAGTTCGCCAGGTTTTCTGTGATGGGAAAGGGTCGCCTTCGGGTGGCCCTTTTTCGTGAAACGTCGCCGGCAGTACGGCAGTACGGCAGTGCGGCTGCCCGCTCCATGAACAGAGTCTTCTTGCGCAGTGATAAGCTCATCGGCACGGGCCCTCTATCTCTCCAGTCTTTGGAGCAAATTATGTTTCGTATGTTGGCGCTGCTGGTTGCCGCATTGCTTGTCGCAGGCCGTTGCACGGCTGCCGATCGTATCGTTTTCCTGCGTACCGGCCCGTCCGAGGCTACGCTTTATATCGCTAACGCTGATGGCACCGGCGAGCGTGCGCTGACAGAGACCGGCGCGTGGAATTACAACCCGGCGTGGTCGTCCAAGGGAGACTGGATTGCGTTCACGTCGGAACGGGCGGGATCTGCCGACATCTACCGCATGCATCCTGACGGGACGGGTGCGGAGCGCCTGACGGACTCCCCGGCTTTTGACGACCAGGCGGCGTTCTCGCCTGACGGCAACCGCATCGCTTTTGTGAGCACGCGGGCCAAGGGTCGCGCGAATCTCTGGATTCTGGACGTGAAGACCCGCAAAGCTACTCCGCTAACCAAGGGCAAGGGTGGCGACTTCAGGCCGGCGTGGTCGCCCGATGGGAAGTGGATCGCTTTTTCCTCGGACCGCGACAGCGAGCTGCCTGTCGCCAAGGGCCGCTGGGAGCGGCTGCACGTAGTCGATCTCTACGTTGTGCATCCTGACGGCTCCGGCCTGAGACAAGTTACGGAACATGGCAACTTCTGTGGCACCCCGAAGTGGATGCCTGACGGTAAAACCCTGCTGGCTGACTGCATGTCGGCGCAGGAGACGTGGGATTTTCGCGTGCGACCTTCCGCCGAAGAGACGAGCCAGATCGTGAAGGTGGATATCGCGACCGGAGTGACGACCCCTGTGAGCAGCGGACCTGGGGTAAAGGTTGCGCCTGTGGTTCTGCCTACGGGCGAGATTGCCTATATTCGGACCGCGGTAACCGGCAACGCGATCGTGTACGGCAGCGGGAAGCCCGGACCCGCCGGCACGGGCCTGTGGCGCGATCCACCTTCGTGGTCGCCGGATGCGAAGCAGGTGGTCTTCTGCCGCATCGCAGTCAAGCGGGCCGCAGCTCCGCGTAAGCTCTGGAGCAACAATCCGAAGTTCGATCTGTATGGAACGACGTTCCTTCCAGCGTATGACCCCAGCGGGCTGCACCTCGCCGTCACCACCATCAGCGCCAGCGGATCGGTACTGAATGTTGTGGAGGAGGGCCAGCCCAATAAGGCCATTCTGACTCGCAAGGACTTAGTTCTTGCGCCGCAGTGGTCGCCCGATGGCAAACAGATCGTGGTCGGCGTTGGCGGCTTTACGGCGTTCCTAGACTTCGCCGCCGGAGGGAAGAAGCCGAACGATCCAGTGAATGGGGGGGCTGAGATTGGCATCCTCAACGCCGACGGTACCGGCTTCCACATCGTCAGTTCGGGCACCAACAACAATGCTTTCGCGTCGTTCTCGCCGGATGGTAAGAGCATCATCTACCGCACGGCCGGGCCGGAGGGCGAAGGACTGCGCCTGATGAACCTTGGGGACGGCTCCGTTACCAAGCTGACGACGGAGTACGACAACTTCCCCGTCTGGTCAGCGCACACGAATCTGATCGCGTTCATCCGCAGGATTGACGGCAACTTCCAGGTAATGACCATCCACCCGGACGGCACCGGCCTGACCCAGTTGACGCATACGCGTGGGAACGAGGCGCATATCGCCTGGTCTCCCGACGGAGAGCAACTGCTGTTTACGAGCTCGCGCATGGGCTTCAAGGACGAGGCGATCTATACCGGCGCGCCGCAACCGTATGGGGAGATCTTCGTGATGCGATACGACGGGACCCACGTAGAACAACTGACCGATAACCAGTGGGAAGACGGAGGCCCGGCGTGGCAGCCGCAGGTAGGCCGCTCCGCCGCCCTGGCTACAGCTGCGCACTGAGAGCCGACACAAACGCACCGACTTGCTCTGCGGGTTTGCGGAGGAGCGTAGTTGTATGCGCAAAGTGGGCAACCACTTTGCGGGTAGAATTCGGGGGCGGTTGAAGTGAGGTGCGGGATGGGTTTGAGTTTGAATCGGCGGCAGGTTCTGGTGGGGTTGGGGGCTTTGGCGGGGACGCGAGGGGTGCTGGGGCAAGGTGATGGGCCTGTGGCTACGACCGGGGCGGGGAAGGTGCGCGGGGTGATGCAGGATGGGGTGAATGTCTTCAAGGGGATACCGTATGGCGCGGACACTTCGGCGCGGCGGTTTATGGCTCCGGTGAAGCCTGCGGGGTGGGTGGGGGTGCGGGAGGCGCGGGAGTTTGGTCCGCAGGGGCCGCAGCCGATTCATGCGCGGGATGGGCGGTCTTCGTTTGCTCCGCTGGATGAGGCAAGTCCCTTGAATAGTGAGGATTGCCTGCACCTGAATGTGTGGACTCCGGGGTTGCGGGATGGCGGGAAGCGACCGGTGCTGGTGTATATCCACGGCGGGGCGTACTCGTCGAGCAGCAGCAATGGGCCGGTGTATGACGGGGTTCGGCTGGTTAAACGTGGACACTGTGTGGTGGTTACGCTGAACCATCGGCTGAACCTGTTCGGCTATCTGTATTTAGCGGGGATGGGTGATGGGTGGGAGGAGAGTGGGAACGCCGGGCAGTTGGACCTGGTGCTGGCGCTGGAGTGGGTGCGGGACAATATTGAGGAGTTTGGGGGCGACCCTGGTCGGGTGACGATCTTCGGGCAGAGCGGCGGTGGGGCGAAGTGCGCGACGCTGATGGCGATGCCGCGGGCGAAGGGGCTGTTCCATCGCGTGATGACGATGAGCGGGCAGCAACTGACGGCGACGGTTCCGGAGCATGCGATGGCGACGACGGATGCGGTGTTGAAGGCGCTGGGGCTGGGGCGGGGGCAGGTGGGGGATTTGCGCGACCCGTCGAAGG
>Ga0123336_10003307_pt1 | contig 13563 bp, 13 predicted proteins | sample SSSSmetaG_FD_96466 | JGI IMG/M metagenome (GOLD analysis project Ga0123336, IMG submission 96466) | Glacier valley bacterial and archeal communities from Borup Fiord, Nunavut, Canada, to study Microbial Dark Matter (Phase II) - ​SSSS metaG | ecosystem: Environmental > Aquatic > Freshwater > Ice... | reverse complement strand
AATGAAGTGCTTGAAATTCCGCAGCGCCGGAATTTCAAGCACTTCATTCGCTTCCACGCCGGGCCGTTCACAAGCCTTGACAGCGGCCTTAAGCGAACTAGAATCTCCCACCAACCGAATCATTAGTTCCGCGCGAGCTTCATCTGGAATTACATTTGGCGCACAGCCGCCGCTGATGATGCCGATGTTCAACGTCGCGGTGCCCAGCAGTTCATCGGTCGGCATCTCGATGGCGCGTATGCAAGTCAAAGCGTCCAGCAGTTTGTTCACGGCCGAATCCCCCAACTCCGGATAAGCTGAGTGCGCCATCTTTCCCTTCGCGACCAGGCAATAGCGAAGCGCGCCTTTCGAACCAATGGCAAGCTGGTTCCCGGTGGGTTCGCCATTGATCAGAAACTTTGAGCCGCGCGGATTTTTGGCGGCCTGGTAGGCGCCGGCGCTGTTGCGTTCCTCTCCCACCACGAAGAGCAGCCCCACATCGCGCACTCCCTGCGCAAGCAGCTTTCGAACCGCGAATATCATGGACGCGATGATGCCTTTGGTGTCGCAGGCGGCCCGGCCCCAGATGAATTCATCGTCCTCGCGCGAAGGGAAGAAGGGCGGCACCGTATCCATGTGCGTTGAGAAGGTCACCGTCGGATTGCCGAAGCGCACGAAGACATTGAACCGGCCCGGTTCCACATCCATGCGCTCCACTTCGCCACCATGTTCACGCGCCAGTTCACGCAGGTAGTCGAGCAGAAAAAGCCCCACACGCTCTTCATTGGGCGTGATGGATTCGATATCGACAAGCGCTCGCGTGAGTTCAAACGGGTTCATGAGCAGGAAAATTCAGGGTAACAGACGTGACACAATTCACCGCATAGAAAACATTGATTGGCCTTTTGTTTTGAGGACGGCTAACCTCGGTTCAGGTACACAACGCAGCCCACCGAAACTCGGCTGCAACAAGTCTGTGTCCCGTCCCTTCTCTCCGCAGAGAAACACCAAGCGACTTCATCTTACTTGAGCTACGAGTTTGCCCGCGAGAGTTTTTCCGCCGGCAAGCGCGCTCCTGTGATGCGCACCACGAATTCGCACACTAACTCAACTCAGGAGAAATCACAATGAATTTCACAACGGTAAAACTGTCTGTAATTTCCGCCGCGGCGCTCGCGCTTTCGGCTTCTCAAGGCTTCGCTCAGGTTAGCGGAAAGGTCTCGGCCAAAGTGCCTTTCGAATTCGTCGCCGGCGTGACAACGCTGCCCGCGGGCACATATGACTTCACGGAAGACCATATGGGCGTGCTGCATATTCGGTCCACGGAACTGCGCAAAGCCATTGTCGTTCTCACCAATCCGGAACCGGGCGCCACTGCAATCGACGGCGCGTCAATCAAGTTCGACAAGGTGAACGGCCAGTATGCGCTCACTGAAGTGAACATGATCGGCGAGCCGAGCCATCGCTTGATTCGCTTGGAGGATAAGAGCGGCACTTTTGCCTCGCGTCTGGGCGTGACGAACGCCACGGCAAAATCGCTGCGGTAAGACAAATGGCGCGGGTGAATCACATGTGTTCACCCGCGCTGCCTACATGCTCAAGATTTCATCCAACTGTCGCGACACTGTTTCCAGTTGATTCGGCTGGTCGGCGCGATAACTGATTTCAGGCGACATATATCCGCGATAGTTAACCGCGCGAAAAGCCGCCATCACTTCTTTCCAGTTCACATCCCCTTCAAAAAGATCCACAAATTTTCCCTGCGCGCTGCCCGCCGCCAACTTGTAATCCTTCACATGAACGCGGCGGATGCGGGGGCCCAATGTGGCAATCCAATCCTGCGGAATGCCGTACTGCATAATGTTGCCGATATCGAAATGCGCTTGCAGCCACGGGCTTTCAAATTGATCCACAAAGCGGCGCATCTCTAAAGGGCTCACCAGGAAACGGTTCCAGACGTTCTCCATGTTCAGGTACACGCGCGCATCGGCGGCGGGGCGCAACACCTTGCGCAACTCCTCTGTGAAGCGGGCCCATGTCACCTCATACCCCACATCCTTCGTTACGGAACCTGGATAGAGCAGAAGGGCGTCGCACTCCACCTGGCGGGCGATACCAATGCAGCGTTGCAGATCGGCCACTCCGCGGCTTCGCGCCTCTGAGCTAGGGCTGTTCAGCGGGTTGGCATGCAGCGGCTGCGAAGCCCAAAGCGTAGCTATTCGAATGCCCGCATCGCGCGCTAATTTGGCTGTATCGCGAAGCTGCGCCTCACTGCTATCGAGCGGAATTTCTTCACCGATACGCAGCTCCATCGCCGCGAACCCGGCTGCTTTCGCACGGCGGAACTTCTCAGCCATAGAGAGCTCTTTCGGAAAGATGATGGAGCAAATGCCCTTTATGTAGCGATCGTCGGGAGCACCATCCGCTTCGAACGACAAAGCAGCTAAAGGCACCACCGCAAGCAAACTTCGTCTAGTCACGCAGCCTCCTTGCAAACTCCGCACCTTGTGAAAATTCATCCCTCAATTGCCGCGTGCGCAGGTTCTCACGAATGTATTCCAGCTTCTGGATATAGGCGCTGAGCGCTTCTTCAATGGCCACGGTATTGGTGGACACGATATCACGCCAGAGGTCGTAGGAGCTAAGCGCGAGCCGCGTGGCATCCAGCAACCCCGGCCCGGCCACCTGCGCCGCTTCCGGAAATTCTCCACCAAGCGTGGAAGCAAGCGCCGTGGATGCCAGTTGCGGCAGATGCGAACTGGCCGCCACCAGCCGGTCATGTTCGGCCGCACCCAGCATCAGAGGACGCGCACCGATGCCATGCAGCAACGCCAGGAATTCAGGGTCTACCTTTGCGGGGTCGGCCGGAGTGAGCACGTAAGGCCGGCCGCGAAACAAGTCCGCATCCGCCGCCGCCGCACCGCGCGTCTCTTTGCCTGCCAGCGGATGCCCACCAAGAAAGCGCGCGTTGTGAACGGACCGCGCAGCCTCCGTCACGATAGCTTGTTTGGTGCTGCCCGCATCGGTAATCAATGCGCCCGGCTTAGCATACTTGTCCACCAGCGCCAGCGAATGTAGGATGCGCCCAATGGGCTGTGCGAGATAAATCAGGTCAGCTTCGGGGATAGCTTCTTCCAAAGAGGCGTCACGGTCGATCACACCGTTGGCTAGTGCTTCCGCCGTCGCCGCCGGGGAGCTCACACCGGTGATTATTCCCGCAAAACCGGCCTTCCGAATCGCCAACCCGAACGAGCCGCCAATTAGCCCGACACCGACAATAACGACGTTGTTCACAGCGTGCGATCAACCGCTTTCGCAATCTTGCGAAGCTGCGCCATCAACTCCGTGAACTGCGCGGGGAACAGCGATTGAGCACCATCGCTCAATGCATGATCGGGATCGTGATGCATCTCCATCAGCAGACCGTCAGCACCAGCGGCAACAGCCGCGCGCGCCATGGAGGGCACCAGATCCCGCCGCCCTGTTCCATGCGAGGGGTCCGCAATCACGGGCAGATGCGAAAGTTTCTGCAGCACCGGAATGGCAGACAGGTCGAAGGTGTTGCGCGTGTAAGTTTCGAAGGTGCGGATGCCGCGTTCGCACAGCATCACATCGTAATTACCACCGGAAAGAATGTACTCTGCCGAGAGGAGCACCTCCTCAATGGTAGCGGCGATGCCACGCTTCAACAGCACCGCGGTGCGCTGCTTACCCAATTCGCGAAGCAGATTGAAGTTCTGCATATTGCGCGCGCCCACCTGCAGAATGTCGGCATAGCGAGCCAGCAGCGGAATCTGTGAGATCTCCATCACTTCGCTGATCACTAAGAGCCCATTGCGGTCGGCCGCCTCGCGCATCAGCGCCAGGCCTTCCTCGCCCATACCTTGGAAACTGTAGGGCGAACTGCGCGGCTTAAAAGCTCCGCCGCGAATCACCTGCGCGCCGGCTTCGGCCACAATCGCGGCATCGCGTTCAATTTGATCGCGCCCCTCCACGCTACAGGGGCCGGCCATCACGACAATGTGGCTGCCGCCAATCTGAACGTCTTTGATGCGTATCGTGGTGCCGCCCGGCCGAAAGCTTCGGCTGGCCAACTTATACGGCGAAGCAATGCGATGCGCTTCCTTTACGCCCTCCATCACGGCAAAGCTGGCAACATCGAAATCCGGCCTTCCGCCCACACCGCCCAGAACCGTATGGACCACACCTGTGGACCGATGGACATCGAACCCCAGCGAGATCAGCCGGTCAATCACTTTCTGGATGCGCGCTTCAGGCGCCCCTTCTTCCATTACTACGAGCATGCTTGGTCTTCCATTCGTTCCCGCTGAATTTTTCGCATTTCATCTATGATGCGTTCGAACACGCGGCGGGCGGCCTCATTGGTAAGAGGGCCGGCGTTGTGTTCGGCAATGTTTTTAAACACCTGATCCTCGCGCCTGGGTTCATAAACCGGCAGTTGCGCTTCTCGTTTGATCCGCCCGATTTCCTCAACAGTGCGGGTTCGGTCGTTTAACAATTCAAGTAAACGGCGGTCCACCTCGTCGATGCGATCGCGGCAGGCGCTCAGTGCTTGGTGCGCGGCTTCTGCAGTCATGAATCTTCTACTTTAATCGCAAAGTCCGCAAGATAATGCGCCTACAGATCGAATCCGTTTTTCAGACTGCGCGTGAACTCTTCCAGCGCCGCTTCCGAAGGATTCTTTTTAATCAGGCTCATCAGCGCGCTGCCCACCACCACGCCTTCGGCTTGACGGCCCAACTCAGCCACGTGCTCTGGCCGGGAGACACCGAATCCCACCGCCAACGGCAACGTGGTGTGTTCGCGCATGGCTTGAACCAGCGGCCCGACGGCTGCTGAAACAGACTGCTGTTCACCGGTCACACCCAGGCGCGAAACCAGATAAACGAAACCGCTGGAGTATTCGGCAATCAACTTGAGTCTTCGCGGCGAACTGGTGGGCGTCGCGAGAAAGACGGTATCCAGGCCGGCGGCTTGCAGAATGCGCGTGAACTCACCGGCTTCTTCCACACTTACATCCGTCAGTAGAACCCCATCGATCCCAGCCGCCTTCGCGTCGGTCGCCAGCCGCTCCAGCCCATAGCGAAGAACCGGGTTCAGGTAAGTAAACAGCAGCAATGGAATCTCTGACCCGCTTCGAACCTCGCGTGCAATGTCCAGCACGCGTTTCAGGTTGGTTCCGGCTCGCAGGGCGCGGTCGCCCGCACGTTGAATCACGGGCCCATCGGCAACAGGGTCTGAAAAGGGCACGCCGAGTTCAATCAGATCGGCGCCGCCGCGCTCCAGCGCGCGAACCAGGCCAGGGGTGCGATCCGGCGCTGGATCGCCAGCAGTGATGTAAGTAATCAGCGCCTTGCGATTTTCATGCTTGAGCCTTTCAAACAACGCGGCAATACGCGTCACAGCGCGTCCAACTCAGGAAGACGTTCACGATAGATATCGATGTCCTTATCGCCCCGGCCGGAAACATTGACGATGAACAATTTGCCCTTCGCCTCAGGCGCTTGGCGGATGGCTTCGGCAACTGCATGAGAGCTTTCGAGGGCGGGAATAATTCCTTCCGTGCGGCTGAGCCGTACCGCCGCCTCAAGCGCTTCCGCGTCTGAGCAATCCGTGTATTCGGCTCGCTTCTGGTCATATAGATGCGCGTGTTCAGGCCCCACCATGGCGTAATCTAAACCGGCGGAGATGGATTGCGTGAGCGATACCTGGCCATCGTCATCCTGCAGCAAATAGCTGTACGCTCCCTGCAGCACGCCCGGCGAGCCGCCATGAAACCGCGCCGCATGTTCGCCTAGGCGCTTCCCAGTGCCTCCCGCTTCGATCCCCACCAGACGCACTCCAGCGTCGGCAACAAACGGATGGAAGATGCCAATGGCGTTGCTGCCGCCACCCACGCAAGCGAAGACAACATCGGGCAGCCTGCCCTCCGCTTTCAGAATTTGCTCACGCGCCTCAACACCTATCACGCGGTGAAATTCGCGAACCATCAAAGGGTAAGGGTGGGCGCCCAGCGCGGAGCCAAGCAAGTAATGCGTATCGGCCACGTTCGTGACCCAATCGCGCATGGCTTCGCTGATGGCATCCTTCAAAGTGCGGCTGCCATTGGTTACGGCCACCACCTTGGCGCCAAGCAATCGCATCCGGAAAACATTCAGGCGCTGCCGCCGCATGTCTTCCTCGCCCATGTAAATCGTGCAATCGAAGCCAAACAGGGCGCAGACTGTCGCGGTTGCTACGCCATGCTGACCGGCGCCGGTTTCGGCGATGATCCTGCGCTTGCCCATCCTGCGCGCCAACAACGCCTGGCCCAGACAGTTATTGATCTTATGAGCGCCGGTGTGCAGCAGGTCTTCGCGCTTCAAATAAATTTTCGCGCCGCCCAGTTGCTCGCTCAGGTGTTGCGCGAAGTACAGGGGCGTAGGTCGGCCTGCATAGTTATGCAGTAGTCCGTCCAGTTCGCGGTGAAATTCAGGGTCGCACCGCGCTTCTTCGAACGTGCGTTCCAGTTCTTCCAGCGGGGACATCAACACTTCCGGCACGAATCGGCCGCCGTAAGGCCCGAAGTGTCCCGATGCCGTGGGTTCAGAGTTCAACATGAGAGTGCCGCTTCAATAAATTGTGTCATCAACTTTTTGTCTTTCCTGCCTGGTGAGGTTTCTATCCTGCTGCACACATCCACGCCCCAGGGCTGCACTGCATGAATTGCATCTCGAACATTGTTCACATCAAGGCCCCCGGCAAGAATCACGCTGCGGCCATTGAAACGAATGGCGGACCAATTGAAAGTCACACCCGAGGCGGGCCCATCCAAGAGCACCGCTTCAGTCTTAAAGGCGTCCAGCGAAGCAGGGTCAAAACCGGCGCGGACCCGAGCCGCTTTCCACACCCGCATGCTCGACGGCACTTCTGCGGGCGATTCATTCCCATGTAACTGCGCCACCTGCAAGCCAAGGCGCTCACACATGGCCTTCACCCGCGCCTTCGGCTCATTCGCAAAGACTCCCACTTTCCAAAGATGAGCGGGAACAAAATCGATCCATTCGGCAAGCGTGTTCTCCTCGATATAGCGCGGGCTGGATGGCACAAAGTTGAAGCCCACCGCTTGTGCTCCCGCGTCGGCGGCAGCCACCGTGTCTTCCAAATTCGTCAACCCGCAAATCTTCACGAACATAAAGCCAGCAGCGCGTCGGCGGGGTCGCTTGCGCGCATGAGCGATTCGCCCACCAGAAACGCGTCGTATTCATGCAGCAACTGAATGTCCTCACGGCTGAAAATGCCACTCTCCGCCACGCGAACCGCGCCTTCTGGAATCAACGGAGCCAGGCGACGCGCCACCTCTAAGCTGACAGCGAACGTCCGCAGGTCACGATTATTTACTCCAATGATGTCCGCGCCGCTTTCCACCGCGCGTTCCAACTCCCCTTCGTCGTGTATTTCCACTAGCGTATCCATCCGGTACGATGCGGCGCATTCGCGAAAGGCGCGAAGTTCGTGAACATCCAGAATCGCGGCAATCAGCAGGATGGCATCGGCGCCGTACGCGGCCGCTTCCACAATCTGGTATTCGGCAACTGTAAAATCTTTGCGCAGCACCGGCAAGTCGGTCGCGTTCCGGGCAGCTTGCAAGTCGCACAGATCCCCTTGGAAAAAATCGCGGTCGGTCAGGACGGAGAGGGCCGCGGCGCCGCCTTCCTCGTATTGCCGCGCTATCCGTGCCGGCTCAAAATTTTCGGCCAGCAAGCCACGGCTGGGCGACGCTTTTTTGATCTCCGCGATGATGGCAGGCTTTCGACCCGTGAGCGCATTCCTGAACGAACGCCGCGTCTGCCCGCGCGCCTGTTCTTCCAGTTCGGGAAGCGGCACGCTGTGCGACAGCAACTCTTCGTGTTTCCGCTGGACAATACGGGCCAGAATGTGATCCGGATGCAACTTTCAGCGTAACAAGACCGACACGCGCCTTGACGCTTAGACTAGAGAATATGAATCAAGTACCCACGAACATCCAGCTCGAGAAAACTGCGGAGTATCGCGAAAGCTACGCCAACAGCGTGCAGATCCGCGTAAATCTCTGGGACTTCTTTCTGATGTTCGGCCTGGTCACCCAGACCGCCCCGGACCGTGTCGCCATCCAAAACTTTCAGGGCATTTATGTGAGCCCGCAGCAGGCCAAGGCGCTGTTGAATGTGTTGGGGCAGAACGTAAGCCAATATGAAGCGGCGTTCGGCGAAATTGTCTTGGAACCGCAAGGCGGCGCGGGCCTGGTGCAGTAAGCGGTGGAATCCGGCGCGCGGCCCATTCGTCCCGCGGTTTATCTTTTTTTCTTTGGCGTCATCGCAGCAGTAGTTCTCTTGACACACGCGCCTTTGTTCCGGCTACCGTTTTACTGGGATGAATTAGGACAGTTTGTGCCCGCGTCGCTGGACCTGTTCCAGACTGGCGCGTGGGTGCCGCACACCACCATCCCCAACGTGCATCCGCCTGGCGTGATGGCCTATCTGGCGGCGTTCTGGCATATCACCGGATATTCGATTGCCGCCACACGGATTGCGATGCTGCTGATGGCTTCGGCTGGTGCCTTTTTTTCGTTTCTGCTGGCTATCGAACTTGGCAAAGGCACGCCGGGGTTCCCCGCGTTCGGCGCACTCATGTTCCTGGTGTTGTCGCCGCTGTTCATGGCGCAGGCGATGCTGGCGCAACTGGATATGCCCGCCATGGTGTTCTCTGTTCTGGCACTGCTCTTGTTTCTGCAAGACCGCATGCGCTCGGCTGCCCTCGCGTGCGTGGCGTTGGTGCTGGCGAAGGAAACGGGCCTGGTGCTGCCGGCTGTTTTTGGAGCCTGGTTGCTTTGCGAGCGCCGCTGGCGCGAGGCTCTGCTGTTTACCGCGCCGCTGCTGCCGCTCACCGTCTGGCTGTGGGCGTTGCATCGTGCAACCGGTCACTGGGCCGGCAATGCGTCATTCGAACAATACAACCTGATTTATACGTTGCATCCGGTGCGGTTCGCGCTTGCGCTGGTAAGGCGCTTCTATTACTTGGTCATAGGTTCGGGCCATTGGGTGGGCGCGCTGGCCGTTATCTACGCATGGCGCAAGAGCCGCCTTTTTCGCACGCGTTCGTGGACTATTGTTGGCGTCTTCGGTATCGCCCATATTTTGCTGATCAGCATCTTCGGCGGCGCCGTGCTGGAACGGTATCTCATGCCGCTGCTACCGCTCTTGTATATTGCATTCGCCATGGCTCTGGCTGTGGTGCCTTTCAAGTGGCGCGTGGCAGGCATGGCTTCCCTGGTGGTCATGCTGGTGATGGCGAACTTTCTCAATCCCCTGTATCCCTTCCCCTGGGAAAATAATCTGAGCTTTGCGCAGTTCGTCACGCTGGATCAACGCGCCGCCGATTACGTGGAAAGCCAATACTCGGGCACGACCGTCGCCGCTACGTTCCCATTGGCTGGTGCACTGCGTCGCTCCGATTTCGGATATGTGAGACACGCCGTGAAGGTTCGTGACATCGACGATTACACGCTTTCGACTCTGCGCACGCTTCAGACCCAGCCGCCGGACGTGCTGGTGGTTTACTCAACCACCTGGGACCCGCTGCACATTCTGGAACGCGGCATGGTGCGCGGACTCCTGGAGACTTACTATGGCTTCCAGCCGCAAGCCTCTTCAGCGGAGATTGTCAGCCTCTTACAAATGCGCTCTGTGGCGAAGTGGACTGCGGGAGGGCAGTGGGTGGAGATCTTCGAATCGAATGCGTTTCGGCCTCGCACGATGGATGTTCGCAATCGCCCGTCAAGCCAGTTTTTTCGCGCCCAGCGCCGCGAAGCACGTATTTTTGTGAAGGATGTCGATCTCCGCGAAACCAGCCATGCGCAGTAACTCGCATTGCGTGGTGATCGGAATTGGCGAGTCTTCTTCTTCGACATAATGGAACACTTGGTCCCGGTATTCCGGACCTTTGAACGCGGTCAGATACTCGCCGTAGCGCTCCCAAAGCAGAGTCTGAACCGAATCAATTTCATGCGCCACCAGATCGAAAATCCAGAGCGACCCGCCCGGCCGCAATGCTCGAAACAGTTTGCCGCATACAGCATTCCATTCATCTGTGGAACGCAGGTGATGCAATACCGCAGCGGCCAGAATAATGTCATGCCGCTCTTCCCCCAGTTCCACCGTACGCAAGTCGCCCTGCACTACAGCGGCCCTCTCGCCAATGCGGCTGCGCGCGCGTTCCAGCATGGGCAAACTCAAATCCACCAGCGTGCACGAAAGGTGCGGCATTCGTTCCAGAAGCTTGAGCGTAAAGTTCCCCGCCCCGCATCCCAGATCCAACACAGATTCGGCGTGCGGCGTTGTCAGTGCGGCGGCATGCGCTATCAGGTTTAGCACCAGGGCAGCGTCCACCGTCGCTGTCTGACCAGTCTCCAGATCCGAAAAACGTTCTACATCCTGATCGAACCTTTCACGAATCTGGTCGGTGTTTGATTTCGTCTGCATCGGGCGGAAGAGTATCCTCACGTGATAGTAATCAATTGATGCTTCGTGTTGCCGCCCTCTTCTTACTGACCGTTCCACTGCTCGCACAATCGAAATTCGAATACTGGCCCGGGGCAGCCTACGACCCGGCCGTTCCCACGCTCCGGAAAGTAGCCGGCTACGATATTGGCGACCGCATCTCTCCGCACGCAACCCTCGTTCAATATTTCGAAGCCTTGGCACAGGCAGAGCCGCGCCGTATGAAGTTGTTCGAATACGGGCACACCTGGGAAGGTCGAAAACTGATCTATGCCGCCATCGGCTCAGAAGCCAATATTCGCAAACTTGCTGAAGTAAAAGATGGCCTCGCCAAACTAGCAGACCCACGCAAGACCAATGAAAACGCGGTTGCGGAGCGCGTGCGTACTTTACCGGTAATCGTATGGCTGGAGTACGGCGTGCACGGCAATGAGATCTCTTCTTCCGATGCCGCGCTTCAAACCGCATATCATTTGCTAGCCACACGCAACGATAAGACGGTCAACGCGATTCTTGCGAACACAATCGTCATCATCGATCCCATCCAAAATCCCGATGGCCGCGACCGTTTCATTCACAGCTTCGAAGCCGGCTTGGGTCTGGAGCCAGATTCCAATCCACTTGCCGCGGAGCACACCGAGCCATGGCCGGGCGGTCGCACCAATCATTACTACTTCGATATGAATCGCGATTGGGTGGCCATGACTCAACCTGAAACCAAGGGCCGTGTGGCTGCGATGCTGGCCTGGCATCCGCAAGTGGTAGTGGATCTGCATGAGATGGGCACCGATTCCACTTACTACTTCGCGCCTCCCGCCAACCCCTTCAATCCCAACATGACTAAGTGGCAGGCCGACTATCAATTCGATATTGGCAAAGCCAATGCCAAGTACTTTGACCGCTTCGGCTTCCCATACTTCACGCGCGACACTTACGACGCCTTCTATCCCGGCTACGGAGATAGCTGGCCTGTCTACATGGGCGCAATCGCCATGACTTTTGAGAACGGGTCCACGCGCGGGCTATTGGTAAGGAAATCGAATGATAGCGTCATCACGTACCGCGACACGGTTCGCCGTCACTTTGTTTCGTCTCTGGCGACGGCGGAAACTTCCTCCGCGCATCATGATGATCTGCTGAACAACTTCTATCAGTATGGGAAGACCGCAGTTGCGGAAGGAGCCGCCGGGCCGGTTCGGGAATACGTTCTTCCCTGGCGCGGAAACACGTCGGAAGTGGATAAGCTGGCGCAGCTTCTGCTGGAACAGGGCGTGGAGGTGGAGCGTGCCAAAGCTGCTTTCACAGCGGAGGGCAAACAGTATCCGGCCGGAAGCTATCTGGTGCCCTTGGCGCAGCCAGCCAAGCGCCGCGCGAAGAACCTGCTGGATGCGAACACAGTGATGGACGACGCCTTTTTGAAGGCAGAGGAAGATCGCCGGAAGCGCCGCCTGCCGAGCCAGATTTACGATGTGACAGCCTGGAGCGTTCCTCTTCAGCTCAATGTAGAAGCGGTGCCGATGAGCGCTCCGGCTTCCGTGGAGCGCGTTGCCGTGAAGTTCGGTGAGCCCATGCGCGGCGGAGTCACAGGCGGGAAAGCGACCGTGGCGTATCTTGTGCCGTGGGGGACAGCAGGCGCGGCTCGTCTCATGACCGGCGCCCTTCGTGAGAGTCTGCGCATCTATGGCGCGGATAAAACGTTCACGCAGGGCACTCGCGAATATCGGCCCGGCACCGTGGTGGTGCCGGTGCTGGAAAATCCGGAAAAGGTTCATGCCGTGATGGCGAAACTGGCGGCGGAAAACGGCGTAGACGTGATCGCCACAGACACGACATGGGTGGATGCGGGTTCTGATTTTGGAGGCCGCTATACACCGTTTCTGAAAAAGCCAGGCATTGCGTTGGCGTGGGACAGGCCCACCCTGGCCAACTCCGCAGGCCAGGCGAGATTTGTGTTGGAACGGCAGTTCGGTTATCCTGTGACCCCGGTGCGAACCGCTCAACTGGGCGGTGCCGACCTATCTCAATTTCAAGTGATCATCCTACCCGAAGCAACTCCGCAGGACGGCGGCTATGCAGGTGTATTGGGGACGGCGGGCGTAGCGCGCCTGAAGCAATGGGTGGCGGATGGCGGCACGCTGATCGGTCTCGGTACCGCCACACAATTTCTGGCAGACTCCCGCACCGGACTGCTACCCATCCAGCAGGAATCGAAACCCGGCGAAGCGCCGAAGCCGGCGACGCCAAATCAAGATCCAGCGGTGCATGTACCCGGCAAGCTCTTTGAAAAGGAGGCCGATCTAGACCGCGCCATCCAACCGGAAGGGGAACTGCCCACCAGCCTGCACGGGGCACTGGTGCGCTGCAAAGTAGACCCGGAGCAATGGATCACCGCCGGCGTGCCGGAACAGGTTTTCGCAATGGTGACGGGCTCGGCAATTTACACGCCCATCAAGATCGATCGCGGTGTGAATGCAGTGACCTTCGCTGGTCCCGATCAGGTGCTGGCCGGTGGCTACATGTGGGAGGAATACCGCAAGCAACTGGCCTACAAGCCGTTCGTGATGGTCGCCCGCAGCGGGCGCGGCAACGTAATCGCTTTTACAGCCGACCCAAACTACAGGGCGGCTCTCGATGGCTTGAATCTGCTCTTCCTGAATGCAGTCTTCCGCGGTCAGGCGCATACGGGCCGGTAAGGAAAGCTACAATAAAATCTGTCAGGCGGGCCCTTAGCTCAGTTGGTTAGAGCTGCGGACTCATAATCCGTTGGTCGCAGGTTCGAGTCCTGCAGGGCCCACTATTTTCACATTTTCTTTTCGAAGTGCTGATAGTCCTGCCGGTCGGGCCATGATCCGCCCCACGTCCAACCATGCCGCTCAAACAAGCGAACGGCAAAGCTTCCCTTCAAAACGGAGCCGGGGTGCGCAACCGTTCGGTCCAAAAAAGCGCGGCCACCCTCGGGAAGCACGCGCGTTCCCTTTACATATGGATTCGTGAGCGGATTGATGTCAATCGCGCGCCCCCAGCTATGGTTCGAAAATTTGCCCTT
>Ga0123336_10003306_pt1 | contig 13564 bp, 12 predicted proteins | sample SSSSmetaG_FD_96466 | JGI IMG/M metagenome (GOLD analysis project Ga0123336, IMG submission 96466) | Glacier valley bacterial and archeal communities from Borup Fiord, Nunavut, Canada, to study Microbial Dark Matter (Phase II) - ​SSSS metaG | ecosystem: Environmental > Aquatic > Freshwater > Ice... | reverse complement strand
GTCGTGCGGTCGGTGGTCTGCACCGCGCCCCAAGCGCCCAAGCCCAGCCCCAGATCGATCTTGCCCGGCAGCCGGATCGCGCGTTCGGCGATCAGTTGCGCGCCCGCGAACCGGTCCGGCCGCCGCCCGATCACCCCTGCCTCGCCGAACACGCTCACGTCGATCCAGCCCACACGCCGGGACGTGCCGCCATAGGCACGCAACTGCCAGTCCGATCGCGCGAGCGATCCCGCCTTGAACAGCCGCTCGGCAACCAGCGTCACGGGCACTTTGGGCAATGGGCGCACCGCCACGCCCAGCGCGAACTGCGCTCGTCCCGCGTCGATGCTCGTCCAGCCGTTATATGGGGCTGCATAGCGCGCCTGCACCTCGACCGGGCGTCTGCTCAGCGGATTGGGCGTGAGCGCGAGCATGGTGCTTCCCGATCCGCCGCCAAGGATATTGGTTGCCGCAGGCAGGCCGGGCGCGCGGTGCGCGATCCCCTGGTATCCGTCTCCCCCGTCGCGGTGGAACACATAGGCCTCCACGCGCCACCAGCGCGCCAGCCGGGTCTTCTCCGCCTGCCATGCGCGCGCGCGGGGGTGCGCGGGATCGAGACTGAGCGCGACTGCGAACGCACTCGCCGCCGCGCGCCGGTCCCCCGCACGCAAATAGGCATAGCCACGCGCTGCGGCATCGTAGGCGGCGGCGGACAAATCGGGCGGTGATTCAGGCGCGTGCGGTGCGGGCAGGTCGGAACGCAAGGCTGCTATGCGCGTCGGCGGCGCGGGCTGCGGGGGTGCGGACACTGCATAGCCCGGCTCCGACGCCACCGCCGCCGCCCGCGTGCCGTGCAACCGCCAGATCGCACGCGGCCGGACAGGCGCGCCATCTGCCGGTGGTGCGGGGTAGCTGTAGACCATGACTTCGGGTGGACGCGCGATTGCCATTGCGGGCGATCCGGCCTCGGCGACCGGCGGCGCGAGCGTGAGCGGCGCGGCGGACAGGCGGGACGGCGCCGACGGGCCGAGCACCAGCGGCTCGAACCGGCGCGCAACCTCGTCCCGGATCGCAGCCGCGCGCATGCCCCCGTAGAAAGCGATCACCAGCGCCACCCCCGCCACCGCCCGGAATGGCCGCACCGTGCGTCAGCCCGCCTGGCCGGGGATGCGATGCGCGGTCTTCTCCCACGTCGCCGCTCGCCGCCCCCGCGCGATATCCAGATAGCGCTTGAGCGCGCGTGCCGTGGCAAGCGTGTTGACCAGATTGGCGACCATCACACGCGGCACCGCGCGCACCCCCTCACGCCAGCCATGCTCGCAAGCGGTGAACAGGGATCGCATCGCCAATCGCCAGCCGAGCATCGCCGCATTCAGCACCAGCAACGCGGCAAGCACCCCGCCCTCGGGCGCAATCGGCCCAAGTGCGCGCGCGTCCGGCCACAGCGCCATCGCCGCGCGCGCCGCCAGCGATCCCAGCATCACACCATAGGCGAGCAGCAGCAGCGGCGCGGTGAACAGCGGCTTGCGGTCGCGCCACAGCATATATTGGTCCGCGCCGTCACCCGCCCAGCCCAGCCGGTCCCACCCGTCGAGCGCGATGCCGAGCATCCAGCGCGATTTCTGCCGCACGGCGGTGCCCAGCGTATGCGGAAAATGCTCGCGCGTCGCCACAAGGACCCCCGCCGCATCGCGCACGCGTACCAGCGCGCCGTGGCCGCCGTTGCGCTTGATCCGCAGGCCCAGTTCGTAATCCTCGGTGAAGCATGCCGGGTCGAACGGCCGTCCGCCATCGCGCTCGCCCAGCAGCGCCAGATGATCGCGTGCGATCGCGCACGCGACGCCGGCCGAGGGCACCGCCGCGCCCAACGCCTCGCGCACGATAACGTCCTTGCCGTGGCTCTCGGCGAACTCGTCGAGATAATGGCCCGCGATCCAGCGCGAGGCCGGATCGGGGATCGGCACCACGGGCAGTTGCACCAGCGAGAAACGCCCGATCAGATGATCGAACACGCGCAGCTCCAGCCCGTGGACCACATCTTCGGCGTCGTGCAGCACCATGCCCTTGAAGCGCAGCCCCATGCGCGCTTCGTGCGCCAGCGCCGCGCGCCAGAGGTGATTGAGGCAATCGGCCTTGGTCGTCGGCCCCGCGCGCGTGGTGACTACGCGCTGCACCCGCGCGTCACCGACACCTGCGACCGCTGCAAGCGTCGCCGGATCATTGGGGTAGCAGCCGACGAATATACGGTAGTTTGGGTAGCTGTAGCTCGCCACAAGGCCGCGCAGCATCGTTGCGATCACGGCGGATTCGTCCCACGCGGGGACGAATACCGCGAACCAGCCCGGATCGGCGCTGCCCATCGCCTCGGCGGCAATCCGGGGATGGCGCGGGCGCACGGCAATGGCGCGCGCAAGACGGCGCATCCAGTAGACCGAGTCCACGAACACATCGTCTATTCCCGAAAGCGCGAAGCCGAATGCCGCGATCAGCATCGCCTCGCGCAAGCCGCCGATCCCCAGCGCAAAGGCTTGCAGTATCAGCTTGTGTCCCGCCCCGGTCATGCTGCCGATAGGCGGGCGCGTTCTGCGTGCGCACAAGGCGCGCGTAAAGAGCTGCTACAAGCCGCTAATCAGTGTCACCCAAACAAAAGGATCGCCGCGCGCACCGCCAGCGCAATCAGCACCACCGTCGATCCCATGAACAGATTGGCGCGCAGGCTGATGATGTTCGCCGTGGACTGGACGATGCTGTGCGCAACGCGCAGGCCCACATACGCCCACGCCAGCCACGCGCTCAACCCGGTGCCCTGCCCCATCACCGCAAGCGCCAGCGCGACCGCATAGAACACGGTGGGCTGTTCCATCAGATGCGTGTAATTATGCGCGGGCCAGTGCACCGGCCCTTCGATCAGCGCTTCGAGATCCTGTCCGCGCCCGCCGCGCCGTCCGGCCAGACTGATCCCCTTCGCCTTCATCGCACCGAAGCGGCGCACGATCATCCAGCCCAGCATGATCATCGACCAGAGCGCGAGTGCGATCACGGGTCCGAGCGTGGTGTTCATATGTAGTCCTCCCAAGACTGCCATACGGCCAGAAAGCTGCGGATCGAAGCTATGAGTGCAATCGGCTGATCGATCATGATGTGATGGTGACTGGCCGGGATGCCCACGAATGGCGTTCCCGGCGGCGCATGCGCGCGCTGGCGGGCGCGCAGCTCGGGCGGGACGATCCGCGAGTGCTCGCCGTATACGAAGCCGAGCGGACAGGCGGGATCGTGGATCGCCGCCCAGCTATCCCACGCCTCCATCTGTGTGAAGAAGCTGGGATCGAAGCGCCACGTCCACCCGTTCGGGGTTTGCTTCAGCGCATCGCGCGCGATCATGTCGGCGACGAACAGGTTCTCGACGGGCTGCTCGGGCGCAAGACGGAATCGCGCGAGCGCGGCCTCGAGCGTGGGATAGGTTTTCCCGCCCGGCGCGAGGCGGCGCATATACGCAGACGGGTGCGGCGGGCTGACCCCGCTATCGACGAACAGCACCCCCGCCAGCCTTCCGCCATGACGCTGCGCGGCGAGTGCGGCCGCCGCTCCGCCGAAACTGTGCGCGACCACCACCGGCGGCCCGCCCGCAAACAGACCTGCGGTCTCGGCCGCGCCGATAATCTCCGCGACATAGGTGTCGACGCTATAATGCTCGCGCCAGCCCGAGCCACCCATGCCCGACCAGCTGAGCGCTGCCACCCGGTGCGTCTGCGCCAGCCACGGCGCGATGTGCCGCCACCAGCGCGCGTGCGCCATCCCGCCATGGCACAGCAGCACGCCCGGTGCCCCCGAGCGCCCCCATACGAGCAGTTCGATTTGCGCGCCCTCGACCGTGAGCGGCACAATCGCGGGCGCATGCGCGAGCGCGTCGCCAAACCACGATGGCGCGGGCGGGACCGTCCCGGCCAGCACAGCCAGCGGCAGATGAGGTTCGCTCATGAAACCGGTTTGCGCCCCCGAACGCGGCGGTGCAAGCTTCTGCGGTCGCGCCCGTGCATCGTGGGGTGAAGAGCGCGATGCCTTCGCATGGACCTGCAGGATCGACCCGTCTCCCTCGCATGATGTCCTTGGTCCCGGGACTCGGGTGCCCGCTCAGTGCACCGTGTCTCGGTCGGCCCGGCACGCGATACCGAAGCGAAGGCCGCCATCGATCATAAGCCCAGCGTGGCGAGCGCCAGCGCCACCGCGCCCAGCGGCCCCGCCCGGTCTCCGAGGATCGCGGAGACTATAATTGTCTCCAGCCCACCCGCGCGCTCCACGGGCAGGTAGCCGTTCAGCCGCAAGGCGGTTGCCGCACGGATACGCGGCATCAGGTGTGCAGCCTGCCCCAGCCCCACGCCGCCGCCGAAGACGATCCGTTCGGGTGCGGTCGCCAGCAGCAACGCGCACAGCATCTCGGCCAGATCGTCTGCGACCAGCAGCCAGACCGGGTCCTCCGCTGCCAGCTCCGCCCCCGGCCGGCCGGCACGGGCTGCGATCGCGGGGCCGCTCGCCAGTCCTTCGACGCAATCGCCGTGCCATGCGCAAATTCCCGCGAACGTGTCGCCAGGGACGCGGCGCGCGCGCAGGTGGCCGAATTCGGGATGGAGGAAGCCGTGGACGGTTGCGCCGTTCGCCACGAGTCCGACGCCGATGCCGGTGCCAACAGTGACATAGGCGTGAGTGGAGCAGCCCCGGGCACCGCCCCAGCGGCCCTCGGCGAGTGCCGCCGCGCCGACATCGGTATCGAGCGCGAGCGGCAGCCCGCGTGCACGAAACGGGGCGAGCACGTCCGCGCCCGCCCAGCCGGATTTGGGCGTGGCCTGCATCGTGCCAAAATCGGGCGCGCGAGCATCGATCGCGATCGGCCCGAACGCGCCCACGCCGATAGCCGCAACGTCGGGCCAGCGCTCCACAGCCGCCGCGAGCGCGCGCAGCGTCTCGCCGGGCCCCAGCGTCGGCAGGCGCACCTCGTCCAGCACTTCGGGGCCGCGCGCGAGCACCGCGATCGATTTTGTGCCGCCGAGTTCCACGCCCGCGACGAGCGGTGTCGCTGTATGCATCGCGCGCTTCTAACCGCGCGCGCCAGATGGCGAAACCATCGGCACGCATTCGTATGCTGCGTCCGGGAAGGGGTGACCGGCGGCGCGGCGCTGCTACCGTGCGCGCAGTCCCGAGGTTCTCTTGCCATGCGCATCCTGCTTGCCGCTGCCGCGTCCCTGCTTCTGGCGCTCGCGCCCGCGCGCGCCGCGCCCGCCCCCGAGGCGATGCCCGCCAATCCGGCGGCGGCACGGGCGGACTGGTGGAAGCAGGGCGTTATCTACGAAATCTACCCGCGCAGTTTTGCCGACAGCAACAACGACGGGCAGGGCGATATCCCGGGCATTACGGCGCACCTCGATTATCTCGCCGCGCTGGGTGTGGACGCAGTCTGGATGACTCCGATGTTCCCGTCCCCGCAGGTCGATTTCGGCTATGACGTGGCGGACTATAACGGGGTCGATCCGAGCTTCGGGACGCTTGCGGACATGGACCGGCTGATCGCGGCAGGACGCGCGCGCGGCGTGAAGCTCATCCTCGATTTCGTTATCAACCACAGCTCGGACCAGCATCCGTGGTTCGTGGCCGCGCGCTCGGGCCGCACCGATCCGCACCGGGACTGGTATGTGTGGCGCGATGCGAAGGTGGGCGGCGGGGTGCCCAACAACTGGACGTCCTATTTCGGCGGCCCGGCGTGGAAGTGGGACGCGAAAACCGGCCAATATTATTACCACATCTTCGCCCCGCAGCAGCCCGATCTGAACTGGCGCAACCCCAAGGTGGAAACCGCGATGTTCGCCGCCGCAGAGTGGTGGCTGAAGCGCGGCGTATATGGCTATCGCCTCGATGCTGTGGATGCGATGTTCGAGCGCGCCGATCTGGCGGACGAGCCGCAGAAGCCCGGCACCGACGCATTCGGGATGCCCAACCAGAGCAACATCAACAAGGCCAACCAGCCCGAGACGCACACCGAATTGCAGCGACTGCGCGCGCAGGTGATCGATCGCTACCCCGGCCGCGTGCTGATCGGCGAGACCTACCCGACCGATACCGCCGACCTGGTGCGCCACTATGGGCCGAGCAACAATGAAATCCAGTTGCCGATGTATCTGAGCCTGATCGGCGACCAGCCCTTGCAGGCGACCGATCTGCGTGCGCGGATCGCAGCGGTGGAGGCAAACCCCGTCGACGGCTGGCCGTGCTTCGCGCTGGGCAATCACGACAAGACCCGCGTCGCGAGCCGCCTGTCGCTTCCCGAAGGGGCGGCCGCGACCGGGGCGACGGCGGACGATATGGCCAAGCTCACAGGTGCGCTGCTGCTGACCGTGCGCGGCACGCCGGTGCTCTATTACGGCGAGGAGCTTGGCATGGTGAACACCGATCCAACCCGGCGCGAGGATGTGCGCGACCGCGTCGCGCTCGCAGGCTGGCCGCGCGAAAAGGGCCGCGACGGGGAGCGCACGCCGATGCAGTGGGACGCAAGCACGAACGCTGGCTTCAACCGGGGCACCAGGCCATGGCTGCCGATCGCGGCGGATTACGCCACGCGCAATGTCGTCGCCGAGACGGCGGACCCGCATTCGGTGCTGAGCCTGTATCGCACGCTGATCGCCGCGCGGCGCACCAATCCGGCGCTGGCGGGGGATTATGCAACTGTGGCGGCGGACAACGCGCAGGTGCTCGGCTTCACGCGCAGCGGCGGCGGCAAGACAGTGCTCGTGCTGCTCAACTTCGATGGCCATGCGGCGGACGTGCCGCTGGCGCGCGCGGGCGGCGGACGGCTGGGGCGGATCATCGCCGCCAACCGCGCGGTGGCGGGGGAGGGGGCGGTGCATTTGGAGCCGCTGGGGCTGCTTGTGGCGGAGGTGGAGCGGTAACGGGCGAGCCGCTGCGGGGCGCGCCCGGCCCGGTCCCCTCCGCCCTTCGCGCACCTCCCCCAAGGGGGGAGGAGAAGCACCCTGTTCCCCCCTTGGGGGAGGTGGCGCGCAGCGCCGGAGGGGGGCGGGCCGGGCGCGATCCGGGCTGGGAGCGCTTCAGACTTTGTCGGCGAACAGGTCCACGCGTGTGCCGTCGGGATCGCGCAGGCAGGCGTAGCGCTGGCCCCACGGCGAATCGACGGGTTCCATCACGACGGGATGGCCTGCCGTCGCGGCCGCCGCGCAGATCGCGTCCACCTCGGCGGCGGTATCGCATTTGAACGCGAGGCTGATGCGGCTGCCCACCGGCTCCGCCCAGCCCATCGGCGATCCGGCCATCACCGCCTCGGTGAAAAAGCCGAGCGCCATACCGTGCGCGGGTTCGTAGTTGAACGGGCCGTGCGCCCCGACATCGTGCGCATCGGCTTCGGCGGGGATATCGAGGCCGAGCAGCCGGTAGAAGGCGAGCGCGCGGGGCAGATCCTTGACGACGATATCGGCGTTGTGCGGGGTTACGGCCATGGGGGTCTCCTGTTCGCGCGAGCGGCGGTGCGAGTCCGCCCCGGCAGGGCGTCATGGCAAATCGCATTGCGCGCGCAAAGGCCCGCCCTCGACGGCGCGCACCGCCCGGCCTAACCCGCGCTCGATATGACCGACCTTCTCCCCGTTCGCCGCGCGCTGCTGTCCGTCAGCGACAAGACCGGCCTCCTCCCGCTCGCCCGGACGCTCGTCGCCAACAACGTCGAACTGATCTCCACCGGCGGCACCGCGCGCGCGCTCCGCGAGGCGGGGCTGCACGTCCACGATGTGGCGCACATCACCAGCTTTCCCGAGATGCTCGACGGGCGGGTGAAGACGCTGCACCCCGCGGTGCATGGCGGGCTGCTCGCGAGGCGCGAGTGCGAGGAGCATATGGAGGCGATCGCCGCGCGCGGGATCGCGCCGATCGATCTGCTGGTGGTGAACCTCTACCCGTTCGCAGACACGCTGGCGGCGGGAGCAGCGCGCGACGAGCTGATCGAGCAGATCGACATCGGCGGCCCGGCGATGATCCGTTCGGGCGCGAAGAACCACGCCGGGGTGGCGGTGCTGGCGGACCCGGTGGATTACGATGCGCTGGTGGCCGAACTTGGCGTGCATGGCGGGCGCACCTCGCTGGCGCTGCGCCGCCGCCTCGCCGCGCGCGCCTTCGCGGCCACCGCCGCCTACGATGCCACTATCGCGGGCTGGTTCGCCTTTGCGGATCAGGGCGACGTGTTGCCCGATACGCTGACGCTCGCGCTGCGCCGGGTGCCGCCCGAACTGCGCTATGGCGAAAACCCGCACCAGCATGCGGCGCTGTATGTGCCCGCCGGGCCGCATGCGGCGGGCGTGGGGCAGGCGCGCCTCGTGCAGGGGAAGGCGCTCAGCTACAATAATCTGGCGGATGCGGACGCGGCTTTGGAACTGGCGGCGGAGTTCCGGGGCGGCGCGCCCACGATCGTGATCGTGAAGCATGCCAATCCGTGCGGGGTGGCGAGCGCGGGGTCGCTCGCGGAGGCGCACGCGCGCGCGCTGGCGTGCGATCCGGTTTCCGCGTTCGGCGGGATCGTTGCAGCGACGCATGCGCTCGACGCGGCGGCGGCGCACGCGATTGCAGCGATCTTCACCGAGGTGGTGATTGCGCCCGATGCCGACGACGCGGCGCTGGCGGTGTTCGCCGCGCGCAAGAATTTGCGGTTGCTGCTGACCGGCGCGCTCCCCGATCCGCGCCGCGCGGGGCTGACGATGCGGACGATCGCGGGGGGGATGCTCGTGCAGACGCGCGACGGCGCTGCGCTGCCCGCGCTGACCATCGTCACCCGCCGCGCGCCTACCGAGGCCGAGCGCGCGGATATGGCGTTTGCGTGGGTGGTGGCGAAGCATGTGAAATCGAATGCGATCGTTTATGCGAAGGACGGGCAGACGGCGGGGATCGGCGCGGGGCAGATGAACCGGCGCGATTCGGCGCGGATCGCGGCGATAAAGGCACGCGAGGCGGCGGAGACCGCGGGGTGGGCGCAGCCGCTGACGGTGGGCAGCGCGGTCGCATCGGACGCGTTCTTCCCGTTCGCGGACGGGCTGATGACGGCAGCCGAGGCGGGCGCGACCGCAGTGATCCAGCCCGGCGGCTCGATCCGCGATGCCGAGGTCATCGCGGCGGCGGACGCGGCCGGGCTGACGATGGCGTTTACCGACGTGCGGCACTTCCGGCATTGAGCGTGCGCCGCGCTCGACCGGGGTTACGGCCTTTCGGCACCGACCAGCGCGTCCGCGATGCGGCCTGCCAGCCGCCGTGCGATCTCGGGCTTGGGCGCGCGCTCCCAGTGTTCGATCCCGGCGGCGGTTGCCAGCACGACGGCGTTGTCCGCGCCGCCCATGACATCGCCCGAGACATCGTTGCCCACGATCCAGTCGGCATGTTTGGCGATGCGCTTGGCGGCGGCGTGAGCCTCGACGTCGGCGGTTTCGGCGGCGAAACCCACGACCAGCCGGGGGCGTGCGGGGCCCGGCGCGGCGATCGCGGCGAGGATGTCCGGATTGGGCACGAACACGGGTGCGGGGGGTCCGTCGGCTTTCTTGAGCTTGTGCGCGGGCGCGTCGGCGATGCCCCAGTCCGCGACCGCGGCGACCATCACCGCCACGTCGGCAGGAAGCGCGGCCGCCACGGCGGCCGCCATTTCGCGCGCTGTGGTAACATCGACGCGGGCGATGCCGGGCGGGGTGGGCAGCGCGACCGGCCCCGCGATGAGGGTCACGCGCGCGCCTAGCGCGGCAAGTGCGGTGGCGATCGCAAACCCCTGCTGGCCGCTCGACCGGTTGCCCAGATACCGCACCGCGTCGATCGCCTCGCGCGTCGGCCCGGCCGTCACCAGCGCGTGCACGCCCGCGAGCCGTCCCTTGCCCAGCATCGCCTGCACGGCAGCAAGGATCGCGGGCGGCTCGGGCAGCCGCCCCGGCCCATGCTCGCCGCACGCCATCGCGCCGGTATCGGGGTCCATGATCGTCACCCCGTCGCCGCGCAGCCGCGCGACATTGCGCACCGTGGCGGGATGCGTCCACATCCGGTGGTTCATCGCGGGCACCGCAAGCACGAGCTTGTCGGCGGCCAGCAGCACCGCATCCGCCAGATCGCCGCCCAGTCCAGCGGCCATGCGCGCGAGCCGGTCCGCGCTCGCTGGGCACAGCACGATCAGATCGGCTTCGCGGCTCAGCCGGATATGGCCCATCTCGGTCTCGTCCTTCAGGCTCCACAAATCCTCGTAGACGGGGCCTTCGCTCAGCGCGGCAAGGCTGAGCGGCGTGACGAAGCGCGTGCCCGCGGGGGTGAGCACCACGCGCACGCCCGCGCCCTCGCCGCGCAGCAGCCGCACGAGTTCGAGCGACTTATAGGCCGCGATCCCGCCGCCCACGATCAGAAGGATGGAACAGCCGGTCAGCATCGGGACCAGCCTAGGGTCTGATCCGGCCGCGTTGCAACACACGGTTCGTCATCCCGGCCTTGAGCCGGGACCTGCCTTCCTCTGACCCGACGGAACGGAGGCAGGTGGGTCCCGGCTCAAGGCCGGGATGACGGCGCTTTTCTTGATACGCGGCCGCAATATCTTACCCGAGCATCGCCCGCGCCGCGAGCGCGATGCCTCCGCCTGCCCCTGCGACCGCCAGAAGCAGCCACCACGGCAGCCGGATGCGTGCGGCGACGGGCAGTTCGGCCTCCAGCTGCTCGATTTCCTCGGGCACCAGCTTCGCCACGCGCCGCACGAAGCCGGGTGCATCGCCAAGGATGCCGAGCACGGTGGTGATCGCGTCAGCAATGCGCGCTTCGGGCCCCAGTTCGGCGCGCATCCACTCGCGCACATAGGGTTCGGCGATTGCCCAGGTGTTCACATGCGGATCGAGGCCGGCGGCCACCCCCTCCACCATTACCATCGTCTTTTGCAGCAGCAGCAGATGCGGCTGCGTGGGCATTTCGAACTGGCGCGTGATCGCGAACAGCCCGTCGAGCAGGTTGGCGATCGAGATATCCTTGACCGGCAGCCCGCGGATCGGTTCGCCGACTGCGCGCAAGGCAACTGCGAAATCCTCGATACGGTGGTGTTTGGGCACATAGCCCGCATCGAAATGGACGCGCGCCACGGTCACATAATCGCCGGTGAGCAGCCCGAAGAGGATCTTCGCCAGGTCCACCCGCGCGCGCCGGTCGAGCCGCCCCATGATGCCGAAATCGATGACACCGAGCCTGCCGTCGGCGAGCGCGAACAGATTGCCCTGGTGCAGATCGGCGTGGAAGAAGCCGCGCCCGATCGCCTGGTGCAGGAAAGCGCGGATCAGGATCGTCGCCGCGCGCGTGCCGTCCACACCGGCGGCGGCAAGCGCGGCGGGGTCGGAGACTTTCACCCCCTCCATCCATTCGAGTGTGAGAATGCGTTTGGACGTGCGCGCCCAATCGATCGCGGGAATTTTCAGCCCCGGATCGCCCGGATCGACCGCGAGCTCCGAAGCGCTCGCGCCTTCCATGCGCAGATCGAGTTCGCGCTCGGTCCAGCGGCGGAAGGCCTCGATCACCGCGCGCGGGCGCAGGCGGGTTGCCTCGCCGCCCATCGCTTCGATGTGCGCCGCCGCCCACGCGAACGTGTCGGTATCGCGCGCGATCCGCGCCTCGACGCCGGGGCGAAGCACCTTGATCGCAACCGACCGCCCGTCGGTGGTAACCGCTCGGTGGACTTGCGCGACACTCGCTGCGCCCACGGCTTTCGGCTCGATGCTGTGGAACAGCGTGGCGATCGGCTTTTCCAGCCCCGCTTCGATCGCCTTGCGGATCGCGGCGAACGGCTCGGGCGGGAGCCGGTCCTGCAATGCGGCGAAATCGCGGGCCGCTGCTTCCCCCACCAGATCGGGCCGCGTGGCAAGCGCCTGCCCCAACTTGATCGCGGCCGGACCCAGCTTGCCGAACGCCTCCGCATAGCGCGGCGTTTGCGGTGCGAAGGTGCCGAACCGCGCCAGCCACGCGAGCCGCCGCACCATCGCGGGTGCCTGCGGGCTGCGCTCGATCCCGCGCAGCGCGCCGTTCGCGCCCAGCGTGCGCCCCCAGCGCGCGATGCGCCACAGATGCGTGGCGCTGCTGGTCAAACCTTCCAGCCGCTATGGATCGCGACCGCTCCGCCAAGGATGGGGATGTGGTGGACGCGCGCGAAACCTGCGTCGCGGATCATGCCCGAGAACGCGGTCATGTCGGGAAAGCGGCGGATGCTTTCGACGAGATATTGGTAGGAGGCGCGATCGCGCGCGATCAGGCCGCCGAGCGCGGGGACGACCTTGAAGCTGTAGGCATCGTACAGCTGCGCGAAGCCCGGCCATTCGGTCGTGGAGAATTCGAGGCAGAAGAACCGCCCGCCCCATTCGAGCACGCGATAGGCTTCGGCGAGTGCAGCGGGGAGATCGGTGACGTTCCTCAGGCCGAACGCGCACGTATACGCATCGAAGGCACCGTCGGGCGAGCTCAGCGCCTCCGCATTCTCCTCTGCCCACACTATCCCGCCCAGCCCGCGCTTCTGCGCCCGCGCCATGCCGACCGCGAGCATATCGGGGTTGATGTCTGCGCACGTCACATCCGCGCCGCGCGCCGCCATGCGGAACGCGATGTCCCCGGTGCCGCCCGCCATATCGAGAACCGCCTCGCCCGCGCGCGGCCGCACGAGGTTTACGAACCGGTCCTTCCACAGCCGGTGCGTGCCCGCGCTCATCGCGTCGTTCATCAGATCATAGCGCCGCGCAACACGCGCGAAGACCGCGCCTACGCGCGCGGTTTTCTCCTGCGGGGGAATATCCTCGAAACCGAAACTCGCCATCGGGTTTCCTTACCCCGGCTTTCACCCCAAGCGGAAGGTGCGGCGCAGACGTCCTATGCAGGCGGAGTAGCGGCGTGACCCACGTTGCGCGTGTTCCAGACTGCGACGCCGATGCCGAAGAAATCGCCGTCGTTGGACCCGATGTCCGCATCGAGCGCGATTGCGGTGGCGAGCACGGGCCAGTCCGACTGCCCGCGCGGGCCGAGGCGGGCGCGGGCGGCGGGTTCGAAGGGCGTGTATACTTCGGGCTCGAGCAGGCCGACGATGTCCGCTGCAAAGGTGAGCGACCGTTCGATCGACTCGGACGATCCACCGAGACGGATCAAAACGCTTGCGGCCTCGCGCCGCTGCTCGATCGTCAACAGCAGCTCGATCCCGCGCGCAGCCGTTGCCTCGATCAGCGCGCGCGACCGGCCGAGCGCCGCCGAGACCAGCACGTTCGCGTCGAGGATCAGCATTCCTCGTCCAGCGGATTGCCAGACGGATCCATGCCGAGCGAGGCGAGTTCGGCGTCGAGGTCGCGCCTCTGCGCGCGCCACTCGGCCTGAATCAACTCCAGCCCTGCGATCGTCCGTTCGATCGCTTCGGGGGTGGGGAGTTTGACGGGCACATACCAGCCAACAACCTGTTTGTGGTTCTTGACCACCACCGGATAGCCGCTCTCGCGCGCGATACGGGTGAAATTGTCGCGGAATTCGTTGATGCCGAGCGTGTGCGTCATGGAGCTGTCTCGTATGAAATACT